>ENA-UOJG01002165-UOJG01002165.1-human-gut-metagenome-genome-assembly--contig:-C47-NODE-2165-length-17600-cov-37.727729_pt1 | contig 17600 bp, 17 predicted proteins | sample MGYA00242340_ERZ723887 | MGnify/ENA metagenome assembly ERZ723887 | reverse complement strand
AAACTGAAGTTTCAAAAAGAAAATTTCATGTTGAAATAATGTATTTTGACTTAAAATCAAGTATTCATTGTTGATTTTCTCTGTTTATTATTAGAATAATTAGGATATGTGCATGGATTCATTTAATTTTATATACTAATAATGCCTAATAATTAAGTAATGTTAAGTTTAGGTTATCCTAATATTTTAAATGGAGATTATTATTGATGAAAGAGTTGATTGTAGGTCTTGCTGGAAATCCGAATGTTGGTAAAACTACCGTGTTTAATCATCTTACTGGAATGCATCAGCATGTTGGAAACTGGCCAGGTAAAACTGTTGAGCGGGCTCAGGGCAATTTTGAATTTAATGGGGTCAAATTCGATGTTATAGATTTGCCAGGTAATTATTCTTTAAGTGCTCATTCTATTGAAGAAATTGTTTCAAGAGATTTTATTGTAGATGATGACTCTGATGTAATAATCAATGTTGTAGATGCAGCGAATCTTGAAAGAAATCTATATTTAACAGTGCAGATGATGGAATTAGATGCAAATCTAATTCTTGCTCTAAATATGAATGATTTTGCAAAGAGAAAAGAATATTATATTAAAATTAATAAAATGGCAGAACTATTGGGTTTTCCTGTTATAGAAATTAATGCAAAAAAAGAAGAAGGTTTTGACGAGCTTCTAAAAACAACAATAAAGCAAGCAGATCATCCAATTCATTCAAGTGAAAAATTAGTATATGGGGATGAATTAAAGGAACATTTGGGAGATATTCAAAACTTAATAGAGAAAGATGATGTTCTTACTGATGTTCCGTCAATATGGACTGCTGTTAAACTACTTGAGAATGATGAGATTGTGGTGAATAAGGTTAAAAATGCCCCACACGGTCCTCAAATTATGAAAGAAGTGAAAAAAGTAGATAAACATTTGTATGACATTTTCAATGAAGATGGGGAGGAAATAATAGCTAATGCCCGTTATGCATTCATTGATGGTCTTATTAAGGAAGCTGTATCAAAGCCGGAAGTTGAAAAACCAAGTATCACTGATAAAATTGATAATGTTGTAACAAACAAGTTTTTGGGAATACCTATATTTTTAATAATTCTTTATTTGATGTTTCAGATAGTATTTACTGTTGGAGCTCCTTTTCAGGATATTATTCAACAGGGTTTTGATCTTTTAGGAAACTCTATTCATAGCTGGCTTGGAAACTCATTTCTATCCTCATTTCTCGTCGATGGTATTATTGGTGGTGTGGGCGGTGTAATTGTATTTGTACCGCAAATTGCTCTTATGTTTCTTGTAATCAGTATTCTTGAAGATAGCGGATATCTGGCAAGAGCTGCCTTTGTGATGGATAGGGTAATGCACAAGCTTGTAGGACTTCATGGAAAAGCATTCATCCCGATGATTTTAGGATTTGGATGTGGTGTTCCTGGAGTAATGGCGACTAGAACCATGGAAAATGAGTCAGACCGTCTTTTAACAATGATGATTTTACCATTCATGTCCTGTACTGCAAGACTGCCTGTTTATACATTGTTTATAGCTGCATTTTTTACAGCTTATCAAGGACAGGTGTTATTTGCACTGTATATTATAGGTATTGCAGTCGCTATTATTGTTGCAGCTATCCTTAAACGAACGTTATTTAAAGGAATGTCTTCTCCTTTTGTAATGGAGCTTCCTACATACAAGATTCCTTCCCTTAAAGGAATATTATTACATACTTGGGAAAAAACTAAAGGATTTTTAAGAAAAGCTGGTACTATTATTCTTGTAGCATCTATTGTAATATGGATATTGAGCAGTATGCCTATGGGAGTTGAATATGGTGCTAAGGAAAGTATAATGGGTCAAATTGGTACTTTAATAGCTCCGATTTTTGCTCCGATTGGATTTGGTGACTGGCAACCATCAGTAGCTCTTCTTTTTGGTGTTGTTGCTAAAGAAGTGGTTGTAAGTACTTTAAGTTCGCTCTTTGGAGTAGCTGAAGGGGGAATTGGTATTACACATGCAATTCAAAGTGTCTTTACTCCGTTAACATCATTTGTCTTTATGATTTTCGTATTGCTTTATGTGCCATGTTTGGCTACATTAAGCGCTATTAAACAAGAAACCAACAGCTGGAAATGGCCTATGGTGATGGTGTTAATAACTACTATAACTGCTTATATTGTTTCATTTATAGCTTACCATATAGGTTTATTCATTGGTCTTGCTTGATTTTTCAAAATCTTTATATATTTTCTTTTATATAGTATAAAATAGAATTTAGTTTTACCTAAACTTTTGAGGTTTATTTATTATGGCAAAAAGAACTTTATTAGATGCAGAACCTGGAGAAGAAGTAACTATCAAATCATTAAACCATGATGGGGATACAGATTTAAGAAGACATTTGCTTGGTATGGGTTTTGTAAAGGGATCTAAAATTAAAATGGAAAAAGTGGCACCATTAGGTGATCCTGTTAAGTTTAGAATTAAAGGTTACTCAGTTTGCCTTCGAAAAGAAGAAGCAAAGAATATAGAAATTGAATAGGAATTTTTATGCAGTGCAGAATGTGCGGATTTGAATTTGATGAAAATGCTGTAGAAAATAGGGGATGCTGTGGCTGCGGAAAAGATTGCTCTAAAACAGTTCACTGTCCTAACTGTGGTTATGGCAATACTTTAGATTATGAAGAGGAATTTGAGTTCGTTAAAAAATTAAAGGATAAACTAACTTCTTTTCGCCTGTAGGATTTCTTCACAGCAGTCTTTTACTTTTATTTTATTAATATCTACATCAAGACCATTTTCTTTAAGTATCTTTAACAATTCAGCTGTTTTAGGTGGCTTTAAATTAGCTTTTTCAAGTAATTCATGATTTGAAAATATTTCGTCAGGAGTTCCGTCTCCAATTATTTTTCCTTCTTTTAAAACGAAAATGTGGTCTGCAAAATCGTTGATCATTTCAACATCGTGTGAGGAGATTACAATAGTCATTCCTTCTTCATTGAGCTTATTTAGAATTTCCAGTATTTGATCCACGCCTTGAGGATCAAGACCTGCTGTCGGTTCGTCTAAAATCATTATTTCAGGTCTCATTGCGATTATTCCTGCAATAGCTACTTTTTTTTGCTGTCCTCCGCTTAGGTGGTGTGGTGGCTTGTCTTTTGCGTCGCTCATTTCAACAAGTTCCAATGCTTCTGCAGTTCTTTTTTCCACTTCCTCAATTGGAAGTCCGAGATTCATTGGTCCAAAAGCTACGTCTTCCTCTACACTTGGTGCAAATAGCTGGTCATTGGGATTTTGAAAGACAATACCTACTTTTTGCCTTATTTCAAGTAGCTCTTTTTTATTGTAAACTATTTTTTCTCCATCAACTTCGATGTTTCCCCTGTCAGGTTCCTTTAAACCATTGAAATGTAAGAAAAGTGTTGATTTGCCGGCACCGTTAGGCCCCATAATAGCTACCTTTTCCCCTTCCTTTATCTTGATGTTGATGTCTTTGATAGCGTGAACTCCGTCATGGTATATGTAATTTAAGTTATCTGTTTTAAGCACAATTTTATCCATTTCAATTACCTTTTATTTTAATGCTAAACTCTTACCAAAATATCCTAAGTTTTCAGGAAATACAAAAATTATCACAGTTAGAAGAGCTATTATGAAAATCAGGAAACCAATGTAGATGTAATCATTTCTGTCAAAATCCTGTTTATTGTCATATAAATCGGCCTCTCCAGTATATCCTCTACTTAACATGCTTTCGTAGGTTCTCTCTCCCTGTTCATATGATTTTAAAAACATCATAGCTATACTGTAACCCACTTGCTTGATTCTCCATTTATATGGGGTCAATTTGCTGTGGATGTCAAAGTTTCTTGATTTCTGGGATTTTTTAATGGTCTCCAGCTCATCTATAAATACAAAAAGAAACCTGACCATAATACTAAGAATCATTGCCATTTCTTTTGGCATCTTAAGCTTTCTTAGTGAAGCTACGATTTGTTGAACAGGACTTGTTGAAGACAACAGTACAATGGCTGTTAAACATACTATTAGGCGGGCAAATAGGAGTATTGCAAAGTTTAGTCCAGTATCTGAAATTTGCAGCCATGAGTAACTCCATATAATATTTCCAGGTTGGAAAAATGGTTGAATGGCAATTATTATTCCTCCAAAAGGAAGTAAAAATAGGATTCTTTTAAAAGAATTAAAAAACGATATTTTTGAAATATACATTAAAACAAGTAAATAAATCTCAAGTATAATTGGTACAATAAGATTTGATGCAAAAACACAATAAACGATAATTAGTATGGTTGAAATAAGCTTAATTCGTCCTTCTAATTTATGTATTGGACTATCTCCTGATGCTATTTCATCTAAATCTAATGCTTTTGCGATATTTGCCAAGTATATTCCTCTTTAATAATTATAGTTTTAGTATGTAAAAAGTAGTATAAATTATTACTGATTAAGAAAGGAATTTCTTAACCAATAAAATTTATTTAATGATAGAAATCAATCATCTCTTTTTCTAAGGACAAACCCTAAACCTAAAGCTGCAAGGAGGGTTACAATTGTTCCAAGTATAAGAACAATAATTTCTCCGGTTTTTCCTAAAGCTTCAAAGCTATAATCTGGAAATGGAGATTCAAGTACAGCATCAGGTTCACTGACGTTTAAGTTTTCAGCAGATTTTTCAAGTCCGTCTGGATCACTTGAGGCAATAAATGGGGATAAGCATCCAATTACTACACAAATAACAATGGCTATTATAATTAAATAAATATTATTTTTTTCCATTTATGATGCTCCTTCAGTTTTTTTATTGTTCCAAGGGAGAAGATCAGGTCTGAATTTTTCAATAGCTCCAATAACGATTACTGTTAGGACAGCTTCTATTATTCCAATAAATATGTGGAAGAAAAGCATCCATTTGACTCCTTCTACAAGTGGGAAAATTCCGGCTGCCACCATTTCTAGAGCGCATGCCAATGCAGCCAGTACGGTTGCAAGCCATGCTGCTACTCCTGCTGCAGGATATTCTCCAATGCGTTTTCTAAGGCCTTTGAATGTTAAAAATCCAACTCCTCCACCAATAATTCCCATATTCAACACATTCATTCCAAGAACGGTAATTCCTCCATCTCCGAAGAGGAGTGACTGAATTAGAAGAACTAATGTAAATATGATTACTGCCGCTTCAGGACCACAGAATATAATAGCTACTAGGGCACCTCCAACCATATGCCCACTTGCCCCAAACGGTGGTAGTGGCACATTCATAGTCATAATGGCGAAGACGCCTGCTGCTAAAACTCCCATAAGTGGAATTCTTTTATAATCTAACCTTTTCATAACCCATTTTCCAGAAAAATAAAGGGCAATTATTAATATGATATAATATATGGCACACTGCCATGCTGGAATAAATCCATCAGGTACATGCAATTTTATTTCCTCCATAAATCTAAAAGCAATACTTTCATGTCATGACAATTGTATTACTTTGAAATCAATTTTGTCTTACAATTGTTAGTTTGATTTTATTATTAATAAATCTTATTAAAGTATTACTAGATAGCTATTTTTCATATAATTAGTAATACTGAAGATAGAAATTTTTAATTAGTTAAAAATTAAATAGATTAATAAAATAATCTAGGAGGAGAAATCATGCCTTATAATGTAGAAACATTAGTTGTTGGCTGTGGAAATATTTTATTTAAAGATGACGGTTTTGGCCCGGTAGTAATACATAAACTTGAAGATTACTTTGAAGATAAGGAAATGCCTGATGAAACAATGTTTGTAGATGCAGGAACCGGTGCAACACACTTTATTTTTTCACTTCCCGATGAAAAATGGAAAAAAGTAATAGTAATTGATGTAGTGGAATTCGATGCAGAACCAGGAACAGTAAAGGTATTTAGTCCATTTGACATGCCAAAAGGCAAATATGAAAACGTACACACATGGCCTGTAGAAGAACCGCTACACGAACTTGCTGAGAACTGCGAAGTAGTAATTGTCGGTTGTAAACCTGGTGAAATAACTTCCCCTGATGTGGAAATGGGATTAACAGAAGCAGTTGAAAATGCAATTCCTGAAGCAATGGAAATAGTCTTAAAAGAAATTGGAGCTAAATAGCTCTTATTTTAACTTTTTTTTTAAAAAAATAGAAATTAGATAGTTGTAATTGTACAACCGTCTATTTTTAGAAATGTGGCTTGTATTTAGATAGTTGTAATTGTACAACCATCTTCTTCAACAATAACAGTATGCTCTTTTTGTGAAACGAAATATCCTGTTTTCTCTTTTAAAGGATGGTAAGGATAAATCGCCATAGCTTCTCCTAACTGCTTAAGAGAACTTGGGACTCTGGAAGGTTTAAACTCTTCAGTAAGCCATCTGCCGGAAAATGGAAGATAAGGATAATTGCTTTCAATGTACTCTAGAGTTTTTTGAGTTTGTTTCATTCTAAAAGGTTTATCAGCTAGGAATGAAAAGATATAAGCTCCAGGAGCGTCATTAACAAAGCCAGCACCGTCTGTAGCAAAAGGCTCAATAGCTATTGCCTGACCTTCTTCAAGTTTGGTATGGTCGTGGTTATTGATATTTGGGATGGAAATCCCTGCATGTAAATTATGCTGTTCTAAACTATGTCCAGTTAAATTAGCTATTGGGTTTAATTTATACTCACTTATTGCTGCATGTACAGCTTCACCGATCTCACAAACTTCAACACCAGCTTTGACAGTATTGATTGCAGCATCAAGACCTGCAGCAGAAGCTTCAATAATCTCTTCGTTAAGGTTCAATCTGTCAGACCCGAATTTTTCATCAAGATTTTTTCCATCAGCCATAACTGTAATGGCTGAGTCTGCAATAAAACCATCAATATGAGCACCTAAATCAAGCTTTACCATATCTCCACCATTTATAACTGTTTCATCATCATATGGTGAGGTATAATGGGCAGCTATTTCATTTATTGAAACATTACAAGGAAAAGCTATTCCTGCTCCTTTTTTTAATATTTCACTTTCAACATATTCAACTAAATTCAAAACTAGTGTTCCCTCTTTAATTAATTTAGCTGCATCTTCACGTACTTCACTAACAATTTTTCCAGCTTTTATATATGAATCTATCATGAGAATTACCTTATAATATTATAATAATAGTTTATTTTATATACTTTGTTTATAATATTAATTTTTATATAAATTATGGGGGAAAGATAAATGGAGATGCCAACGATACCTAGTCAAATTTTTTATTTGATTATTTTAATAATCATATGTATTGTTATTGTGGTTGTTGCTGTTCAATGGAAATCTGTAGCCAAATCCAAAAATGAAATTTCTTTACTAAGTAAAGAAATTGAATTGAAGAAGATGGCTATGGTTGAAAAAGACATTGAAAACAAAAGATTGATGGATAATCAAATTCCGCTTCCACAAAATCAACAAGATACTCTTTCAAACATTAGAAAATCAACTATGGAAGTTAGAAACGAAGTTGGTTTTTTACACAGTGAAATAAATGAAAGATTAGCACGTTTAGAAGCACAAACCGAGCAGAAAAAATTGGAAAAAATGCTTAAAGAAATCGAAGAAAAGGAATCAAAACTTAAAAATTCTAAATAGGTGATTTTATGGATGTAGCAGAAGGAATTGCAATTATAATATTGGTTGTAGCTGTTTTAGTTTTGATATACTATTATATACAAAGCAATCCAAAGACTCTTGAAAATATCCGCAGCCATGTTCCAACAAACGTTGACGCAGATATAAATAATTTCTTTAAATCAAATAATGATTCTGAAGGAGAATCAGATATTATGGACAATGAGGATAATCATGAAGGTGTAGGTAAAAAGATCAAAGTTAAGTTAAGCGATATTGACATGTCCAGTTTTAATACTGATATGTTCTCTAAAAAGATTGATGCTTTTCTTGACCATAAAAGTGATGAACTTATTAAGGAATGGTCTTTAGTTACTACTGATGACTTATCTGAATTGGAATCCAAATTTGAAGAAACTACAAGTCGTGTAGATGCTTTAGACGATGATTTCAAAAAATTTAAAGACAGCACAGAATCTAAATTATCTGAAATCGATAAAAGAATTGAAGATTTAGAAAACAAATAACTTTAATTCTTTTAATTTATTTTTTCTTTTTATAATCAACTTACTATCTCTGTTGATGTTCTATTTTTTCATAGGTTTTGAAGTATTTATTATTTTATTTCTATAATTTTTTTGGGCCAATATTCTCTTTTAAGTAAAAACTTTATAAATGATAATGTACCTATCATGTATATATCACTTAGATATCTTAATTTACCAATTAATACTCAATATGCTAACTGGGATTAATCTTTTTAATTCTTGCAGATATTGATGGAATTGAGCAATTTAAGAGATAAAATGTTTTTTTTTCTAGATGAAATTAGAACTGAAATAATATTAATGGAGTTTTTATAAAATGTATTGTCCTAAATGTGGTACAGAGAACAATAATAATTCAAAGTTCTGCGAAAACTGTGGAGCAAAAATTGTTGCAGACAATAGTCCTAGCAATGAAGTAAGTTTAAATTCAAATAATTATAACGAATCAAGTTATGATACCTTTTATGATGTGGAACATCGTAAGACCTGTTTTGATCCTGAATTAAGAATACTTAAACAAAAGATTATGAATGCTAAAGATGTCGATGAATTGGAATATCTAAAAATAACTAATGAAAAGAAATATTGGTGGAGTAGCATTCTTCTTTGCGGTCTTTTTTATGGAATTAACGGAAAAGTAGGTAAAATGATTATTTCATGGTTACTATCTGCAGTTACTTTGGGAATTTATTATCTTTACTTAATTTACACTAGCTATAAAGATGAGGAAGCATTCAATAATGAAATGGAGAGATATATCCTAAAAAGAAAAAAGGAATTAAATGCTAATCACTAATGAAAAATCCGATTTTTTAAAACAACAAAAAATCTAAAACTCCCTATAATTCATGATAGAACCCCAATTGTAGGTAGCTTTATATACAATAATATATAATATAATATATTGTAGTTTTAATTACTATTTTTCTTATAGCAGGGTGGGGTAGTCTGGTGATCCCGCGGGGCTCATAACCCCGAGATCCCTAGTTCAAATCTAGGCCCTGCTATTTAACTTTCTTTTTAATAATTATGGCAAGTTAAAGGCAGCTGTTGGTTTTTTATAAAACTAAGGAAACTCCGCCCATCATTACAGACTATGATGTTTAAAGACATATGCTGAGAGGCATGACAATGGAGCAGAAACGACACGGCTTTAGATGGTTGACTATGATATTTAATTGAGGACATTTAAAGAGTTGGTGAAACGGCCATTCCATAGGATGCAAGAACAAAAATATGCCGATGATGAACTGTTCTAGGCAAGGTAGTTCGCTAAGATGAATGCTGTTAAACAGAAGGTGGGTTACTCTTAACAGGCCATATAAAATCATGTGGGTTATCAACAGATAATCTCTCTTGGTAATCTACATATTATTAATTCTTACCTAACTATTTTCTAGATAGTTACTAATTACATAATCATTATAAAAAATTACAATAATGCTTTCAACAAAATTTTCATTAATACTTATTCGTTAGATATTATCAGAATAGGAAAAAGAGATTAAGAATTTATTCAAAATATTCTTGGTTAATATAATATCTATGCATTCCTTCTGTTCTTGAGATAGTTGATAATTGTATTTTTATTTTAGTTTTTCTAGTATTTTTAGGCCTAGGTCTGTGCATTTGTATAGTCTGCCTTTGGAAACTGATTCGTTTAGACATATGACTAATTCTTTATTTTTTAAGTCTCTTAGTGCATTTGAGACTTGTGATGATGTTAAACCAGTTTCTTTACTGATGTTTGATGGTAATTTATATTTTTCATCACCAATGGCTTTGATTGTCTTTTTTCTAGCTGATGATACTTCTAAATAACCAACTATGGCCCATAATTCTTTTTTAGATATGATATTATTCATTGTATATTAATTTATCTTACATAAACTACAATGTTATATATCAGATTATAGACTATTGTTTTCATGATTACTATTTAATAGTAACTTAGGTTATTGGCTATTGATCTTTTGAATATTTTAGAAAAAATAACTTATCCGCTTGTAGATGTGTATTGTTTAGATAATTTTTTGCATTGACTCTTATATTATGGAAAACGGCGGATGATAATTATTTATTTTAGTTTTTCTAGTATTTTTAGGCCTAGGTCTGTGCATTTGTATAGTCTGCCTTTGGAAACTGATTCGTTTAGACATATGACTAATTCTTTATTTTTTAAGTCTCTTAGTGCGTTAGAGACTTGTGATGATGTTAAACCAGTTTCTTTACTGATGTTTGATGGAAATTTATACTCTTCATTTCCTATAGCTTTGATTGTCTTTTTTCTAGCAGAAGATACTTCTAAATAACCAACTATGGCCCATAATTCTTTTTCAGATATATCATTATTCATTATATATTCATTTATTTTACATAAACTACAATGTTATATATCAAATCACTTAATATTATTTTTGAATTATTTTGAATTTACTTTATATATACTTTAATTATTCACAACTTTTATATAATGTATGTTAACAAATTATATACTATACAGTAATTATTTAATTAATTTTTTAGGTGATGATTAATGATTGTTCGTAAACTAAACTTTCTAACACTTTCTGAAGGTTATGATAAAATATCCATCAGCATATATGATGGAAAGAAAATTAATGCAGTTTATCTTAAAAATAAAGGATATTGTGTTTATATTGATGGTAAAGAAGATGAAATGTTTTTAATTAATATGAATTTGTATTCTTAAAAATTATGGATCTGTTTAGCACCAAAGATGTTGAAATAATCGATAAAGATTCAGAATTATATAAAACTATTGAATTAGGATTTATAAGATTTGATATTGAATTATTAAAGCTCAATAATTCTGGTGATAATTAATGGTTAATTGTCCAGTTTGTGGGAATATTGTAGACGATGAAAAAGTTTGCCCAAATTGCGGCTCGGAAATCAAAGAAAATATGGATTCTACCTCTGAAGTAAAATGTCCTACTTGTGGATATGAAGTTGGGGAAAAAGATTTTTGTCCAAATTGTGGATCAAAAATAACCAAAATTGGATACAATAATGAAACTAGCGATAATAATAGCGTTGTTGAAGATGATGAAACAACTACAGATAAAGATGAGAAATCATTTGACATTGATTCTATGATTGATAAGATTAAAAATAACGATACTGTCAATAAAGTTTTTGATAAATTAGGTATTAATCAGAAAAAATAATATGCCCATATTATCATGGAGTATGGAAAAATAGAATATGTGTTTAACTAAGATATTCCAGTTAATTTTTATTTGTACTTTGCAAGGTTTTTGATAAGTTTATTTAATTATATCGCATATTAAGCAGGCAGTGTTTGAAAAAGCTTGATATTTAGATAATAATGAAGATATAACTCCTATAAATTATTAGAAATACATCATCTTCATCAAATTTTATTTTTATAATATTGGAGGAAATATATATGGTTAAATGTTCTAATTGCGGATATGAATCTGAAGAAAGTAATTTTTGTCCAAATTGCGGATCAAAACTAATTAAATCTGATTTTTCCACTTAAAAGAGTGCTGATAATAAGAATAACATGGAACCAAACAAAAGTTATGATATTGAATCACAAGACATTAACTTTAATGGGAATGAAGATTTAGTTGATGAGATAATGGATGCCGATTATGAAATCTCAGGTAAAATAACTGATGCATTAGGTAAAAGTAAAACTGTCAATAAAATTTCTGATAAATTTTCATCTTTTAATTATAATGCTAAAAATGATGATAACAGTACTGGTGTGGAACTTAATAGAAAATATTTTGAAAAATTTGAACCAGAATTCCTTGAGGTATTAGATTCAATTGACGATAAACTTGTAAAAGCGGTTCTTCTGTGTGAAAGAAATAGTATGGGAGTTAGTGCAAACTTAGTTCTTACTGCAGCAGCTATGATTTACACTCCTACAAAAGAGATGTCTCATGATGAAGCAATAACTTTTTATCAATACATGGTAAACAGGATTGTAGCAGAAATTGATGAAGAAAAACAAAAGAGCACCTTCGATGAAGAGGAGTTTTACAAAAGAAAAGCTAAAAAGATTTATTCAAACAATGCAGCTATTTTAATTCCAAGATCATTAAAGAAATTTAAGAAAAATCGTGATAATCGTTTTTATTAATTTCATGTAACATTTTGTTTAATGGTCTATCATACTCATTTATGTATTGATAAATTAATATGTCAATTCACATGCTTTTAAGAGTTTTTTAATCTTTTAGATTAATAATTTTTTATTTATTTTAATATTATTCTTTTTATTGTTTAATTAAAAATTCAAGTTTACTTTATTTTTTATAAAATATTCCGTATTATTTATATAATAGGTTCCATAAAAGATTATGCATAGGATATATTTAAAATATTGATTTTCCGTTTTATATTATTCTATGGTTTCATTAATTAATTTAAACGGAGGTGAAAATATCAAAATTACTAAAAAGCTTTTCTTTGTTCTAATTTTGCTGATTATTACATGTATAAGTTTAAGTGCAGTATCTGCAAGTGATTTAAATGATACTGATTCAAACTTAAATAGTATTGATAATAATGTTGCTAAAGCTGCTCCATCTAATCAGGGAGTTGTTAATTTTGATGTTAGAGATTCATACTCTGAAGCTAATCACACATGGTTTGAAGATGGCGTTGCCACTAATAAGGCAATAGTGTCTATTTTTGATTCATCAAACAAGAAGGTGTTTGAGGGACATACCAATGACAAGGGGTTGTTGTCTGTTAAATTAGCTCAAGGTAAATATAAAGTCAATATTGCTTTAGATGATTATGAGGTTTATTCCCAATCCATAACTCTTGTACGCAATGTGAACATTGAGCATATTTTCTATCCAGACATACTGTTCTTTGTAGATTACAGTTCTCATCATGAAAAAGTTAATGTGCTGTGCAATTTATCAAAAAGGGTCTGTTATGTGTCTACAATGAATTTTGACAGATCCAAGGAATGGATGTTTGAATATGCTAATTTCATACAGTTGGATATGTATGCTGATGGATCCACCTATACTTTTAATCCAGACATCTTGAAGGATTCTCCGGCATATGACAAGTATATGATTGCATATACCTTTGGAGTCTATTCAAAGGAATTACTTGATCGTCTTGATCTTCACTTCGTTGGAGGAAGTCCTTCCCATAATGACGTGAATTCACTGGAAAATACGTATATAGGCTCATATTTCCAGGCTTTCGATACTCCTGACGAAAAGGTTTTAGATAAAAATATGGCTAATCTTTTAGATTACATCAAATATCTAATCAACCCATCCAAGTATTCAAATCCTACATTGGATCCAAAAAGAACTCCATTGCTGGCTTCTACATTCGGTTTTTATCATCCTGATTACGGAACATTAACTGCTACTCCATTCCAAAAGGATATTAATGCATGGATTAAAGCAAATCCTGGTTATAATCATGATGGAAAAGGAACTCTTAACTGGATGAGCGACAATTATGCTGCATGGGCAAAAGACAAATTAAACCCGACTTACTTCATGAAGGTTTTTGAAAATTGGTATAAGCAAAACAAGGCTCATTCAAAGCCATTCATAGCTATAGTTAGCTATTCAGTTGGTGGAGAGCTAGTGGATAGATTAATCAGAAAATATGAAGCTGCTGGCAGGCCTGCTTTCAACATATATCAGTTTGAAACTTCTCCGGCAATGTCTTCCATGTTGGTTGAAATCGTAAAGGCATCAACAATTGGAATATCTGCTGTAAATTCTTTATATTCATGGTCTCTTGATTATGCAGGGGCTGCAAACAAGTCTGCTGTTAAAAATCTGACAGATCTTGATTTGACAATTCTAAATGTGGTTCACGAGATTTCAAAACAAGGATATGACAATAAAATAGGACCTCAAATGGAGTGGACTTATGGAGTTACAATTCCTAGTTTTGAAGGTGTATTTGGAGCTATTGTAACATCTTACGTTGATGAGCTTGGTAAAGTTCATATTATGGAAGCCAATGTTGACAAGATGGTTAAAATGACTCTTGGATGGGTAAATCTTAGAGAAAAGGCAAATAAAGATAAAAAAATAGCTATTGTTCTTTATAATTACCCTCCTGGAAAAGCAGAAATCGGGGCTTCCTATTTGGATGTCTATCAAAGTGTTCATGATCTTTTAGTGCTTTTAGCTGATAATGGATACAATATCGGAATGAGTAAAAAAGATATTCCTAGCGTAAAGGAGTTAGGTAATATTATAGCTGATTTCGGTAACAAAGGTACATGGGCTCAAGGTCTCTTAAATGACTATGTCAAGAAAAACTGGAAGAGCCTAATGGTCAATCATCAGTTAATATCTCTTAATCAATACAAGAGTTTAGTGTCAGACATTAATGCAGATGCTATGAAGCAGCTAATGGACTATTGGGGTGAAGGCTTAGGTAAAATAATGGTATATGATAAGAAATACCTCGTAATACCAGGTATACAGTTAGGTAATGTCTTCATCACTTTCCAGCCAAGTAGGGGATGGGAAGAAGTGGAAAACTACCATGATACCACACTGCCACCGCACCAGCAATATGTTGCATTTTATAAATGGTTAGATAAAACTGCAAAAACAGATGTTATCATTAATATGGGAACACACGGTACTTTAGAGTTCTTACCAGGTCATCAGATTGGTGTACGTGAAGGGGACTGGCCTTTCGAGTTAACATTAACACCGACAATATATCCTTATATTGTATCTAACCCTGGTGAAGCTATGGTTGCTCGTGACAGGTTAGGGGCCTTATTGATTACTCACATGACCCCAGCTATTGTGGCTTCTGAATTGTATGGTAACTATTCAGCATTATCCAAAGCTATTGATGGTTACAAAAATGCAGTTAAGCTTAACGTAACTGAAAATGCAGAAAGCTACAAAGCTCAAATCATTGCACTTGCACATAATTTAGGCTTCAAGTCCCAAGGCAAGAATCAGACTTTCGACAGCTGGTTATCTGAGTTACATGATTATTTAGATGACTTGGAAAATGACTTCAATGCTTTAGGTTTACATACTTTAGGCCATATCTTATCTGGCGAAGAGCTTATAGAAGAGGTTATTACAATAGTTTCTTCTCAGACTTCTGTTTATAATAATATTGCAAAGTTTTTATTCAAAGAATTTGAAAATCTAAATTATTATGAGGATATTAAAGGCAATGAAGCATATGCTGTTCAAGTTGCAATTATAAAAGCATTTTTACGTGAAATGGTCACTTCAATCGTTGGAGGAGTCAGCTGTGACAATTTATCCAGTTTATTAGGTTATGGCAAGGATTCTCCATTGTACAATAACTCATTATATATTGCAGAGACCATTTTGAATATCTATGCTAACGATGAGTGGAATGCTATACTTAAAGCGTTAAATGGTAGCTATGTGGAAGCTGGTTTATTTGCAGATCCTGCTTATGGAAACTCAATTCCAACTGGTAAGGACGGATATGCAACCGATCCTTCAAAAGTTCCATCTAAAGCATCTTTTGAATCAGCTAAAAAAATTGTCAACATGCTTCTTGCTGATTACTATGAGAAACATGGTAAATGGCCGGAAATGACTGCGCTGATTTTATGGGGTACTGAAATTTTAAGAACTGAAGGTATTGGAATTTCTGAATTCTTATACTTCTTAGGTTGTAAACCAGTATGGACACAAACCGAAACCGTTGCTGGTGTTGAATTGATTCCATTAAGTGAGTTAAAAGTCACTTTATCTAATGGTAAGGTTGTAAACAGACCAAGAATTGATGTCTATGCAAGTATGGTAACCAGTGATAAAAACTGGATTACATGGTTAGTAACAGCTACCCGTTTAGCTTTCAATGCTACTGGTGAAGATGCTTCTGTCAACTTTGTCAAAAAGCATTATGCAGAAAACCCAACTTTAAATAGGTTATTCGGTCTTCCTGGAAACATATTGGAAGGTACTGGTATGAGCACATTTATTCCAAATACTTCCAAGTGGAGTATAGATACTGTTAATCAGGTTTTAGCTGATATTTATATGAATAAGGTATCTTATGCATGGACAATTGATGACAATGGCAATATTGTCATTTCACAGGAAAAAGACCAGTACAAGTACTTACTTGGAAAAACCGACCTGATTACTCAGAATTTAGACAGTACCTGGAGAGTGCTTGATAGTGATGACTATTATGACTGGTTTGGAGGACTATTAAATGCCGCTAAACATTATGGTGCTAATCCTGATACTGCATTTGTAGATATCAGAAATAAGAATGACTACAGCTCTAAAAACCTCCAGGAACAACTTGAGTTTGAAGTAAGGTCAGGTTTAACCAATAATAAGTTCCTCGATGAATTGGGGAAAACTGATATGGGTATGAATTCATTTTCATCTAAACTCCAGAATCTATTTGGATTTTTAGTTGTAAGTGAAGGCAAATTAAATACTCAGTTAGGATTGCAGTTAGCTCAAGCGACACTTTACATGAGTAAATATGTAGATTCCACTACAAGTGCAGCAGCATTATCATCTGCAGCTGCATGGATGATTTATATGGCCGCTACAAATAATTGGGAGATGACTGATGCTAATGGTAATCCTATTGATGGGTCCCTTAAGGATATGTTAAGTTCAGGTTCTATCTCAACAGAGGATTTAGAAAAGCTTTTAAACTCTCTTGACCCGGAAGTAAAAAGCGCTTTACAAGAATTGGCTGATGAGATGATAAGGACTTCCATTGAGTATGGTGTTGCTTGCTGTCACCACACATGTAATAATCCAAACTTCAATGACCTGTTAATGAAATTGAGCACACTTTCACCTAAGGAAAAACGGACATATTCCGAAATCTTAGCTAATGCTACCTTAACAGAGCCACTCTACAAAGAGGATGTAACTTCAGAAGGCACTCAGGGAGAAAATGGTGGAGAATCTAATGGAGGTACAACTGCTTCAAAAGGTGGTTTATCTGGTGAAACTCCATCTGATAGTGCTCAATCTAGTGCTAATTCTCCATCTCCTTCTTATTCTGATGGAAATCAAGAAAGTGGAAATACTGGGGAAGACGCTGGAACCAAGGCTCATGAAATTGAAAAAAGTTCAGCTAAAACTGTAGCTAGTTCAGAATCTTCAACACCTGCTCTTGTTATTATTGCAGTTATTGTGTTGATTATTTTATTTGGAGTTGGTTATGTTAAAAATAGGGAGGATGAATAATTCTTTCTATTATTTTTATTTTTTGATTCAGCTTATATTTAGGACTGTTATTTAGCTAAATTTGCTCTTATCATTATTGGTTTTATAGTTTTATGCATTGATTAAATATAAACCATTATACTTTGAATTATCATACTATTTTTAATATTTTGTAATTGTCATTCTTGTTTTATTGATTTTTTTTATTTTCGTAAACTTCAGTTT
>ENA-UOJG01002162-UOJG01002162.1-human-gut-metagenome-genome-assembly--contig:-C47-NODE-2162-length-17620-cov-3.952064_pt1 | contig 17620 bp, 23 predicted proteins | sample MGYA00242340_ERZ723887 | MGnify/ENA metagenome assembly ERZ723887 | reverse complement strand
GTTTTGGTGTCAACTGTCACGGTAGCCTTGATGTTCTTCATGATTTCAGCAAGCTCTTTGCGAATCAGAGCTTCACTGTCACCGTCTGCACCACCGCGAGCCACGCCGATTAGTAACCGTACATCTGCATCCATTGCCATCGTCATCACCGTCCTTTACGAAGAAAAGGCTTGGCACAAAGCCAAGCCTTTCAAAATTTATTGTTCATATATCTCTGCGGCAACCGCAGTTACATTGTAGTCAGAACCATAGTTCCCGTTGAAATCACTGATTGCCTGCTGGATAAACTTGAGTGCCTCACGCTCTTTTTTGCTGCGCACCCATGCAAAGTCTTCGTTGTGCAGCGAACGGCCAATCGCCTCTCCAGATGGTGAGTGACCATCCCACCAACCATATACATAGTTGGATGCGTGGTATCCGTTATTAAACAAAGCCACAATGTTGTCGATTCCGCCATAACTCGTAGCGTCGTTCTCAAGAGAATCACGATGTAGGTCGCCGCCAAAATATAAAGGAACCTCGAAGCCGTCTCCAATACGAATGATGCTTCCGCTGTCCATCTCGTCAATGTGCTTCATCACAGATTCAGGCAGGTCATAGCTTTTAGCCGTCATCTGAAGAACCTGTATAAACTTTGCGGCAGCTTCCCAGCCACGCTTTTCAGGAACGATAGAATCTCCGGCGGCAGTTTTTTCTACACCGTCTCTGGTGTATTCCGCCATCTTTTCCTGTAAGCGGGCTTGCCCCTGCGGAGACCTAATCCATGCGTTTAGCTTGCTTGACAAGCTCATTCTTTATAATCCTCTCTTTGTTCAAGAAAGGCCTGTACAAGCTTCTGCTCATCTACGCCGCCCTTATCAATAGCGCCAATCAGCTTCGCAACATCGCTGCCGTTTACCCCGGCAAACATCTCTGAAGTCTTTTTGGAAACATCCTCAAAGGATGCCGCAAGCTGCTGCATCTGCTTCTCAATCGCCATGATATTGGTGTTGCAGATGTAGTCGATTTTCTCATCAATCGCCCGAAGGATTTCATCAAACTGGGCGGAACTGATATGCTTGCTCACCATTGCCACAGCATCCGTGTTGTAAATAAGCGTGTATCGATGCTCCAGATTCTCAGGGAGCGTGAAGTTTGCATATCGAGTCAAGAGGTTACTTTTAATCAGCAGGTCTTTGACCTCCGGCATATATCCCTCATCATGAAAACAACTGGACACAACATTGTCCACAAATGCCAGCATCTGTGCAATCGAAATCGTATGCTTGATAACGACCTCGTTACCAAACCAGTGTTCTGTAGTATTCGGAACAGCCTGCTCCTTCAACACCTTATCAAAAGATGCAATCGAAATCTTCTTCTCTTTATCAGCCATTGTCTGCGTCCTCCTTTTTGTTCTTATTGCGCTTTTGTTCTTTGCGCAAAGTCTGTACGGTCTCATAGTCCAGCCAGCCGCCCCATTTTTTTACATAGGTAATCCATCGATAGCGCACATCTGGATAATTGTGCCAGAACATTTTTCGTTTGATTTTAGCAACGCTGTCCGGACAGCCCTTGGTATCAATCACCTCTGTATGTCCGTCGGCATACTCTATGTAGAAATCTGCCACATAGGTAATCGGTAACACCGTCTTTCCATCGTGTGTGAACTTTGGTTGCAGTTCATATTTTTTCTGTAGTTCAAAATGAACCACATCACCGCTTTCCACTCTGGGACAAAGCACATCACGAAAATATTTCATCTCAAGCTGACTGTCGAACACAATTCCTGCGAATGTTCGTTTGTCTTTGTCTTTGTCAACATTGAATTTTGTTCTCGCCATATCTCTCCTAATAGAAAAAGGGAGGGCGGATTACTCCACCCTCCCGGTTACTTATTCCTCTTCCACAGGTTTCTCGCCGATAGGCTCAGCATTAACAACCACCTGTTCAATGACAGGCTCTGCGCACTTCTTGCGCTTGGTCTTCTTCTGCGGATTAACAATCCCACGAGATTCGTTAATCTTTTGCAGATAGATTGCACCGCACTCAGGCGAACAAGCTACTTCCTGCCAGCGAAATACACCTGCGGCTCGATTGGCACTACGGCAGGCTTCATATTCCTTACCGCATACCCGGCATTTCTTGACCGCAGAAGCCATCTGTGTCACCAACTTTCTTAGGCAACATCCTCAGCGTTTGCACCGAAAATGGTATAAGTCCACAGGGCGCCGCTGGTGCCGCAGGCGCCAGACAGAGATTCTGCCTCAAAAGCATGAACAGTCTGGTTATCGCCCATCTCGAAGCTGAACTCGCCGTTGAAGTCAGCCTTGGGGATATAGAACTGAATACGGAACACATTGGCGCACTTATCCTCGGCGAAAGCGTCAATGTACAGAGCACACTTGCCAGAGTAGTGGTCACTCAGGTTCTCCAGAACATCAGCCTGAATCTGACGCATATAGAACACGACAATTTCAGTGCCATCGGCAATCTCGCCCTCGTTGAAGGCAAGCGCCTTGCTGGTGGGATTGTAGGTGAACACGCCCTCGGCAACTTCGGCGCCCTGAGTCAGCGTCTTGCCAAGAGTGCCGTTGGCGTTCTTGACATAAACAGACTCAATCTCGTTGCCGGTCGTACCGACGGCCTTGTACTGTGTGGCAGCCGCATTACCGGTAACGGTAAGATAATCCGTCCACTTCACAGTGGTCTTCTTATTCTCGAACTCGCTGCCAACCTGCAGTTCGAGCAGACCACCGGACACAAGACCATTGGTGCCGCTGACGGTAACAGCCTTGTTCTTCTTCAGAGAGTTCAGCTTGCGACCCTGCTTACCGGTAATATCGGTCTTCTCCTGAGTCTGTGCAATGGTCGCATTCTGCAGCTCATCCAAAGTGAACTTGTAGGCGCCTGTCACGATATCAAAAGCATTGATGGTCTCAAGGCTGGTGATAGTGATATCATTGATATTCATATAGACATTCCTCCTATTTATGGGTTAGCCAATTCCAATCGTCTTGGCTTAGGTCTTTTGCGCTGACTGTGCCAGCATAGATGCCGTGCATCTTGTTGTCATAGTCGATTTTCTTGATAATCTGTCGCACGCTTTCGTTGAACTGATAGATTGAAAGTTCTCGTGTCCCCTCAAATCCATAGTGGTACTGTTCTGTATTGACGAGCGCAACAATCAACTCCTCAAGTTGAGAAGCGTTTTCTCGGTTGCGCTGTCTGCGCATTTTTTTGCGTGCGCGTTCAATCATGTATTCTTTGGCTTCACCGTTAGCTGGTTTGCGATTATCCTTCTCAAGATGATGAATTTTCCTGAGCGCACCGGCAATCTGTGCGTGAATGGCTCGGTCGATAACTACCCCTGAACTTTCATCGACCAACACGATGTTCCCGTTCTGCTCGTTTACGGCAGCTTGGAATCGTTTCAAATCAAGGTCTGCAAAAACAAGAGAGGTATCTTGTTCTTTCAGGGTGCCGACCAAAAGAAGGAAAAGGTCATATTCATCAATGGTGGTAAAGTCGATTCCGATATCATCAAGCTGAACCATCATATCAATCGGCATAGCCGTCAGCATCGCCACAATGCTGTAGTACCCATCTTCACATTCCAGGATTTCTCCAACCGTTGGAATCTTGATGTGAATAGCATCATTGATGTCGTACTCACGCCGATAAAGCATATTTCTTGTGCGCATTTATCCGGTCTTCCTGTTGGATGGAACGGGCTTGCCCGTGGGCGATACCCGGTTGAAATCCTTTGCCTGGAATGTCATGACCTTTCCCTGATAATCCGTCACCGGAGCGAACCTTTTTACTGCGTATAAATCCATCTCGCCAAGCCCGTAGTACCTGCTTCCGTTTACCGCTTTGGCAATTTCAGAACACAGCCTGTCCACTCTGACGCCACCCTTTGGCAGCTTCATCTTGCTTTTATGGGTAAAGACCCAAACATACAGAACGGGAATTAAAAAGGTTTTATTCAGCGACTTTTGTACATCCACATCACAGCAGATAAAGGTCTGACCATGCTCAATGGTGTCCGGTACATATTCAAAGGGAAATACCTGTGAATATACAAACCTCTCCGGTTGGTCGCTGTCCTTGTAGTTGTCGTCCAAAAGGCGAATGATTTCTGCATTTGTCAGCAGGTCATCCATCAGTTGGTTCTTATAGTCATAGAACTCTTCAAGCTGCATCAGAACCACACCTTCTTTCCGCCGGGAGTGTCACCGCCCGGTGTTTCTTCGCCATCTTTGCCGGGCTCATCAGGCGTACCTTCCTGCCCTTCTCTCGGGAAGTACTTGTAATAGTTGGCAATGTGCAGTTCAAAGTTATCGGTGTCCTCGTTATTTGATTCTGTCAGAACATAATTCAGATCGACGGTTCCATTGTCGCTTCCGCCTAGCTTTAACGGCTTTGTCAGACGATAGGCGAGAACATTATGAGAGTCATAGTCATCAATCAAGAATCTGCTTTCGCGGTTCAACTGAATGGAGTACTCATCCTTTGCAATTGTCATGGACACTCTGGAGTCACCACGAACGACAATGTATTCGTTGTCGCCGTATTCACCGGTCAGGTATTTTGTTCCGTCTGTGATGATACACCATCGCTCAACAATCGTTCCATCAGCCGCTACCCAACGCAACAGATAATTACACTGCTGCATAGTGCCTTTGGCGTACAGTTCGCTGTTGGCATCCTTTTCTGTGATAAGCCAATAATTGTCCATCCAATGCACAAGGCCGCCGTGCGGCAAATCTTCTCCCGGCATTGTACACAGTGTTTTCATATTCAGATTGTCCGAATTGATAACTGCTAACTCGCGTGGCTGCCCATCTATAGTCAGCTTGTGGTAGGACAGACTTGAAGGAAGCTTTGTGTTCAAAAAGGCACACTCTCTACGCTTTACGGCGTCCCTTTTATTTGTGCCGTTTGCCGCCATTCTGGCCTGATAAGTACTCCAGGGATTCATTATGACACCTCCTGCTGTACGGCATACCTCGCTTTCAGCTTGTTGCAAATCGAAATGGCGCGAAACACCTCTCGCTTTACAACGCTTACTTCGCATTCGGGCGTATCAATCAGGTATTGCAAAATTGCAATCAATGACAGAAGAAGCGGGTCGTCGTGAATTGCTTCGATAAGCTCCTTACACCCAAGCAGTTCCGCCTGGAGACTTCTCATATAAACTTCCAATGAACTTTCTCCGCTTTCCTTAATAGGAAGAATCTTGAAGAAAAGATTTACGAGGGCGCGGAAATAGTTATTCAGCATCGTGGCGTCCATCGGCACGCCCACCGTGGTCTGAATCATCATATATGCAAGTCCGTCAAATCCCCGTGGTTGTACGAATACTCCCTCATCATATTCGTAAAATCCTTTTGAGCTGCTTTGTATGCGTTTCCAATCCGCATCAGCAGTTCGGCGGGGGAATAGGTGGTAAAGTCTCTTGTGTTCAGGACGCTCTCAAGACTTTCCTGCCTGTATGTAAAAGGTTTCATCCACTGTACCAGCATACCCTCGGAAATAATATCTGCCAGCTCATCCAAATCTCCGTCGGCAATATCGATATCAAACTCACGGATAACATCATCGCCGGTAGTCGAGAGGTCGTACTTGCAGATTTTTCTGAAAGCTGCAATGGCTCGCTTCATGTAACCGTCAATCAAAGAGTTGCGCTCAAATACACGCATATTGACGAAATCAAATTCTGATACTTTAGAGAGGAACGCACCTGTGAACACATCATAAGAAACACTCATTCACCGTCACGCTCCTTTATCGTTCCACCAGCTCAACACCAAGACATTTCTCCAATGTGTTAATCACCCGGTTTGAATCGATTTCCTCCTCTGCGATAAGCTGCTTGGCGCGATACGCCACAGACTTCCGCTGTCCCTCCGAGAGCTTGGAAATAATATCCTCAATCTCGCCAACGGGTTTCTTGAACAACTGGTCGAAATCCTGAATGTTCAAAGAGTTCTTGTAATACTGTCTCATACCGAGATAGTCGATAACCCAGTCCTCATCAAACATGAACCAGTTGTTGATGAAATATTTCTTGTTGGAGTTCCTTGCGTTTTTCAATTCGCTCAGCTCCATATCCTGCTCTGCTCCAAAAGAGTCCCAGCTCCAACGCGCGCCGGTGCGCGTGCGCGTAGAAACAAGCGCTCACAGAAAGGGGTAGGGTAGAGTCAGTGATAATCTGATTGGGGTCAATCTCCTTCGGAACCACAGGCTTTTTTGTGGTTTCGGAGACTTCCGCAGCAGGCCGCTCTGCGGCGGTGCTTGTGCCCTCTGCCGGGCTGCGGCGTGTTCTGGGCTTGCTTACTGTTTCGTTAGACATAACATCTCCCTTTCATACATAATGCGGGGCTCGCAAGGAGCCCCGCTTTTGTCTGTTGTCTATCCGTTAGGCGATTTCGTAACGGCCAATACCGGCGTTGCCGCCAGCAAGGACGATGCCCATGCCGTACTTCTCGCCATACAGGTATTCCTGCGTCAGGTCACCGTTGGCGGTAGGCTCGCCCATGATAACAATGGGGTCACCTTCGTACACGCACTTGATGGGCTTGTCGTCACCGGCGATAATGGTCAGCATATCGTCTGCCAGCACGAAGTCGGTAGAGCCGACCTTATGACGCTGGGGAGCCACAACGACAGGAGTGCCATAGAACTTACCGGCGTAGCCCATGTTGTACAGGTCTTCCTTCGCTTTGTCACCCAGAGGAGTGACATCCAGATTGCGGATTGCCTTCTTGGTGCCGATAATAGTAGCAGCCTTGCCACCGGCAGCAGCCTCAACATGAGCAATCAGGTCGAGCAGTTCGTCCTCATCGTATGCACCAGCGGCGGGGAAGTAGGTCACGCCACCGAAGTCCTGTGCAGATGCATTGCTCCACAGAGCATACACATCGTTGAGCAACTTCTGACGGAAGGACTCAGCTACCTTGTTGATAAAGTGGTTAAAGTCAACACGACCGGAAAGCACACGGTTGAGTTCTTCGTAAATCTTCACAACCTTCAGTGAAGTGGGAATAGACACTTCGCTGAAGCCGCCAAGACGCTGACGACGGATGCCCTGAGTGCCGTCCGCTGCCTCGGATACGATGAACAGGGTGCTGTCCTCCACTTCAAAGATGTTCTTGTCACCCTCAGCGACATTACGGAAATCAACCAGTGCGTTGAAATATTCATCGCCCTGCAGACCCTCAACAACGGTACGGCTGAGGACTTCCTCAATCAGGGTAAACAGACCACTGCACTTGCCGTCACGAATATTTTTGTAATTCAGAGTTGTGCTGCCGCCATTGGCCTCAATCAGAGCCTTCTGCAAAAGCTCCATAGACTGACCAACGGAATACTGCTCAACATTGCCGTGATAGGCATCGACGGCAATCTTGATGATATCTTTCATTTCAGCCATAGTTATTCTCCTCCCTTCAAATTAACCGCCAACACTGGGGGTAGATGCCGCAGTGGTTTCAGTTTTGCCAATCTTAATGGCATAGTAGGTGTAACGACCGGCTACCTCGACATCCACGCAGGTGCCGAAACCAGTACCAGCAGCATCAATCTTGCCACCAGTACCAATGCCGACCTTGGCGCCCTTGGTGGGAGCAGTACCGCCCACAAAACCCTCTTTAGTCACGGAGAAAATGTTGCGGCTGCGGGGGATATAACCACGCACTGCTTTACCGGCCTCGTTGATATACTCATCGAGATTCTTCTTGCGCTCATCGTACATAACCTCAACGCCAGCAACGATAGCGCACTCATTCAGGTCATCGCCCGCAGTAGCGGCGACAGCCTTCATCACCTCGCGCTCACCATCTTCATATCCCTGAAGCTTGACGATAACGCCGTTTTCAACCTCGGCGGGCTGACCGTCCGCACCATAAAAGCGCAGAGAAACGAGGTCAGCAGGCTGTTTGGTACCGCTCATCAAATCGGTACGGATAACTGTATAAGCCATAATCGACTCCTCCTTGTTGTTTATTTAATTGTGCTGACTGGGCTTAGAAAAGCCATACTCAGCAAACGCACCGCCATAAGGCTCCTGCGTCGGTTCTGCTCGCTGGATGGGCAGTTTGGGGGTTTTGGGTTCATAAGAGAACTTTGCGGTCACGCCGCTTCTGCCACGGATTGCGTAGCATTTTTCCTCCAAAACATCTGCCGTGTAGTCCATGCAGTGCTCACGCAGATTTTCAAATGCCTCGACGCCGACCAAGTCTTCAAACTGAGCGAAGACTTCATCCCGCTCGCCCTTGGCAATGGCGTTCTCGGTGTCTGTCTTAAACTGGCGCAAAGTGCCAAGCTCGTTCTCCATAGACGAAATCGTGTCGGAGGCGGTCTGGTACTTCTCCGCCCACTGGGTATCGTTTGCGGTGTACTTCTCAGCAACCTTTGCAAACATACCGCTGATGGGGTCAGCTTGCCCGCCCTCATCAAACGGGACAAGTGCAAGCTTCATGCGTTTCTTACCGGCAAAATCAATGACCACATGGTCGCCATCCATTGAGTAGGGGAAACCGTAAAGATTCCAGTCCGTGACATCGGTTGCGTACACTTCGGACGCATCCCGGTCATAGTCCCAGAACCAATAGTGAGAATCCATGCCCCAGCAGGTCTCAACCTTTTCTGCCTCCAGAGCGCCAAACAGCTCCTGACGGAACTGGCTTTCCAGGGCAAAGTTTTCAGTACCTTTCTCGGGTTCTGCTGCGGGAGCAGCGGTGGCGGGTTTCAACTCTTCAAACTTAGCCCGAAGCTCTTCCACGGAAAACTCCTCAATGTTGAAGTCAAGCATATCGGCAGTCAGGCCGAATTCTGCCATCAGTGCAACTTTCTGTTCCAATACCTCTTCTCCTCCTTCCGAATAATTTTGTGGGTGTATGCCAACCTCTTGCGAGGGTTGTGCTGTAGTAAACGAATCCTTGAATTCTCGCATCATCATTGCAAGCTGCTGTTTGAAATCATCACATGAGAACATCTCCAACGATGCTGATTCATAGCATGGCTTTGCCGTACCCAAGAGACAAAAGGCGGTAAACTCAAATCGGTCAATAACATATACGCCATCGACCATTCCGCCCTCTTTCACGGTAATCTCCATAGACTCATCCGTGATGCCGTCATCTTTGATTTTGCGGTATGCTTCCTGCCGCTTCCAGATAAGCGCATCCACGCAGAGGTATTCATGCAGGCCGGAGTCATCTTCAATTTCCTCCCACCAATACTTTGCGCTTTCAGGAATCACACCTACCGGCTGCGTGATATTCACAATCCGCATTCCATTATCGTCAGAGACAAGCTCCATATCATGTGACCCGATGGTATCTGATTCCCTGTCGTAGTTACACACAATAGGGCAGTTATAGATACTCGGCATACATCGTTCAAAGGTTTCCTTGCTGATGAAGCTGTTATTGCGGTTTTTCCCGGTGTACGCTACACGGAGAACGCCACTGTCAAAAGACGAATTGCGTTCAACAAGATTGCGTATCCCGGAAGAGAACACAATGCTCATGTTTCTCTCGCCCATATCACAGTTCACCACCTTTGGCTAAAATAAATCCACGCTTTGTGCAAGCGTGGGTCAGAATGTCAGCGTGTCTGACAGTACATATCGAATATCCTCGTCTTCAAATTTCAGATTGCCTGTATTCAAAAACACAAAGATATGTTTCTCGTTATTTTGCCCCAGCATTTCACACCCTTTGGACAGCAACTGGTCACGAGCATTCTCATCAAACACATAAATGAAATTCTCCATATACACACCTCCGATTAGCCCCAGTCGTCAGAGTCTTCTCTGGACTGTTCGCCGGAGTCGGTCAGGTCACCCGTATCCTTCTGCGGAGCGCCCCCCTCATCGGTTGCTGCAGTGCTTGCAGAAGAACTCTGCGTAGAAGAACTCTGCAGCGGCTTAAACCGTTCAGCAAGACCGAGCACATCATTTTCAAGGAAACTCATGCAATCAACTTCACTCTGAGACAACCCCTGCGATGCCGCATACATGGAAATAAAAGGAAGACCATACTGACACGCTTTGAGATACATATCTCCCAGCTCTTTTCTGTTGAAAGGACTGCAATCAAGGAATGTGATTTTGAAATTCTTTCCGTACCCCTGATACTGAATGAAGCGGTTGACCATATCCTCAATGCTTTTTACAATGCCAAAGGTAACCGCTTGGTCTGCCTTAATAGAAAGCAGCAGCGCATTTGCGGATGCTTTATCATTGTTGAACAGGAGTGAAGATACACCAGCCGCTGTAAAGAGATTCTGTTCTGCGTCAGAGATGGTATTCGTATCACCAGTATTGGATTTCTCAAAGCTTATCTTGTTGATAGGCATGGGGGAAAGGACACTGCCGATTTCCTCTGGCAGTACGGAATCCAGATTGCGCCAAAACTCTTTGGCCTTGTCCAAATCCATCTGCCATTCGCCGTCATCATTGATACCAAGCGTCATAACCAGCATGGCATAGTTCTCAAGAGTGGTCTTAGTGAGCTTTAGCTGTTTATAATCTTCGAGGTCATACACCTCCCGCAAAATACCTGCGAACGGAGGAATGGCATAATCCAGAATGTCGTTGTTGCACTTGATAGCGAAGGATGTCGGGGAATCCAGCTCTTGCCACTTTTTCTGCCTATTCTTCTGATAAACCTTATACTTTGTCTGGAACTCTGTCGGATAGAACTCCAGATACTGTGAGTGACCATCAAAATAAGAAAAATCGAATGTCACATTCAGCACATTCCCCTCAATGGTCGAGATAGCGCAGTAATCAGCCGGAAGCTGCTGGATGGTGATACTGTCGCTTGTGACCCACAGCGTCCCATAAAAAGTGTCCTCGCGCAAACACACTGTCAGTATTTTAGGGAACTGCGACCGCACATTCATTGCAGACATGGTATTCAAGACCTTTCTGTAATTGCGGTTGACCGATTTCATATTAACGGCCTTCGGGTCAATATGGTATGGAGATACGACATACGCAAAATCGGAAAGGCCAGTGAAATACTGGATGAGCCTGCGGAAATGAGAACTTGCCCCGTAGATATAAGTAACTGCCTTGCGCAGCTGCTTCTCATATCGGTACGGGTCGGTCAGATATGTAGCAATGTCGTCTTTCTTATATAGAGAAAATGTAGGCGCATTGGTGTTGTTGTTCAAATCCCTTGTAATCAAGTGATTGAGTAGGGCGAACTTTCTGGAGATACCAATCATTCCCTCCATATTGGTAGACTTGCCGTTTTCAGAACTACTCACTCAGGTATCACCACCTTTCTATTTTATTTTGGTCGGCTTAAACATGAAGATATCGCTGGAGTTAAACTCTGCCGCCTTTGTGCGGATAAGCTTACTCTCAAGCTGCGCCGCCACATAGTAGTTATAGCTAAGGCTGGAATAGCGGTCTTTCCGCATACCCGCCCGTTCAAAAATCTTTACCCGCCCACCAGACTCGTCATGCTGTAGTTTGACAAGCTCGTCAACCAACAAGGTCGTGTGGATGTACGGCATTTGTAGTCTGACCTTCTCAGCCGGTGAAAGGCTGGCATATCCCCTGATTTCAGACAGGATATTTTCCGCCTCATACTCTGTAACGAGAAGGCGTATCTTACCGCTTCGGAAGCCCTCACGCAGCAGGACAGCGCATTCGGAGTTCAGCGCAGGATTACCCTTGATTGCCCAAATTACTTTATCTGCTCCCTTTACCGTGCATCTGTCCGCCATCTCCTGATTATTACAACAGGACAGCGCAGGATAAATTTCGCCGCTTTCCGGGTCAACCATATCACGAACCAAAGCATCATACACGCCCAGGCCAAGTCCTGTGCAGTCCAGCACAATATAGTCGCAATCGAACTCGTCGTAAAGCTTGCGGATAACCAGAGCCTGGTCTTCTGTATGAAGTCCCTCTGAGGAGTCACCATAAATGATATTGCTTGTGTACCTTCCGGATTTGGTTGGAAGCATCTGGTTGATGAACACAGCCGTCGCATCGTTGTTATGCTTTTTGCTGGACATCAACGCAATATCCGCAGATAAGATTCGTTTTTCACCAAGCTGCTTGGGTTGAATTTTGATTTTGTTGTTGCCAAGAAGAACTGAGACCCTCTCGGGTAGCATGGGATATTTAATACGCCTGTTCTTCGAGATAGAGTTGAACTCAAAGAACGAACCGTCAGTGTCGCCAAACCAAAGGGCGTCCATCTCCATGCTCCACTTCACTTCACTGAAGTCAGACTCTGCCATCTGGTCTGCTACATCCTCTTTGAACAGTAGCCCCTCTTGAATTGCCAGCTGATACGGGAATCCACACACAAAGTCCTTTCGCTTATCGTCCAGCATAAATCGGCAATTATCCTCAGCTTTGGTATAAGACCAATGGTCTTTGAAGTAAGCGGAAGAAAGATACAGCGTTTTATTGCGCTCTGCCAAATGCTTGTAGGCGGGATTGTTCAGGTATCCGGGAAGTCTCGGATTCGTCAGGAACTTTCGGAGAATCGTATCAATAATATCCTTGGAGACCATGCGATACTCATCAATCAGCAGAATATTGGCACGATTACCTCGTGCATTATCGCTGGCAGTAACGACCTTAATAAATGAACCGTTCTTAAAAACAATCTGTGCATTGGTCGCATTTATCTTGGTCTGCTTATCGTCAATCTCATTACACAGCTCCGGTGAACATGGCCGCAATTCTGTTTGTATCTTTTCAAGCACATTGATACTCTGACCCCGTGTACCGGAGGCGATACAAAACTTTGTACCTGGGTATAAAATACAGCGGATGCAGCAGAAGATTGCCGACAAAAATGTTTTGCCAAGACCTCGACTCGCAATAAAAACAAATGTCGTAGAGACATTCATCATTACCAGCAGAATTTTTTGGAAAAGATGTAAGTCAAGGTGCAGGTAGTCCTTTGCAAACCGATGGGGGTTCGCTCGGTAGTAGGCGCACCATACGGCGGCGCCACTCATAATGCGCTCTTGTCGCGTCACTCAGTCACGCCTGCCTTGTCCGAACTGAAAATGTCGTTAAACATTGTTTCGTCATCTTCGTCCTCATATTCAGGTCGTTCAATGCGCATCTTGGCAATTTCATCTTCATACAGCTTGCAGTATGTATTCTTGATGCCAAGCATTTTGCAAAGGTGACCCAGGAACCAAACCGTGATGTAGCGGACAATTCCGTCCACATCCTTCAGCTCCGGGTCTGGTTCTGGAATGGGCTTTGTGTTTTCCCACTTCCGAATCCACACGCCGAACGGCGTCCCATCGACCGCCGCATCTGCGCCTTCTTTTTTCTGCGCGGGCTTCAAGTTCATACTGCCAAGCAGCGTATTGAGTGCGTTGACATTCTTGTCAATCGCTTTACCCTGCGCACTGTCACGACTGATTGTCGCTTCCAAAATGCAAATCTGTTTATATAAAGACCGTTCGCTCGGTTCCACAACAGGAACGCCGTTTGTCCAGTCCTGGTAGCGCCGCTCAAGCTCTACATAAAAATCAGATGTAAATCCCGCACCCCAGAAATCGACAATCTTCTGGTCAACTGGTGTCTCTTCGATTTCATCCAATGCTTGGGGGTGCTCTTGGTAGATGGCGCCGGAGCGCTGACAATCCAATGCATTGCCCTCGGCGATAGTATCGTCGAAAGTCTTGTCAATATATCGAATCAGATTGGTCTTCCCAATATAATTACGAATACGAGAATTAACGCCTACGGTGCGCTCCACCATATTGTAAATGTCTTCATTCCAATATAGGTCAAGCTTCATACACATCCGGCGCATAGCCTCTTTGTCATCACCAAGAGAATCTCTATACTGTTCGTACATATCCTCTACACAGTCGTTGCAGACAGGCAGATAGCCGGAGCCACGATACATCAGGCTGTGGCTAACAGGGAAATACCCTTTCTTGCGGCTATACGATGTGCCGCATCTGCAGCAGTAAAACTTCTGAGAAGTTTGGAGTAGCATTGAGTCATCTGTCGTCTTTTCAAGCTTTCTGCGTCTCGGGGCGTCTGCCATTTACATCAGCCCCCTTTTATGATTTCCCTCCCACAGCTTAACGGCCATACGCATTTTGTTGCCAGGGTAAAAGCGGGGAATCCAGTGCGCAGGGACATCGACCTTCTCCCCGGTCTGTGGGTTCGGACAGCTTCGCGCCTTGCGTTCCAAAATATCGAAACAACCGAAGTTGTGAATTGAAATTGTATTGCCCTCTTCGAGATTTTCCAAAATAAGATTGGTAAAATCATCAACAATGCTTGTGGCGGCCTTCTTCGTGTAGCCATGCCTGTCCACAAGCTGCTGGATTAAATCGACCCTTTTAATATCCATCCTTGCCTTCCTTTCCGTTACAGGTCTGACAGTGACTTCTGTGCGTCAGACCGAATATCACCATTCTCGTCAAAGTACTGCGAAATCTGTTCCTCTGCGCTCAGGTCTTTATAAACGCGAACCATGTCAGCAGATTCCCACCCGATGATGTCTTGAATGATATTGTCTGGCAAACCGAGCTTGGAAAGGTGCGTTGTAAAGTAATGCCGCAGACTGTGCCAGTAAAAATCTTCACCTGTCATCCTGCTAAAGGTGTTCGCCCAGCTGTTGAGCGTTGTCTCACTCATTTGTTCACTTGTCGTTCCAGCAGGAAGCAGCCACTCACTTTCAATACCAAGTTCCGTCCGTTCACGCATCCATGCATCAAAATATGGTTTGAACTTTTTTGCCAGCGTGTAGCAGTAAATGTATTTGCCCAGGCCGAACCCTTTTGTCTGAATCGGCTCACTGGTCTTGTACAACGCCCCGCCGCATACAAGGTTGTCGTCTTTGAAATCGTCAACCCGGAATCGGCAAAGCTCTGCCTTACGCCGTCCACTGCACATAGCGAGAGCCACGGCACAGGCTTTTTTGTTTTGCCCGGAAGCAAGCAGGTCATCAAGTAGCTTATCCAGCGCCTCATCGCTCCACACCGTTTTCTTTCGCACCTGTTGCATAGCAGGGTTCTCTATCTTTCTTACGGTAGAACGGAACCCCTTAAACTCATCTTCATCATCCAAGATGTTCTCCACATAATTGGAGAGCGAGGAAATCGCAGACTTCAATCGCCGCACACGAGCGGGAGAATTACCGTTCTCATTGATGAGCCAATGCTGATATGCTGCGTAATCACGCTTGGAGATTTTCGGGAAAAACTTGTTCCCGTTGTTCTGTAAATTCCAAACCCAGAAAATATCAAGGTCATTTGCATAGCCCGCAATCGTCTTCGGACTGCGCTGCACAGACTGCAGATAGGCAATAAAATCCTGTTTTAGCCGGATGTTTTCCGAGTTGACCTGACTTAAAAGCTCAGGGCTTGTGATTTCGTTTTGCTTTGTTTTTCGGGGCATACAAGCCACCTCGCTTTCTATTGAATTAAAAACTGGTTGCGGGCATCGGAGTTGAACCGATTCCTCAAGGTTTATGAGACCTGCGACTTAACCGCTTGTCCTGCCCGCAATATGGTGGGAGAGGTTGGATTTGAACCAACGCAGCCCGAAGGCGGCAGATTTACAGTCTGCTGTAATTGACCGCTCTACCACTCTCCCAAAGTATGGTGAGGTCGGAGGGAATCGAACCCATCGTTACCGCCGTGAAAGGGCGGTGTCTTAGCCGCTTGACCACGACCCCATGTAAAAACTTATATTCTGCGTCAAAGCAAATGCGGCAGGGTGGAGAGGTTAGACGCAGAAGCCGAAAGCGACGCCATAACCGCCGCTGGCGGAGCGATAGTTGGCGTTGCCGCCGCTGTTGACACGACAGAAATAATTGCTGTTGCCAGAAAAAGGAGAACGCTCCCACCAGGCGTGAGCGGAGCCACCTTTGTTCTTCACCTTCGAGTTGCCTGCCTTGTAATATGCGTACTGCGTTCCTTCTCCAGAAACGGAATAGGTGGTGGAACCAAACCAAAATCAGAAGAGGGCTGTCCGCAATGGGCAGCCCTCGCGGGTTGTTTATTGAAGTGGGACGCCGTAAGAACAGCGAACTCCCTCTGCATCGCAGATACATACCATCTGCTCTGCTTTCCCGTAAATTCGTTTCTGTACGCAGTAATCATCCATTCCGAGAAAGCTTCCTGCCATGATGGTCTTGACGCCTTGCACTTCATCAATCTTGTTATGGTGCAAGTGCCCGGACAACACGGCGTACAGCGGAGTTCTTGCCATTGTCTGCAATGCCTGCACTTTGCTGGCGGAACCATCAAAATCTCCGTGTACGCCACAGTATGTCTTGCCACGGATATTGATAAGATACATGGTGCTGTCGATTTTGACGGAGCTTCCTTCCGCTGCACCAATCGTTACATTCTCAAAGTTCTGCAATCGTGCGCCGAGATACCACTCGACCAAGTCGTCTAAACGCTCGCTGAGCAAAGCGTCATCCTTGTTGGGCGTAATGCGGCTGTGATTGCCCGCCACACTGACAAACACCACAGACTTGAAATGCTTGCTCAGTTCGGCAATGAACTCTGCAATCAATTCTGAAACACCCTTGATTTGCTCAATCACATTCTCTTTGTTGGTGACAGCAATAGACTGGTGAATATTGCCGCTGATTGCGTCGCCGTTTGACCAGACAATACAATTCTCGCTGCCGTGAGTCTCACCAATAGCAACGACCTTATCCAGATATCGGCACATCATCTCTCTGCACACATCTGAGTTGTATGTATTCCAATGGTTGTCCACATCCGCACCGTAATGGATGTCGTTGAGACTGACCAATAGGTCATTGTCGGACGGCTCGATGTGGCACGGCTCATAGGCAAGGCGAGGTAAGTTTCCGTTCCTGACTGCCTCCACAAGAATCTCGTTAAGTTCCTCCTGTCGGGAACGCTCACGAATTAGTTTGTTGAATGCATTTCTCTGGTCAAAGAACTTCTGTCGTTCCTTGAGCAGCTCAATGCGTCTGGTCTCCAGTGCAGACAGCTGCTCTTCATCGCATACGGCGTCCTCACCGTCACGCTCAATAGCTTCGATGATGGTACGCATCCCGTACATCCTCTTCCGGACTTCACTGGAGTTGAAGCAGTTGCCCTCACCAAACAGACGCTCGCTCAAATCCTCGTACTCATCGTCTATGGTGTGGTCAACCAGCTTTCCCATAACGATGTTGCGCATTTCTTTATAGCTTGCTGTATTGGTGCCTATGGCTTACACTCCCTTTCGTTTGTCACGAGGGCGCTCCTGCCCACGCAGGCTGCGCAGCAGTCTCATGGGGGCGCCCTCCTCAACCATATAATAATGATGCCGTTTTGAGTCGCTCTTCATCGTGCGCACAATGTGAACACGGGGGAACCTCTCACGAATGGCCTCTTTTTCTGATAAAGTAATTGCAATCACTGAACTATCATCCTTTGCTTCAAATTTTTATTTTATAGATTTGCTTTTATCATTCATTACAACACCCCATCAAACACGCCCTTTTACCTTGTGGCACAACGGTTTGACGGGGGTACTTTTTGTAAACAGATTCAATTTTTCAAAGCCTGTCTTCGGCGCATTACTGAATTTACTATCTGTCTTGTGTGAAGCTCCACAGCGCAGTTGGGACAATACTTTTGCGGACGG
>ENA-UOJG01002157-UOJG01002157.1-human-gut-metagenome-genome-assembly--contig:-C47-NODE-2157-length-17650-cov-50.601194_pt1 | contig 17650 bp, 16 predicted proteins | sample MGYA00242340_ERZ723887 | MGnify/ENA metagenome assembly ERZ723887 | reverse complement strand
GAGCAATAACAAGTGGGTAATTCATTACGGACTCTGATAGAGACAAATTCCAGTTTGTCGAACTGATAAAAACCCTTTAGGAACTAAAGGGCGCATTTCTATACTCTCCTAACGGGAGTATCGTGCGTCCTGCGGAGCTTCACTCTCCGTCAGCAGAAGAAAACTGCATGACCGAGAATGTTGCGTCACTTCGTTCCGTCAAGGTGGCTACACCCCCTTGCGCTGCTAAAGCGGCTATCCCCTGTGGACTTGCCGCCAGCAAGTTTGAAGATTAGACATAAACAAATCCTCCGCATGGTCTAAGCCATACGGAGGATTAACTGTTTTACGGACACCCGTCTATATGGCGGTGTGCGGTTTTTGTTGCTTTTGCCGCCGGGGGATAGTACAATAAAAGCAGCGAATGAAAAACGGGAGGGATCTTTCCCATGAAGCTGGTCTCATGGAATGTAAACGGTCTGCGCGCGTGCGTGGGCAAGGGCTTCCTCGACTTTGTGGAGCTGATGGACGCGGATGTGATCTGCCTGCAGGAAACAAAGCTCCAGCCGCACCAGATCGAGCTGGATCTGCCGCAGTACCACATCTACTGGAACAGCGCCGACAAGCGCGGCTATTCCGGCACGGCGGTTTTTACAAAGCGGGAGCCGCTGAGCGTTACCTGCGACTTCGGCGAGGATATCCACCGCCACGAAGGGCGCGTGATCACCTGTGAATATCCTGACTTTTACCTGGTGTGCTGCTACACGCCCAATTCGCAGGACGAGCTGCGCCGCCTTGCCTACCGCATGGACTGGGAGGACGCGCTGCGCGGGTATCTCTGCGAGCTGGACGCGATCAAGCCGGTGGTATACTGCGGCGACCTGAACGTGGCGCACGAGGAGATCGACCTGAAAAACCCGAAGACGAACCGCTTTAACCCCGGCTTTACCGACGAAGAGCGCGGCAAGATGACGCAGCTGCTGTCCTCAGGCTTTCTGGATACGTTCCGCACGCTGTATCCGGAGCGGACGGACGCTTATTCATGGTGGAGCTACCGCGCGCAGTCGCGCGCGCGGAACGTGGGGTGGAGGATCGACTATTTCATCGTGTCCGAGCGGCTGCGCGGACGCATCAAAAACGCGGATATTCTGGCAGAGATCCCGGGCAGCGACCACTGCCCCGTGCTGCTGGAGCTGGAGGAGAGAGCATGAAGCCAATGAGTAAGAAAATTCTGATCCCGTGGCTCATCAGCCTTACAGTGCTGATCGTTACGGCGGGAGCCATCGCCCTGAACGCCGCCGGTGTGGCGGCGCTTTCGGAGGGCGCGCGCAATGCGCTGGGCGTTACGGTCGCAACGGCGCTGGTCGTGTTCGGCTACACGAGCTGCAAATATGCCGGCGTGCTGAAGGGGCAGACAAAAAAGTGAGGCGCGCCCGCGCAGCAGCAAAAAGAAAACAGAAAGCCCCCGCCGCAAGGCGGGGGCTTTCTGCTGTGTTGTGTGTGTATTTTAGGAGGGAGAAAATCACATCGGGGATCGCTCCCCTTTGCAAGAATTACGATAACAGTCAATCTTGGCCAAAGTTTGAATCGGTTGTAAACAAAATGTGAATAACTGCGCTTTTCCGGAACGTTCTCAGTCCAGCAGCGCGCAAAGCTCTGCGAAGGAGAGCGGCTGAAGAGCAAGGTCAACGCCGCAGCCGACGATGCGCGCGAGCCGGCGGATCTGCGCGTCGATATCGCGCGTGGTGACCATCACGCCCTCGTGGCCGCGCAGCGCGGCGGGATCGACGCTGTGCGCGCCGGCCTCCGCCAGCACGTCGAGCGTCAGCGTGGCGGCGTCTACCACCGTGGGTACGCCCACGGCAAAGACCGGCAGACCGAGCGTCTCGCGCGTGAGCGCGCGGCGGTGGTTGCCCACGCCGCTGCCCGGCACAATGCCGGTATCGGAAAGCTGCACGCTGGTACACAGGCGGGAGAGCGAGCGGGAGGCAAGCGCATCAATGACGATGAGCGCGTCCGGCTGTGCGGCGCGGACCGCGCCGCGCACCAGCTCCAGCGCCTCAAGGCCGGTGCGCCCCAGCACGCCGGGCGCGACCGTGCTGACGGGGGAGAGGGAGGAAAACGCGGGAGAGCCGCACAGATGGCGCGTGACGAGGATATGCTCCGCCGCGCAGGGGCCGATGGCATCGGGCGTCATGGCGGCGTTGCCCAGCGCCGCCACCAGCGCACTGCCCACGCCGCTGCCCATCAGGGCGCGCAGCTCTGCGCCCACGGCGCGCGCCGCGCGCTCGGTGGAATCCTCCGCGCCGCGCAGCAGCGGCGTAAGGTCAAGCGTGACGTAGCGGCCGCAGGGCTTTCCAAGCGCGCGGGCGGCCTCGCCGCTGGTAACGGAAACGCTGGTCACGCGGCAGCCGCGGCGGAAAACGGTGAGGCTTTCTACGCCGGGGAGCGCGCGGCCTGCGCTGCTGCGGAACAGCTCGTGCGCCTCCATGGCCAGATCGGTGCGGCGGGCAAGCGGCATTTGCTTCATCTCCTCACTAAATCTTGTTTGTTACGCTTAGTTTTGCCACAATGTTTTGTGTCATTCAAAAAAATCAGAAAATTACAAAAAAGTGCTTGCATTTCGTTGAAATCTTTGCTAAAATACCATTCTGCACGGTGGATTTTTTGTCCGCCGCAGCAAGTCCCAACCGGAGGAGGTGTTTGGTTTGCCGAATATCAAGTCTGCCAAGAAGCGCGTTCAGATCACCGAGGTGCGCAACGCTCGCAACAAGGCTGACAAGTCCGCACTGAAGACCGCACTCAAGAAGTTCGAGGCGGCTGCCGCTGAAGGCAATCGCACCGAGGCCGAGAGCGCTTACAAGGTCGCAGTCAAGACTGTCGATAAGGCTGCTGCAAAGGGTATTCTTCACAAGAATAACGCCGCGCACAAGAAGAGCGCGCTGACCCTGAAGCTCAACAGCGTTGGCTAATCGAGCGAAATGAGAGACGTCCGCAGGGACGTCTCTTTTTTGTTGTCCGCAGAAAAAACGCCCCGCTCTGATAGAAGAGCGGGGCGTGCTGTTCGGGCCGGTGCGCGGGGAGAATCAGAGGAACTTCTGCATCCCGTCGGTGGCGAGCTGCGGGTCGCCGGAGACGGAGACAGTGAACTTTACGCCGGAGGCCACGCTGAAGCGCTCCAGCTCATTGAGGAAGTCCTCGGCCGCCTGGTTGCACTCGCCGTGGACGATCTTGAAAAGGTTGTCGATGAAGATGTGGGAAATATCGTAATTGCCGGCGTACAGGCCGCAGAGGAATCCGCGCAGCGCCTCGTAAGAGGAGAGGCTGTACTCGTCGGCAGAGATCAGACGAACGTGATAATGAATGTCGAAGGTCATGGTGGACTTGGCCTCGATGCAAACGACGCTGCCGTTGTCCTCCTGCGCCGTGGCGTTGATCATTTCGATCAGCTTCTTGGTCTTGCCGGTGCCTTTTTCACCCATGATGAGCCTGACCATAAGAAATCACTCCTTTCAATCGCTTCCCGCCGCCCTGTGCGGCGATCCTGCTTATGTATCCAGCATAGCATATTCGGGGGAATTTTGCAATGCTGAAAGAAAAGTTTCAAGTTTATTCAAAAAGCTTGCGGGCCTTTACCGCAGGCGGGCGCGCAGCGCCTCGCCCATGTCCTCGTAGCCGGGCTTGCCCAGCAGGGCGAACATATTTTTCTTGTATGCCTCCACGCCGGGCTGGTCGAAGGGGTTCACGCCCAGCAGATATCCGCTCAGGCCGCAGGCGTACTCAAAGAAATAGATGAGCTGGCCGAGCGTGCGGGCGTTGTTCTGCCCCGCGTTTACGATGATATTGGGCACACCGCCCTCCACATGGGCGAGAAGCGTGCCGTCCATCGCCTGGCGGTTGATGAAGTCCATGGTCTTGCCGGCGAGGAAGTTCAGCCCGTCGCCGTTCGACGCATCGTAAGGGACAACGGCCTGACCATCGCTCGCGGCAAAGCGGACGACCGTTTCCATCAGCGTGCGCTCGCCCTGCTGGATGTACTGGCCCATGGAGTGCAGGTCGGCGGTGAAATCGACGCTGGCGGGGAAGAGGCCCTTTTCCTCCTTGCCCTCGCTCTCGCCGTAGAGCTGCTTCCACCACTCCGCCATAAAACGGAACGACGGCTCGAAGCACGCCAGCAGCTCGATCTTCTTGCCGCTGCGGTACAGCTCGTGGCGGATGGCGGCATACTGCCACGCCGGGTTTTCAAAGGCGTTCTGCGCGCAGAGCGCCATCATCTCCTGCGCGCCGCCCATCAGCGCGGAGAGATCCACGCCTGCAACGGCAATGGGGAGCAGACCCACGGCGGTCAGCACGCTGTAGCGCCCGCCGACGTTATCGGGAACGACAAATTCCTTGTAGCCCTCCTGGTCGGCAAGGGACTTGAGCGCGCCGCGGTGAGCATCGGTCGTGGCGTAGATGCGCTTTGCCGCCTCCGCGCGGCCGTACTTCCGTTCCAGCTTTTCGCGGAAGAAGCGGAAGGCGACGGCAGGTTCGGTGGTCGTGCCGGACTTGGAGATGACGTTGACGGAAAAATCGTCCTCGCCGATGAGATCCATCACCTCGTTGAGCGCGTCGGACGAGAGGCCGTTGCCGATGAAGTAGATGTTCGGGGTGGATTTTTTCTTCAGGTTGTAGTTGGGCGAGCAGAGGCACTCGATCACGCCGCGCGCGCCCAGATAGCTGCCGCCGATGCCGATGACGACGAGCGCGCTGGAATCGGACTGGATCTTCTTCGCCGCAGCGAGGATGCGCGCGTACTCGCCTTTGTCATAGTCGCGCGGGAGCGTGACCCAGCCAAGAAAGTCGCTGCCCTTTCCGCCGCCGTTTTGCAGCCAGTCCGCCGCGCGCTGAAGGCGCGGAAGAAGCGCGGCCTGATACGGCAGCGTCAGGAAGGACGCGGCATGGGAAACATCGATAGACAACATGATAAAACCCTCCTAACCATACAGGTAAACGATGATTCTGCATTGTAGCACAACGGACGCGAAAGGACAAGCCGAAAACGGCGGGAAATGCGGGGGAAAGTTTGTCCGCCGCTTGCGTGGCGGCGCAGGATGTGATATCGTATCTGCGGCGGGACGTCCCGCCGCAGAAAAACAACAGGAGGCGGAAGCGATGCAGGAGCAGGCGCACAAGCAGCATGGACATTCCCACGGCCACACCCATTCCCACGAGCATACGCGCGCGGTGGTGAACCGCCTTTCCCGCGCGATCGGGCATCTGGAGGCGGTGAAGCGCATGGCGGAGGAGGAACGCGACTGCTCGGAGCTGCTGGTGCAGCTGGCGGCGGTGCGCTCGGCGCTGAATGCAACGAGCCGCATCATCCTGAAGGATCACATTGCCCGCTGCATCGTGGACGCGGTGGAACACGGCGACCAGGAAACGCTGGAGGCGCTGAACCGGGCCATTGACCGGATGATGGAATAAGAGTGCGGGCGGTCAGGCGAAGTAAAGCACCAGCAGATCGACGACCGCGCCGTAGCTCTGCGTACCCAGCTCGTCGCCGTAGGAGCGGATCATGCTGTCGTTGAGCGACTGGGTGACGGAGGCGGCCGGCCCATCGTACTGCGCCCAGTAGGCGCTGTTGGCGCGCAGGTCGGAAACAACGCAGGCGGGAAGGCCGCTGCGGATCGCCTGCCACGCCTCGGGATCGGCGCGGTAGAGGGCGTTGCCAAGGTGGATATAGCCGAGCATCCAGCCGGCGTAATTATAGTTGGTGTCGCCGCAGCGCGTGCAGGCGAGAATGGCGAGAAAGTTGCACTGCTGCTCGGACGCGATGCCGCGCTGGTGTGCCAGCTCGTGCACGCAGGTAGAGGCCAGCAGCATCGCGGGGGAATCCATGTTCACGTTCGACTCGCCGGTGAACGGGAAGTAGAAGCCTGTGAAGTTCATCGCGCTCATGATCTTCGAGAAGAAAACGCCCTTGGGCCGCTGATCTGGCATATCCAGCAGGGGAAACTCGTCATACAGGCAGTCGTACACCGTGGCGGCGTAATCCAGAATTTCCTGCCGGCCGGCAGCGAAGAGGCCATTTTCATCGCGGGCAACGTGCGCGGACGCTTCGGCAAGGCCGTCCGCAAAATACTGCGTGACGCGAACCAGATCCTCATACGAGACAGGCGCGGGGCTAAGATCGGTCATATCACAGAAGTCGTCGGCATAGTAGTTTGCGCCCCAGAGAACACAGAACGCGGCGTAGACTGTGAGAAACAAATCGAGCGCAAAAAGCGCGCAGCGGTAGGCTGCGCGCCCTATCTGGCGCGATCTGGCGAGATAGCGCGCCATGCGCACAAGCAGCAGGATCGTCGTGACTGCGGCAAGCACATACAGAAGCTCCGCGACAGAAAACGGCAGCGCCGCGCATGCGCGGCCGAGCAGCTGCTCAAAGGGCAGCGTGACATCATAGACGAGGAAATTCATCGCTGCGCGGTCATTGCGCAGCAGGAGAAACGCAGCAAGGACTGCGCCGCAGGCAAGGAGCCAGCGGTGCAGTCCTCTGTTTTCCCGATATAAGGATAGAAAGCGTTTCATATCATTCTCTGGGCGGTTCGGCTTCCGCGGCAGGCGCCGCGGCGGGAGAGGTGAACATCGTATCGTCCGTTACGCCCTTTCGGGCAAGGCTGCGGCTGGTGAACCAGCCGACCGCCGAGCTGATGCAGGCAAACACCGGCACGCCGAGGAACATACCCAGCACGCCGCCGAAGCCGCCGCCCACCACAATGGCCACGATGACCCAGAAGCTTGAAATGCCGGTGGACTTGCCGAGGATCTTGGGGCCGAGAATGTTGCCGTCGAACTGCTGGAGGGCGATGATGAAAATGACGAAGTACAGGCACTGCTTCGGGCTGACGAGCAGGATGAGGAAGGCGCTGGGGATCGCGCCGAGGAAGGGGCCGAACACGGGGATGATGTTCGTCACGCCTACGAACACCGAGATGATGGGCGTATAGGGGAACTTGAGGATGGAGCAGCAGAGGAAGCAGAGGATGCCGATGATGAGCGAATCGAGCAGTTTGCCGCGCACAAAGCCGCTGAAGATGCGATCCACTTCAGCCGTGGCGCGCAGCGTGCGGCGGTAGTGAAGCTCAGGCAGGGCGGCGTAGAGCAGCTTTTTCGACTGCGCGGCGAAGCGCTCCTTGCGCGCGAGCAGGTAGACCGAGACCATCATGCCGATGAGCAGGTTCTTGAGGAACACCACGATGCTCCAAATGCCGCCCGTCACCGCCACGATAGCGACCTGCGCCTGCGGGATCACAGTGTCGGTGACCCATTTGACGAGATTGTCGTAGTAGCTGTTGAGCGCGGCGAGTACCTGATCGGAGAAGGCGGGCTCGTTTTCCATCAGCGCCGTGACCCAGTTGTAAACGGTGCGGTAGTAGCTTTCAAAGTTGGAGGCGAGCAGCTTCACGCTGTCAACCAGCTCGGGGATGAGGATGCTGAACATGAGATACAGCAGCGCCAGCACGAAAAGCCAGGTGATCAGAATGCTCAGGCCGCGCTGAAGCGAGGGCTTGAGCTTTGGAAACGCGCGGAAAAGCGCGCGGTCGCAGAAATCGACAAGGGGCGCAAGCAGATAGGCGAACGCCAGACCGTAGATCACGGGGGAGAGAACGGCCGTCAGCTTGCTGAAAAAGTCAATCAGCACGCGGCTTTGGAAAAACGTATCGTAAAACAGCAAAATGACGCAGGCGGAAAGCACGAGCGTCAGCCCCAGGCGGAGATAGGTTTTGTGCTTCATGAGCGGCCTCCCTTTTTCTAAGCGTAAATTGTACGCTAAAATCAGCTTACTATTTTTTGGCGGGAATTGCAACCGCGCTTTTTCTATGTTATGATATTTTTAAGGGTCGCGCCGCTGCGCGGCCATTGGTACAGAACGCAGAAGGGGAGGGGCCTTTGTGGACAAAAAGCTGCTCTTTATCGTCAATCCGCGCGCGGGAAAAACCAAGTCCAGCGCGCCGCTGTTTGAGGCGGTCTCTATCTATTCCGAGGCGGGATATCTTGTGTCGGTGCGGCAGACGCGCGGACGCGGCGATGCGACAGTGCTTGCCGAAACGCTCGGCGCAGACTGCGACCTGATCGTCTGCCATGGGGGCGACGGCACGCTGAACGAAACGATCAACGGCGTGATGCGCATCCCGAAGGAAAAGCGGCCGATGGTGAGCTATCTGCCCGGCGGCAGCACAAACGACTTTGCTGCCAGCCTGAATATCTCGGCCGACCCGGCTGCGGCGGCAAGGTCCGCGATGCGGATGCAGCCGCGCGCGCTGGACATCGGCCTTTTCGGCCGGCGGAATTTTGTTTATGTCGCCTCATTTGGCGCGTTCACGCGCACGACCTACACCGTTTCGCAGGACATCAAAAATGTATTCGGCCATCTGGCATACCTGCTGGAGGGCGTGAAGGATCTTGACACGCTCTGTCCCTATCGGATGCGCATCACGGCGGACGGCGAGGTGTTCGATGGGGAATATCTCTTCGGCGCGGTGAGCAATTCCACGTCCATCGCCGGGCTGATGAAGCTTTCGCCGGAGATGGTGGGCTTTAACGACGGGCTGTTCGAGCTGCTGCTCGTGCCGGTGCCGCGCACGCCGGCGGCGATGCAGGCGCTCCTGCGCACGCTGATCAGCCAGGACTACCGGAATTCCGACGGGATGATCTTCCGGCAGGTGCGGCACGTTACAGCGGAGACGGAGGAGGAGATTCCGTGGACGCTGGACGGCGAATACGAACCCGGCGCGCCGCGGGTGGAGATCGGCATTGAGGAAAGCGGCATTACGATGCTGCTGTGAAAAACCGCGCGGCGCTTGAGAAATAAAACGACGCGTCCCGCCGGACAGAGCGCGCAAAAAAGTCCGCCGTAATTCCATCAGAATTACGGCGGACTTATGGTGGACCTGAAGGGATTCGAACCCACGACCTTACGGATGCGAACCGTACGCTCTCCCAACTGAGCTACAGGCCCAAATGCGCAAATCACCCAGCGCGGATTATCATAGCATACTTTTTTTGATTTGTGAAGCCCCTTTTTCATTTTTCTGTTGAAATTTTTTTGCAGCTATAGTACAATACTATCTGTTCAACTCCTCCGCATACAGCTGCGGAACCGGTCTTGCGCAATGGATGCCTGCGAACCATGTCAGGCGGGGAACCGAGCAGCATTAAGCGGGACCAGCCATGTGCCGCAAGGGCGCCGGTCCCGCAGCTGTATACGGAGGAGCGATTTTATATCTTTATAAAGGAGGGCTGCGGGATGTATCAGGCGCTTTACCGCAAGTGGCGGCCGCGCACCTTTGCCGATGTGGTGGGGCAGGAGCATATTACCGCCACGCTGCGGCGGCAGGTGGCGGAGGGACGGCTGTCGCACGCTTACCTGTTTACCGGTACGCGCGGCACAGGCAAGACGACCTGCGCAAAGATCCTTGCGCGCGCGGTCAACTGCGAGCATCCGGTGAACGGCGACCCGTGCAACCGCTGCCCGAGTTGCCTTGGCATCGAGAGCGGGCGGCTGCTGGATGTGGTGGAGCTGGACGCGGCGTCCAACAACGGCGTGGACAGCGTGCGCGCGCTGCGCGACGAGGCGATCTATTCGCCCGCACAGGTGAAGCGGCGCGTGTATATCGTGGACGAGGTGCATATGCTCTCCACGCCCGCGTTCAACGCGCTGCTGAAGATACTGGAGGAGCCGCCCGAGCATCTGATGTTCATTCTGGCGACGACGGAGCTGCACAAGGTGCCGGCGACCATTCTGTCGCGCTGCCAGCGCTTTGCCTTCCGGCGCATCCAGCCAAAGGACATTGCGGGACGGCTGAATTATATCGCGCAGCAGGAGCATATCGACCTCAGGGAGGACGGCGCGGAGCTGCTCTCGCGGCTTTCCGACGGCGCGCTGCGCGATGCGCTCTCCCTGCTCGACCAGTGCGCCGCCGTGGGCGGCGCGATCGACGCGCCCGCCGTGTTCGACGCGCTGGGACTGGCCGGGAGCGTGCAGACCGCGCGCCTGATGTCGCTCATTTTATCGCGCGACACGCGCGGCGCGCTTGCGGCGCTCGGCACGCTTTACGATGGCGGCAAGGACGTGGGCGCTGTGCTGGGCGAGCTGTCTGCGCTTGCGCGCGAGCTGCTGATCAACGTGACGGCGGGCGAGGGCGGGCAGAGCCTGCTCAGCGGCGCATACGATGCGGTAACGCTCGCCGCGCTTGGCAAAATGACCTCGCCGGCGCGCCTGATCCAGCTCTGCACGCTTTTGCAGGAAACGGCGGCGCAGCTGCAATTCAGCGTGAACCGCCGCACGGACGCGGAGCTGTGCATCTTCAAGCTCTGCGACGAAACGCTTTCCGGCGACCTTGCGGCGCTTGGCGCGCGCATCGCGCGGCTGGAGGAGCAGCTCGCCGCGGGCGTGCTGTTTGCCGCCCGGAAGGCTGCGGACGGATCCGCTGCGGCTCCGGCGAAGGCTCCTGCGCCGGAGGATCGCCCGCCGTGGGACGCGCCGCCGCTTCCCGGCGACGATGACGCGCCGCCGCCTTATGGCGAGCCGGCGGACGCGCCGAAGCCGAAGGCGGCTCCCGCCCCTGCTTCGCAAGCGCCTGCAAGTGGGGACAGCGGCGACGATGAGATCTTCCTCACGCTAATGGAAAGCTACAAAAACCGGCTGACGCCGGACAAGCGCGCTTTTCTCGGCATGGCGCAGGGCGAGGTGAAGGACGGCGTGCTGACGGTTTACTGCGCCAGCGATGTGCAGCGGACGATGCTCGAGCAGAAAGCGGTGACGGATGTTCTGGCGGACGTTACCTCGCGTGCAGTGGGGCAGGAGGTCGCCGTGCGGTTTGTGACCGGGCAGCGCCCGGGCGCGCAGAAGCGCGACAAAATGCAGGATCTGCTCAGAATGGGCAGCAAATTTGATAATTTTACAGTAAAATAAAGGAGAAACGATATGGCAAAGGGTTACAGCGCACGCCGCGGCTTTTCCAACGGCAGCGGCCAGATGCTCAAGCAGCAGCAGATGCAGCAGCAGATCATGAAGATGCAGGAGGATATGCAGAAGGCGCAGCAGGAGGTGGAGGAGAAGACCTTCTCGGCAAGCGTCGGCGGCGGCGTGGTCAGCGCAACGGTCAACGGCAAGAAGGAGGTCACGGCCATCACCATCAAGCCTGAGGCGGTGGATCCCGAGGATGTGGAGATGCTGCAGGACCTGATCCTTTCGGCAGTGAACGAGGCGCTGCGCCAGGCGGAGGACGCCATGAGCGGCAAGATGAACGCGCTCACGAGCGGACTGGGGCTGGGCGGCTTCGGCCTGTAAAAAAGCGAAACGCCCGGACGAAGCAAACAGAAAAACGGAACAGGGGAGGGGCTATGCCCCTCCCCTGTCTGATTGCTGCTTCGCGCGCAGCGGAGCCGGTCAGAACGCGCACTTCTCGCGCAGGAAGCTCTTCACCTCGCTGATGGGGATGCGCACCTGCTCCATGCTGTCGCGCTCGCGGATGGTAACGCAGTGGTCGGCGGCGATGCCGTTCGCCTCGTCGCCCACGGTGTCGAAATCGACCGTGATGCAGTACGGCGTGCCGATCTCATCCTCGCGGCGGTAGCGCTTGCCGATCGAGCCGGTCTCGTCGTAATCGACCATGAACTCCCTGGAAAGCTCGGCGTACAGCTCCTGCGCGGGGCCGGCAAGAACGTCCTTCTTGCTCAGCGGCAGGATGGCGGCCTTGAACGGCGCGAGCGCCGGGTGCAGGTGCAGCACCACGCGCACATCGTCGTTGCCCTTCTTGTCCTGACCGACGACCTCCTCGTCGTAAGCGTCGCACAGAACGGCCAGCACGCTGCGCTCCACGCCGAGCGACGGCTCGATGACATAGGGGATATACTCGACCATGTCCTTGCCCTCGCCCTCGCGGTAGACCATCTTCACGCCGCTGGTGTTCTGGTGCTGTGTCAGGTCGTAATCCGTGCGGTCGGCCACGCCCCACAGCTCGCCCCAGCCGAAGGGGAAGAGGAACTCAAAGTCCGTGGTCGCCTTGGAGTAGAAGCACAGCTCCTCGGGGTCGTGGTCGCGCAGGCGGAGGTTTTCGTCCTTCAGGCCGATGGAGAGCAGCCAGTTGTGGCAGAACGTGCGCCAGTACTGGAACCACTCAAGGTCGGTGCCGGGCTTGCAGAAGAACTCCAGCTCCATCTGTTCAAACTCGCGCACGCGGAAGATGAAGTTGCCCGGGGTGATCTCGTTGCGGAAGCTCTTGCCGATCTGGCCGATGCCGAACGGCAGCTTTTTGCGCGTGGTGCGCTGGACGTTATTGAAGTTGACGAAGATGCCTTGCGCGGTCTCGGGGCGGAGGTAGACGGTGTTCTTTGCGTCCTCGGTCACGCCCTGGAACGTCTTGAACATGAGGTTGAACTGGCGGATATCGGTGAAGTTGTGCTTGCCGCAGGTGGGGCAGGGGATATTGTGTTCTTCAACAAAATCCTTCATCTCCTGCTGGGAGAAGGCGTCGATGGGCTTGGGCAGCTCAAAGCCGGTCTCGGTGCACCAGTCCTCGATGACCTTGTCGGCGCGGAAGCGCTCGTGGCACTCGCGGCAGTCCATCAGCGGATCGGAAAAGCCGCCGAGGTGGCCGCTGGCGACCCACGTCTGGGGATTCATCAGGATGGCGGCGTCAAGGCCGACGTTGTAGGGATTCTCCTGCACGAACTTTTTCCACCAGGCGTTTTTGATGTTCTTCTTCAGCTCTGCGCCGAGGGGGCCGTAATCCCAGGTGTTGGCAAGGCCGCCGTAGATCTCGCTGCCGGGGAAGACAAAGCCGCGGTTTTTGCACAGCGCAACGATCTTGTCCATCGTCTTTTCGGTGTTCTTCATGGTAAATTTCTCCTTTCGGTATTTGGCTCAGGAGATAAAAAACGCCCTGAGCCTATGATAGTAGGCTCAGGGCGAACAAAGCATTTGTCCGTGGTTCCACCTGAATTCGCGGCTGGCTGCCGCGCACTTCGTTCCCGGTAACGGCGGGGACCGGCGCGGCATTTCCACCGCGCGGCTCAAAAGCGCCGCCTGCCTCCCGCCGCGAAGACTTGCACCTGCCGTCTTCTCTCTGCTGCCGGTCTGGAAGAAAGGCCTCTTTCTCACTGCCTTTTGTTGGGGCAGTATATCACGGCGCGCGCCGCTTGTCAAGCGGTGTTGCTGTTGCCTTTTTTCCCGCGCGATGATATACTTATCTATTATTCCATGGCTTTACCACCGGAAAGGGGTCCCCCTCGTATGCACGCTCTGCTTTCTCTCATCCGCCCAGACGCCGAGGCGTCCAAGGGGCTGCGCCGCGCGCACCGCGCGTGGCTTTACGGCTGGCTGACGCTCATGGGCGTTGGCGTCGGGCTGATCGGCATGATGCTCTCCGCCTATGCCTACGCGCCGCTGAACAACCTGTATCTGCTTTTGTCCTATTTCCGGCTGCCGCTGCTCGTGGCGCTGAATCTCTTTATCCCGGTGCTGCTGGTGTTTCTGGGCTTTTTCCTGTTCCGCCGCCCGTGGGCGGCGTATCTCACCGCTGCCGTCCCCTGCCTTGCGCTTGCCTTTGGCAGCTACTATAAGATCCAGCTGCGCGGCGACCCTGTGCTTGCCACCGACCTGCGCATCCTGCGCACGGCGGGCGGCATTGTGGGGCATTACACGCTTGAGCTGACAAAGCCCGTGCTGGCGGGCATTGCGCTTGCGCTTACCATGCTGCTGTTTGCCGTTTTTCTGATGCGCAAGGAGCCGCTCAAGCCGCTCACGCGCCTTTTCGGCGCGCTGGCCTGCCTTGCGCTGGCGCTCGGCGCGTACTTCACCGTTTACACCGATGCGGACATTTACACAAACAGAACCGCCAATAACAGCTTTATCAACCCGTGGTCGGACGTGGAGGTCTACGTTTCCAAGGGAACGGTGTATCCCTTTGTTTACAGCGTGCAGGAAATGTTCCCAGACCCGCCGGAGGGCTACGGCGAGCAGGAGGCGCGCGCGGCGCTTGCACAGTACGAAGCGGCGGACATCCCGGAGGGGGAAAAGGTCGCGGTGGTGGGCATCATGCTCGAGGCGTTCTGCGACCTGACGGACTATCCCGTGCTGGCGGATATCCCCGCCGTGGCGGAGGTCTATGCGCCGCTGCACGGGCTGGAGGCGCGCAGCGTGTCCGGCCGCCTGCTGACGAACATCTTCGCCGGCGGCACAACGGATACCGAGTGGGGCTTCCTCACCGGCTACAGCCGCCACGAGGATTTCCGCTCCAACACCGATTCCTACGTCTGGTACTTCAAGGATCAGGGCTACGACACGCTTTACCGCCATCCCGGCTACGGCTGGTTCTATAACCGGCAGAATGTGAACGAATACCTCGGCTTTGATGAAAGCGCCTTTACCGACAGCGGCTTCGGCGAGCTGGTGGACCCTGCGGCGGCGGTGTTCCACTCCGACGGCGTGCTGGTGGATTATCTGCTGCGCGACCTTGACGCGCAGCGCGAGGACGGCGACCCGCTGTTCCTCTTCTCTGTGTCGTACCAGAATCACGGGCCGTACTCGTCCGAGTCCTGCGCGCGGGAATACGTTACGCCCGCGCAGACCGGCTGGTCGCAGGAGAGCTGCTGCATCCTGAACAACTACCTTGCGGGCGTAAGCGAGACGATCGGCGAAATGCGCCGCCTGGCTGAGGAGCTGGAGCGGCGAAACGAGCCGGCGGTGTTCGTGATCTTCGGCGACCACAAGCCGTGGCTCGGCAACGGCAGCAGCGTATACGCCGAGATGGGCATCGACCTTGACACCGGGACGCTCGACGGCTTCTATAACTACTACGCAACGCCCTACGCCATCTATGCCAACGCTGCGGCAAAGCGCGCGCTCGGCGCGGACTTTACCGGCGACGGCGGCGACTTCTCGCCCTGCTACCTGATGCAGCGCGTCTTTGACGAATGCGGCTGGGAGGGACCGGCCTTTATGCAGCTCCAGCGCGAGATGTATGATGTGACGCCGCTGCTGCATAACCGCGGATGGTTTTTGAAGGACGGCACGCTGACGGGCAATTTAGGCGAGGACGGCGCTGCGCGCTACCGCCGTTACCTGTATGCACAGTATTACCGCGAGCAGCATTTCGCCCGCGGTGCGGCGAAATGACAAAAGGAGGTATTTCTCATGAAAAGAAGATGGACGGCGCTGCTGCTGGCGCTTATGCTGCTGCTTTCCGCCTGCGGCGGAGAAAAGACGGACGATCCTGCGCCTGTGCAGCCGGACGATCCGGCGGGAACGGAGCAGCAGCCGGACGACCCGGCGCCCGGAACGGATCCGGCGCAAGACACGCCGCAGCTTTCGCCGGAGGAGCAGGCGCTGCGCGAAAAGATCGCGGCGATGACGCTGGAGGAAAAGGTGGGGCAGCTGTTCTTTGTGCGCTGCCCGGAATCCGGCGCGGCGGAGGATGTGAAAACCTATCATCTGGGCGGTCTGCTGCTGTTCGGACGCGACTTTAAGGATTCGGACGGGAACTGGATGACGGTCGATCAGTTCACCGCCACGGTCCAGTCCTATCAGGACGCGGCGGCTGTCCCGCTGTTTATCGGCAGCGACGAGGAGGGCGGCACCGTGACGCGCGCGAGCCGCAACCCCAACCTCTTCGGCTCCCCCTCGCGTTCGCCGCAGGATCTTTACAACGAGGGCGGGCTGGAGAACGTGCTGTCGGATGCGCTCATCAAAAACACGGCGCTGCGCCAGATGTACGGCATCAACGTGAACTTTGCCCCCGTGTGCGATGTTTCCACCAACCCGGACGATTTTATTTACGACCGCACCCTTGGGCAGGACGCAAAGACCACGGCGGAGTATGCGGAAGCGATTGTGCGGGTGATGCAGGAGTCCGGCGTTGCCAGCGTGCTGAAGCATTTTCCCGGTTACGGCAACAACGCCGATACGCACACGGGCGTTGCCATCGATGCGCGGCCGTACACGACCTTTGAGCAGTGCGACCTGCTGCCCTTTGAGGCGGGCATCCGCGCGGGCGCGGCGTTCGTGCTGGTGAGCCACAATGTGGTGGAATGTATGGACAGCGCCTATCCCGCCTCGCTCTCGCCCAAGGTCCACGCGCTGCTGCGCGACACGCTCGGCTTTGACGGCGTGATCCTGACGGACGACCTGGCGATGGACGCCGTGCAGGAATACGCCGAAAACGGCAGCGCCGCCGTGCTGGCGCTGCTGGCAGGGAACGATATGGTGGTGACGACCGACTATCGGACGCAGATCCCGCAGGTGATCGCCGCGGTGCAGGACGGCACGATCAGCGAGAGCGACATTGATGAACACGTTTACCGCGTGCTGCGCGAAAAGCAGGCGCTCGGCCTGATCGACTGAGGAGAACAAACGATGGAAACGAAAGAGCTCTATTACGACAATCCCTTCCTGCGGCGCTTTGCCGCCGTCGTCACCTCCTGCGAAGAGGCAAAGGGCGGCTGGGCGGTCACGCTGGATCAGACCGCCTTTTATCCCGAGGGCGGCGGCCAGCCGTATGACACCGGCACGCTGGGCGGCGCGCAGGTGCGGGAGGTACGCGAAAAGGACGGCGTGATCGTGCATCTCTGCGATGCGCCGCTGGCGGCGGGCGCGGCGGTGGAGGGCACGATCGACTGGGTGCGCCGCTTTGACCATATGCAGCAGCACTCCGGCGAGCATATCTGCTCGGGGCTGATCTGCGCGCGCTTTCACTGTGACAACGTCGGCTTCCACATGGGCGCGGATGCTGTGACCATTGATTTCAACGCCGACATTCCGTGGGAGGCGCTGCTGGAGATCGAGGCGGAGGCGAACCGGTACATTTACGAGGACCATCCCATCGACATCCGGCTCTGCCGCGGCGCGGCGCTGGACGCGATCGACTACCGCAGCAAAAAACCGCTCGCGGGCGATGTGCGCATCGTGTCGTTTCCGGGGGCGGACTGCTGCGCCTGCTGCGGCACGCACGTGGCAAGCTCCGGGCAGGTGGGGCTGGTGAAGTTCCTCTCTGTGCAGAAGTTCCGCGCGGGCGTGCGCATCGAGCTGCTGTGCGGCGGGCGCGCGCTGCGCTATCTCTCCGCCTGCTGGGAGCAGGATGTGCGCGTTGCGCAGGCGCTTTCCGTGAAGCCGGCGGCAAGCTTTGCGGCCGTTGAGCGGCTGCTGGGCGAGCTGAGCGCGCTGAAGCTGCGCTGCGCGCGGCTGGAGGAGGCTGCCTTTGCGCAGATCGCCGCGCAGTACGAGGGCAAGGGCGACGTGCTGCTTTTTGAAGATGAAATGAACGGCGACAGCGTGCGCAGGCTCTGCGATGCGGTGGCAAACGCCTGCGGCGGGCGCTGCGCGGTCTTTGCGGGGGCTGGGAACACATGGAAGTATGCCATCAGCCAGGCGGACGGCGACCTGCGCGCGCTGACGAAGGCATTGAACGCCGCGCTCTGCGGGCGCGGCGGCGGCAAGCCGAACTTTGTGCAGGGCAGCGTGAACGCCGCTCGCGCGGCGATTGAGGAATTTTTCAATATCTGACCGGCAATGCGCCGTAGAACGCCAAAAAGGGAGGATCTCCTGCAGGAGAGCCTCCCTTTTTTATGTGCTGCCGCAGCTTATTCCTCCTCGTGGGCGGTAACGGCGATGTGCAGCTCGTCGAGCTGC
>ENA-UOJG01002155-UOJG01002155.1-human-gut-metagenome-genome-assembly--contig:-C47-NODE-2155-length-17657-cov-5.297807_pt1 | contig 17657 bp, 15 predicted proteins | sample MGYA00242340_ERZ723887 | MGnify/ENA metagenome assembly ERZ723887 | reverse complement strand
AGCAAACACTGGTAAACGCAGAACGGTTCTCAACGCCTGAATTAAAGGAAAAAGAAGCATTGATTTTGGGAGCGCAAGAAAAATCAACCGCACTTGAATATAATGTCTTTGTTAAAATTCGTGAGAAAGTGAAGGGACAAATTAAACGGTTACAAAGCTTGGCTCAAGCGTTGTCGGAATTAGATGTTCTCCAAAGCTTTGCAGTTGTCAGTGAGGATTATCATTTTGTCCGTCCACAAATGAACACGGGGCACGTATTGAAAATCAAGGATGGGCGGCACCCTGTTGTTGAAAAGTTTATGGGGCATCAAGAATATGTTCCTAATGATGTACTGATGGATGAATCAACGGATATTCTTTTGATTACTGGACCGAACATGTCTGGTAAGAGTACCTATATGCGTCAATTAGCATTGACAGCAGTGATGGCTCAAATGGGATGCTTTGTCCCAGCGGAACAGGCAGAATTACCGATTTTTGACCAAATCTTTACCCGGATTGGGGCAGCTGATGACTTAATTTCTGGTGAAAGTACTTTTATGGTTGAAATGATGGAAGCTAATAATGCCTTAGTGCACGCCACTGATCGCAGTTTAATCTTATTTGATGAAATTGGTCGGGGGACTGCTACTTATGATGGGATGGCGTTAGCTCAAGCAATTATTGAATACATTCACGAACATTTGCGGGCTAAAACACTTTTTTCGACTCACTATCATGAGTTAACTGCTCTTGAAACAACTTTGTCGAGGCTAAAGAACGTCCATGTTGGTGCAACAGAAAAGAATGGCGAATTGGTTTTCTTGCATAAGGTGAGCGCCGGACCAGCAGATAAGTCATATGGGATTCACGTTGCTAAATTGGCTGGTATGCCTGAGACTCTACTTAAGCGTGCCGACAAAATTCTTAGCTCTTTAGAAAAAAAGGATGTGAAGTTGCCGACAATTTCTGACTCCGCTGAGCAGCAACCTGAGACAGGTAAGGTTAAAGAAAAGACTACTCATTCTGCTCCTCAGCCGCCATTGGTTGATCCAAATGGGCAACTAGAACTATTTGGATCTCCTACGCCAAAGGTAAAGGATCCGGCAGCTGCAAAAATTATTAAGCAATTAAAGAACCTTAACTTGATGGGGATGACACCGATGGACGTTATGAACCAAATTTATCAATGGCAGCAAAAGTTAAAGTAAGGTGGCATAGATGGGAAAGATCCATGAATTAACTAATGTCTTAGCGGATCAAATTGCCGCTGGGGAAGTAATTGAACGGCCAGCGTCAATTGTTAAGGAACTGGTCGAAAATTCGTTAGACGCCAACAGTAAGAGAATTGACATTATTGTAGAAAATTCTGGCCTAGATAGTATTAGAGTGATTGACGATGGATCTGGAATTGCGGATGATGATGTTGAAATTGCATTTAAACGTCATGCTACTAGTAAGATTACAACTCGGCGCGACCTTTTTAAGGTTCGGACAATGGGTTTCCGGGGTGAAGCTTTGCCAAGTATTGCCTCAGTAGCTGATGTTACCTTAACGACAGCGACACCGGGTAGTACGACTGGTTCTTTAATCCATATTCATGGTGGTGAATTAGTTGATGTAAAGCCAGGACCAGCGCGTCAAGGAACTGACGTGGTTGTTCGTGAGCTTTTCTTTAATACCCCAGCACGGTTAAAATATTTGAAATCACCCCAAACTGAATTAGCACGAATTACCGATATTGTGAATCGTTTAGCCCTGGCTAATCCGCAAGTAGCATTTAGCCTGACGCATAATAATAAGGAACTATTCCGAACTGCAGGGAATGATAATTTGCAACAGGTTGTTGCTGCAATTTACGGGATTCAGGTCGGCAAGAAAATGCTTCCTTTTGCGGGAGAAGATAATGATTTTAAGATTAGTGGCCTAGTTTCCTTACCTGAACTTACGCGCGCATCACGTCAGTACATCACGATCACAATTAACCATCGTTATATTCGTAATTTTGAATTAACGAAAGCAATTATCAATGGCTACGAATCAAAATTGATGGTTGGTCGTTACCCAATTGCTGTCCTTAATATTCAGCTGGATCCCGTATTAGTTGATGTTAATGTGCATCCAGCAAAACGTGAGGTCCGGTTGAGTAAAGAACCGCAGCTGGCGGGGCTAATTGCTAAGGTTATTCGCCAACGGATATCAACAGAAAATTTAATTCCCGATGTGGACGCTAAGCAATTTATTCCTGACGAACCAGATGTGGACGATTTGGAACGACAACTGAATGAGGCAGCTAAACAGTACGAAACCCCATCGACTAGTTTTACTCATTCATCTACCGCTTCGTCTTCTGCAAATGTAATTACAAATGGGGGACCAGCGGATGTTGATGCAGCCGATAGCATTGTTCACGAACCAGTTGTTATCCATAAGAAAGATGAACTGGTAAGTTTGCAGATGCAAAAATTTGATCAACGCTATCATGACGAGGGAATTGCTTATCCGTTTGGTAGTCCAGATGAGCAGGCTCCCCAGAAACCTACCCGGGCGGAAAGTATTGAACTAGATGTGCGCGATAAAAGCGATCAATCGCAAAAACGTTTTCCTGATTTACAATATATTGGCCAGTTGCAAGGAACTTTCCTCTTAGCACAGGCGGGGGATGGATTATATATTGTTGATCAACATGCTGCTCAAGAACGAATTAATTATGAAAAGTTTCGTAAAGAGATTGGTCAAGTAAGCGATGATCAACAAACCTTTTTAGTGCCATTAGTGTTAAATTATTCAACAGTTGATACGATGACCATTACTCAACACTTGGATACTCTTGAAGCAGTTGGTCTTCACTTAGAATCCTTTGGCCCGAATAGTTTTATTTTACGTTCTCACCCAACCTGGTTTGCAGAAGGGCAGGAAGAAGCAACTGCTAAGGAAATGATTGAATGGTTAATTAATGATGGAAAAATTTCAGTTCACGATTTTCGTCAGCGGACCGCAATTATGATGAGTTGTAAACGGGCGATTAAAGCTAATCATCACCTTGATGATCGTGAAGCTAAGGCACTTTTACAGCGATTGCCAAAATGTGAAAATCCCTTTAATTGTCCGCACGGTAGGCCAGTGACGGTTCACTTTAACGACCGTGACTTAGAGAAAATGTTTAAGCGGATTCAAGATTCACATGTCCCATTTGCTCAAGATTTTGATGAACATGAATTTTAAAAGAGGAGTACAAGAGAATGTATGAATACCTAACCGGACTAGTTACAGTAGTCGAACCGCGTTACATTGTGGTCGAAGTAAACGGGATCGGCTACCGACTATTAGTTGCTAATCCTTATCGTTATCATATTGACAAGCAACAAAAAGTAACCGTCTATGTTTACCAAGCTGTTCGTGATGATGATATTTCGTTATTTGGCTTTAGTGATGAAGACGAGAAACAGTTGTTTATGCAGTTGATTAATGTTTCTGGAATTGGCCCCAAAAGCGCTTTGGCAATTTTGGCCAATCCGGATCATGAAGGGTTAATTAATGCAATTGCCAACAATGATGTTAAATACCTGACTAAATTTCCGGGAATTGGTAAGAAAACTGCTTCACAGATTTGCTTAGATCTTAAGGATAAGATTGAACGTTTGACACCGAGTGAGGCAAACCTGTTAAAACCGCTATTACCAGAGGGTGAAGATGGTAATGAGGCTTTACAGGATGCTCTAGAAGCGTTGACTGCTTTAGGTTATAAAGAACGGGAAGTTAAACGAATTAAAAAAGAACTGGCAAAAGAAGCAGAAACTTCTACGGAAGAATATCTTCGTCATGCTTTAAGGCTACTAAACTAGAGGAAGGGGGTTAAAGAAGATGGCAGATCAAGATGAACATGAACTGGTTTCTGGTAAGACAACAGGAAAAGCGGAGTCGGCGTTTGAACTAACTCTTCGTCCACAAAATTTAGCTGATTATATTGGTCAAGCCAAGATCAAGCATGAATTAAATATCTATATTAAGGCCGCAAAAGAACGGGAAGAAGCATTGGATCATGTTCTTCTATACGGCCCACCTGGTTTGGGAAAGACTACTCTCGCAATGGTAATTACCAATGAACTGGGAGTAAATATCAAAACAACGAGTGGCCCGGCAATTGAAAAGCCAGGAGACCTTGTAGCCTTGCTGAATGAATTGAAGCCAGGAGATGTCTTGTTTATTGATGAAATTCATCGCTTGCCGAAAGTAGTTGAGGAAATGCTATACTCCGCAATGGAAGATTACTATATTGATATTGTAATTGGTGAGGGTCCAACAGCCCACCCCGTTCATTTTCCCCTACCGCCCTTTACTTTAATTGGTGCAACAACTCGTGCTGGAATGCTATCTGCCCCGCTGCGAGATCGTTTCGGAATTGTAGAACATATGAGTTACTATAACCAAGATGAGTTAACGAGGATTATTTTTCGTTCAGCTGGTATTTTTCAAACAAAAATTGAAGATGAGGGAGCGCATGAATTAGCCTTACGTTCACGAGGAACGCCACGAATTGCTAATCGCTTATTGAAACGGGTTCGTGATTTTGCTCAAGTGGCTGGAAAGGGATCGATCGATTTAGTGAGTGTCCGTCAGGCATTAAAACTCCTTCAAATTGATGATCAGGGTCTTGACGAAATTGACCGGAAGCTTCTTTTGACAATGATTAACTACTATCATGGTGGTCCAGTAGGGCTAAAAACAATCGCAGCTAACATTGGTGAAGAAAAGTCAACAATTGAAGAAATGTACGAACCGTACCTTCTGCAAATCGGTTATTTGACGCGAACTGCACGGGGAAGAATGGTTACGGCAGCTGCCTATAAGCATTTAGGTTTGGAGTACCCGGCAAAGTGAGGTTGCTATGAATAGGTATTTTAAAATTAAGCGGACTGAAGAGGGGTTACGCACCGGGAAATTAGTGGTTAATGGGCTAGAACTGAGGACGCCACTGCTTGTTCACTCGGAAAACGTAATTCGATACTTAAGGCCAGAACAAGTCCGCGCTACTAATACTAAGGCTTTATATTATGATCCAATAGTTCTTGCAAAAGAACTGGGCAAAAGAGATCTTGCCGATTTGCCTGATTTACACCGGGTACTCGGTTGGCAAGGGGCCCTTTTTACAACTTCTGGTGCTACTGAAATTGGTAAACTTGCCAAGCCACGAGGATACAAGGCTAATGGGGTTAATTTTCGACTGCCCAATCAGGGACAATTAATTAGCTTATCACCGAAAAAGGCAATCCAGCTTCAAGAACAATCGGGAGCAGACATAACTGAACAACTATATCGTGACGTAAATTATTATGCTCCGGTTGATGACTTAGCTGCCGCGGTGGAATTAACGGGACGTTGGCATTCAGCTAATCAGAATGAATTATTTCCAATTACTGGTGGCGGCTTGGAAAAGCTTCATCGGCAAAGTGTTGATTCTGTAACCGGACAGCAACCGTTTGGCTATTTTGTTACCCAAACTGAACAGATTGATTCACTTGCTGAAATTAAGCGTAATCTTGCAGCAATAATAAAGTTACTGCCGTTTGAAAGTCTGCGGGTAACGAAGACAAAGGCTAATTTCGAACAATTAATAACGGTAATTCGTTCAGGGATTGATGTAGTTTACTCTGATGTTGCTGTTCACGAAGCAGTAATGGGCAATGCGTTGGTGGATAAGGGAAAGCGCCTTGATTTTACTCGGGACTCCTTTAGTGATGACTGGGAAACTATTGATTCAGGATGTCAGTGTCCTGTATGTACCAGTCGCTATTCACGCGCTTATCTTCATTACCTTGCCAGAACAAATTCGCCACAATACACCAGTGTAATCTTGGAACATAATCTCTTCTGGCTAAACCAATTTGTAGCTAACCTTAGTTCGAAAATTAATTGATTTTGATCACTATTCTACCTAGTAGTGAGTAGCTTTTTACCGTGTTTTTTGTTACAGTTAAACTTGAAGAATTTTGAAGGGATGGATATTCAGTGAACGGGTTACAATTTATGAACCTTGGCGCTGCATCAAGCAGTGCTAGTAGTTATTCTGGAATGATTTTAATCATTCTAATGATTGCTTTAATGTATTTCTTTATGATTCGCCCACAACAAAAGCAACGGAAACAACATCAAGATATGATGAGTCAGTTGCACAAGGGTGATGAAGTTGTCACAATTGGTCGGATGCACGGTAAAATTGATTCAATTAACCGTGAAGACCGGACAGTTACTTTGGACTGTGAAGGAATTTACTTAACTTTTGATATGGTAGCAATTGCGCGGGTTGTTAAACCAGCGGATACTGCAGAAACTAAGGCTGAAGATAAGCCAGCCGAGGAAGCTACTGAAAAAGAAGAAACTAGCTCTGACACTAAGGAAGAACTAGCTGCTTCTGATTCAGCCAAGTCTGAAGCGCCAGCATCAGATGACAATAATGATGAAAAGTAATTGACACGTATAGCGAAACGTGGGAAACTTTTAAAGAACGTTATTGCAAGCCTTTTAGTTTGTAATTTCATAATGACAATAAGCTATTGCCATTATTATTGTTGAGTGTTCGCATTTTCGCTCATCACGACTGTAAAACAGGAGGGAATTTTAGAATGCAAATTGGATTGATTGGTTTAGGTAAGATGGGTATTCACCTTGCTCAAAACATGATGAACAATGGTAACGATGTTGTTGCCTTTGATTTGGATCAAGACCTTGTTGATGAAGCTGCATCTTATGGTGCAACTAAGTCAAGTAGTCTTGAAGACATGGTTGCTAAGCTTGACAAGCCACGTACTGTATGGGTAATGGTTCCAGCCGGAAAGCCAACTGACAGCACCATGGAAAAGTTAGCTGAATTGCTTGATGCTGATGATGTTGTTATTGATGGTGGTAATACTTTCTGGAAAGATTCTATGGGCCACAACCGTATGTTTACCGAAAAGGGTATTCACTACTTTGACTGCGGTTCCTCCGGTGGTTGGAAGGGTGCCCTTAAGGATGGTAACTTCATGATCGGTGGGGATGACAAGAAGGTCTTCGACGAACGTCTTGCTCCACTTTATGATGGTATCGCTGAAAAGGATGGTTACCTTTACACTGGTAAGGCTGGTTCTGGTCACTACCTTAAGATGGTTCACAACGCAATTGAATACGGTATGATGGAAGCCATGGGTGAAGGTTTCGAAGTTCTTGAAGCTTCTGACTTTGACTATGACAACGCGGCTGTTGCTAAGATGTGGAACCACGGTTCTGTTATCCGTTCATGGCTGATGGAATTGGCTCAAGAAGCCTTTGAAAAGGATCCTCACCTTGATAAGATTGCTGGCCGGATGCACAGTTCTGGTGAAGCTCACTGGACTTTGATGGATGCTATGGACAAGCAAGTTCCAACTCCAGTTATCTACGAAGCATTAAGTCAACGGTTCCGTTCAATGCAAGATGACAGCTTTGATGGTAAGGTTGTTTCTGCATTACGGAATGGTTTCGGTGGCCACGCAATGGACAAGGCTAAGTAAACCTTAAATAATAATATAGAGCAGGAAGTTTAGTATAATTATACAAATTTTCCTAATCACGATGGGTCAGGCATTCACGCGGTGAGTGTTTTGACCCATTTATTTTATTGGTTTAGTGGCAGTAGCCTAGACATTTAATTAACTTATCGGTAAAATTAATATTTTAATCAAACTGGTTAGCAGTGCTATAATTTTAAAGAGTACTAATTTAGAAACGGAGATATGACATGGCTGATCAATTAGAAGCAATTCTTGAACAAATCAAAAAATATAATAAGATTATTATTCATCGTCATCAACGACCGGATCCTGATGCTATTGGGTCGCAGATCGGTTTGGCTGAGATCCTTAAAGCATCATTTCCCTATAAGCAAATTTACGTTGTGGGGAAAGATATTCCTGGCTTAGATTGGATTGGTCAAATGGATGAAATTGACGGGCAAACTTTTGATGGCGCCTTAGTAATTGTTACTGATACAGCGAATGCTCCCCGAATCGATGATCGCCGCTTCGATAACGGTGACAAGTTAATAAAAATTGATCACCATCCGAATGATGAACCATATGGCGACTTAATGTGGGTTGAACCAGAAGCATCGAGTTGTTCAGAAATGATTTATTCTTTCTATCAACATTTTGCAAAGGATTTAAAGCTGCCAAAGAAGGCTGCTTCGGCGCTTTATGCAGGAATTATTGGGGATACAGGACGGTTCTTATATCCCGCCACTACCCCACGGACAATGTTGGTAGCGGGTGCACTAATGGCTGCGGGTGCTGATGCCTCAGCAATTAGTCAGCGAGAAAATGAAATTTCCGAACCAGTGGCGCGCTTATCAGCCTATGTTTATGAAAACTTAACGATCAATGAGAGTGGCGCAGCTTACATTGTTTTGGACAATGACACCTTGACCAAGTTTGGTCTTACTGAAGCTGGTACTTCAGCTGTCGTTTCACTTCCTGGACGAATTCAAAATGTTTTAGCGTGGGCAATATTCGTAGAACAAGAGGATGGCCATTTTCGGATTCGTTTACGTTCAAAGGGTCCGGTAATAAATGAGCTTGCTAAGAATCATGATGGTGGCGGACATCCACTAGCAAGTGGTGCTAAGGCGGCAGATCACGCTGAAATTAGTCAAGTTATAAAAGAATTAGATACATTGGTAAGTGAATACCAAAAGTAACGAAGGGAGGCCAATGATGGGTCAAACAAAAACATTTGCTGATTTTAATTTGCAACCATACCTTTTAGACGCGATTAAAGAGATTAACTTTCACCAACCAACTCCGGTTCAGGAAAAGGTGATTCCATTAATTCTAAAAGGTGAAAGTGTTGTTGGACAGTCAGCAACTGGTAGTGGAAAAACACATGCCTTTCTATTGCCGATCTTTTCTCAATTAGATCCTGCTAAACAAGAGGTTCAAGCAGTAATAACTACTCCAAGTCGTGAACTTGCCTACCAAATATATGCAGCCGCAAAGCAATTAAACAAGCATTTGCCTACACCAGTAACAATTCATAATTATGTTGGTGGAACTGATAAGCAACACCAGGTTGAGCAACTGAAGCGTCAGCAACCACAATTAGTAATTGGAACTCCAGGACGAGTATTAGACTTGATCAAGAGTCAAGCACTTGATATTCATACCGCAACTAAGTTTGTTGTCGATGAAGCAGACATGACACTTGATATGGGATTCCTGGATCAAGTTGATCAAATTGCTAGTCATTTTCCTGATGATCTTCAGATGATGGTCTTTTCCGCTACGATACCGCAAAAATTGCGACCATTTTTGAAAAAATATATGGAAAATCCGGTAATGGAGGAAATCCCAACAGAGACCGTAATTAATCCTGACGTTAAAAACTGGTTAATGTCGACTAAGGGTCGGGATAAAAACCAGTTAATATACCAATTACTGACAATGGGCGAACCCTACTTGGCATTGGTTTTTGCGAATACTAAAGAGCGGGCAATTGAGCTGGCTACGTATTTAGGTGAGCAGGGACTGAAGGTTGCCTTAATTCATGGTGACTTAGAAGCGCGTCGGCGGAAGAGAACGATGCGTCAGATTCGTGATCTTGACTTTCAATATGTTGTTGCAACAGATTTAGCAGCACGGGGAATCGATATTGATGGGGTTTCTTTGGTAATTAACGATGATATTCCAAACGACTTGGAATACTTTATTCACCGTGTTGGCCGGACTGGCCGAAACGGAATGCCGGGAACTGCAATTACCCTTTATGCTCCTTCTGAGGATGAATTAATTGCTAAATTGGAAGACCGTGGAATTAAGTTTGTACCAAAAGAAATTCGTCATGGTCGAATTGTTACAACTCATGATCGTAACCGTCGGCAAAATTATAGTCGCCGCCAAGCAAAACTTGATCCTTCAATGAAGGGCTTTGTGAAGAAAACAAAGAAGAAGGTTAAGCCAGGCTATAAAAAACGAATTAAACGGGCAATTCGTGAGGATGAGCAGCAAAAGAAAAAACAAGAATTAAGACATAAAATCCGGAAAGCTAAGCGGGCACGACAACGACAACATCGTCGCGAACGAAATAGCCGTTGATTTTGCGATTATTATTCGTTATAATATGACTCGTCTGGGACATATTAGCCAAAGCCTGCATTCCAGAGACAACTGGGGTGGTGTGACAGTTGATGCGGTTTTAGTTAATGCTACCCATTCAGAAAATTTAATATTAAACTTACTTTTAAGTAAGAAATAAGAGGTTAACGAAATCCATCGTTGCAATCAGAGTGGTACCGCGTCTGTTCGGCGTCTCTGAAAGCAGGGATGGATTTTGTTTTTGAAAGGGAGATATTATGAAGCAGTTAAAGAAGCTGAACAGTGCCCAAGTACGACGAATGTACTTGAAGTTCTTTGAAGAACATGGTCACAAGATTATGCCAAGTGCTTCCCTTGTGCCGGTTAATGATCCAACCTTATTATGGATTAACTCTGGTGTTGCAACGATGAAGAAGTACTTTGATGGGAAGGTTGTTCCTGAAAATCCCCGAATGACCAGTTCACAAAAGAGTATTCGAACTAATGATATTGAAAATGTTGGGAAGACTGCGCGGCACCATACGATGTTTGAAATGCTCGGTAACTTTTCAGTTGGTGATTATTTCAAGAATGAAGTTATTCCATGGGCCTGGGAATTACTAACGAGTGATGACTGGTTTGGCTTTGACCCAGAACGGCTTTATATTACATACTAACCAAAGGATCATGATGCTTATAACAAGTGGCGTGAATTTTGTGTGGCAAAGGATCACCTTATTCCTGATGAAGATAACTTCTGGGATATTGGTCAGGGTCCTTCTGGTCCAGATACCGAAATCTTCTACGACCGTGGTCAAGAATTTAACAATTTAGCTGACGACGATCCTGAAAATTATCCGGGTGGCGAAAACGAACGGTACCTTGAAATTTGGAACATCGTGTTCAGTCAATTTAACCACACTCCTGAAGATACCTATGAACCACTTCCACATAAGAACATTGATACCGGGATGGGACTTGAACGGGTTGTTTCAATTTTTGAAAACGCGCCAACTAACTTTGAAACCGACCTCTTTATGCCATTGATCAAGCAAACCGAAAAGTTTAGCGGTAGTAAAAAGTATGGCGAAAGCAAGGAAGATGATATTCAGTTCAAGATCATTGCTGATCATATTCGGACCATTACCTTTGCTATCGGTGATGGCGCACTTCCTTCGAATGTTGGTCGAGGCTACGTTATTCGTCGGCTTCTTCGGCGAGCAGTTGTTGCTGGAAAGAAGCTGGGAATTGATGAACCATTCCTTGCTAAGATGGTTCCAACCGTTGGTAAGATCATGGAAGATTACTACCCAGATGTACTAGAAAATGCTGACTACATTGCATCAGTAATCAAGTCTGAAGAGGATCGTTTCAGTGCAACGTTAAATGGTGGACTAAACCTTTTGAACAACGTGATCGCAAATGCCAAGAAGGATGGCAGTAATGAAATTGACGGCCGGACCGCCTTCAAACTTTATGATACTTACGGCTTCCCAATTGAACTTACTAAGGAATATGCAAGCGATGAGGGCTTAACAGTTGATGAAGATGGTTTCCAAGCTGCAATGACTGAACAGCAGAATCGGGCACGGAATGCTCGTGATATGGATAACGGAATGGGTGTTCAAACAGATCTTTGGACAGACTTTAAAGAAGCCAGTCGTTATGTTGGCTACACTGACTTAACTGTTGATGATGCTAAGGTAATTGGGTTGGCTCATGATGGCGAACAGGCCGATGAAGCCCAACCAGGTGATAACAATATTGAAGTAATCTTTGATGTAACTCCGTTCTATGCTGAGATGGGTGGACAAGTTGCTGATACTGGTGACATTATTGACAATTACGGAAAGAAGGTTGGTCGGGTTGTTGATGTTCAACATGCTCCTAACCAACAAAACCTTCACCGAGTTGAATTAAATGCTCCATTGAAAAAGGGTGCCCGTTATAAATTAGTTGTTGACCGGATTCGCCACTTAAAGATTGAAAAGAACCATACTGCTACACACTTGCTTGATCAAGCATTACGGAATGTCCTTGGCGGTCACACTCAACAAGCCGGTTCCCTAGTTGAAGAACATTACCTTCGTTTTGACTTTAACCACTTTGGTCAAGTTACCGCTAAGGATCTAAAGGCAGTTGAACAAATGGTTAATGAACAAATCTGGAAGGAAATTCCGGTTAAAACTGTTGAGACCGATATTGATTCTGCTAAGGAAATGGGAGCGATCGCCCTCTTCTCTGATAAGTACGGTGATAAGGTTCGGGTTGTTAAGATTGGTGATTACAATACTGAATTCTGTGGTGGTGACCACGTTAAGAATACGAACGAGCTTGGCCTCTTTAAGATCGTTTCTGAAGGAGGGGTTGGTGCTGGAGTACGGCGAATTGAAGCGGTAACTTCAAGCGATGCCTTTAACTTCCTCCAGGATCGGGACGACCTTCTTAATAAGGTGGCTACTGATTTGAAGGTTGCCCAAATTAAGGAAGTTCCTCACCAAGTTGAAGCTTTGCAAAGTGAGCTTAAAGATGCGCAAAAGCAAAGCACTGCACTTCAAGCTAAAATTGCTGCTCAACAAGCTAACAATGTCTTCGAAAATGTTCAGAAGACGGCTAATGGTAGTTTAATCGCTGCTGAAGTTCAGGTAGCTGGTATGGGTCAGCTTCGTCAATTAGCTGATAGTTGGCGGGCAAAGAGCCTTTCAGATGTTCTTGTCTTAGGAACCGCTAATGATGGTAAAGCTAATTTATTAGTTGCTGTTAGTGATGACAAGGTTAAGGACGGCTTAAAGGCCGGTGATTTAATTAAAGCAATTGCTCCTGCTATTAACGGGGGCGGTGGTGGACGACCAAACCTTGCACAAGCAGGTGGAAAGAAGCCAGAGGGAATCCAAGACGCCCTTAAGAAAGCAGCTGATTACCTGAATAATTAAATAGGCAACTGAAGCCTTCATTAATACTTGTTAATGGGCTACAGTTAACTTTAAGAGAGAGTGACCATTAAAAAGCCAGGAATGACTTTGGATGGTTGCTCCCTTTATTTTTCGAGCGAGTGAATTGTGATTTACCAATGATTATAGTAAAATTGAACTATGAATAGTCACTGGAGGTTACAAGTGTGTCAGGGAATAATGATAAGACGATGTTTTTTGATTTTGGTCAAAATGGTCAAGAAGATATCAAACAAACATTAAAAACTGTTTATGAAGCACTAGAAGAAAAGGGATATAATCCCATTAACCAAATTGTTGGTTACCTTCTTTCAGGTGATCCAGCTTATATTCCACGGTTAAATGATGCGCGGAACCTTATTCGTCAGCATGAACGTGATGAAATTATTGAGGAGTTAGTACGGTCATATCTTAAAAATAATGGGGAAACCAAATGAGGTTATTAGGATTAGATGTTGGTTCGAAAACTGTTGGAATTGCGGTTAGTGATCCCCTTGGCTGGACCGCTCAAGCAGTTGAAATTATCCCTATTAATGAAGATGAAGAAATCTTCGGAATTGATCGGGTTGCTGAAATCGTTAAGCAAAAGCAAGTTGCGGGATTTGTTGTTGGTTTACCGAAAAATATGAATAACACTGAAGGTCCCCGTGTCGAGGCTTCGCACCATTATGGTGAATTGCTCAAGAAGCGTTTTCCATCAATTCCGGTTGATTTTCAGGATGAACGGTTAACAACAGTGGAGGCTCACCGGATGTTAGTTGAAGAGGCTGATATTTCACGGGCTAAGCAGAAGAAGGTAATTGATGAAGTGGCTGCCACCTTTATTTTGCAAAGTTACTTAGATCGACACGGCAAACTTGTCCAAGTATTGAAATGAGGTAAAGATTAATGAGTAAGCAACAAAATACAGATGACCAAATGATCACTCTAGTTGATGAGAACGGTAATGAACAGCTTTTTAAGGAGTTGTTTACGTTTGATTCAGATGATTGGGGAAAATCATATATTTTTATTTATCCAGCTGAACAAGAAAATGATGATTCAGTAGATATTCAGGCCTATATCATTGCTGATAACCAAGATGGTGATGGTGAAGACTTGGTACCGATTGAAGATGATAAAGAATGGGATATGGTTGAAGAAGTTTTAAATACCTTCTTGGATAATGATGGAAACTTTAAGGCTTAAAGCTAACTGTATTCTATAAAGGGCTGGGTGGTAACCTGGTCTTTTTTCGATCTTAAATATTTTAAATTTTGATCTTGCTTAGAGGGGAAGCATTAGAAGCGTGACAGTTACTGTTCATAGCTTCGTTTTTTATCTATGGAATAGAAGAAATATCATAGCATTTGGCCTCTTGATTACCTTTAACGGGGGATTGACGATTGATTCTTTCAACAATTATTTTATTACTACTGATAGTTAGCATTATTCGTGGCTATCGAAATGGCTTACTGTCAATGATTATTACGGGATTAACGTTCTTTATTAGTTATTTTGGTGCTAAGTTTTTAGCACCAGTAATTGGCGACTGGTTGACAAACTTTTTTCCTGAAATTAATCATGGGACAACAATTTCGGGAGAAGTCCTGGCGAGTTTAAACCTTAGCCAATTCTTTTATCGGGGGATCGCTTTTACTAGCTGTTTTATTATCTTAATGATAGTTATTCGACTCTTGTTACGACGGTTAAAATGGTTTGCAAAGCTACCGATTTTAGGAACAATTGATCGCTGGATTGGTGCAATATTAGATTTTATTATTTGCTATGTAATTATTTTTATTTTACTAATGGTTTTCCAGTTATGTCCCGTTGGTTGGTGGCAAGTTCAGTTAGCAAATTCGGAAATTGCTCAACTAATGATTAAGGAGACACCATTTTTGACGCAGACACTTATTAATTTTTTAGGTTAGAAAGGAAAGAAAAGTGGATCAAAAAACAATTTCAACAATGGAATTTGATCAGGTTAAGCATGAGCTGGGACGCTATCTGGTCTCAGCAGCAGGTAAACACGAACTATCAACGTTAACACCATCAGCCGATCATGATCAAATTCAGTATTGGTTAGATGAAACTACCGATGGTGCTGATATCTTACGCTTAACGGGTAGTATTCCTATTCCAAAATTAAAAAATATTCAGCCTCAGTTAAAACGGTTACGAATCAATGCCAATTTAAACGGAACCGAGCTTGCGCAAATTACTAAGGTCCTTCAGACTAGTATGAGTGTTAAAAACTTTTTTGCTGAGTTTAAGGAACAACAAAAAATTGAATTACGAGTAATTAATGAATCTGTTCAGCAACTAATAACAATTCCAACAATTACCAAACGGTTAATTCAATCAATTGATCCTGATGGTCGAGTCACGGACGAAGCCTCAACCAAACTTCATGGGATTCGGCAACTGATTAGCAAGACCGAAGCAGAGATCCACCAACGGATGGAGCGGTTTACCCAAGGGAAAAATGCCAAGTATTTGAGTGATGCAATTGTAACTGTCCGGAATGATCGATATGTTGTCCCAGTATTAGCACGTTACCGGAACAAGTTTGGCGGTGTCGTTCATGACCAAAGTGCAAGTGGGCAAACATTATATATTGAACCGGCCGCAGTTGTTGAGTATAATAACCGCCTGCGTCAGGCTCAAATAGAGGAAAAGCAGGCTATTTTAGAAGTATTAGCAGAGTTATCAGCCCTTATTTCCCCATACCGAAGCGAGATTGCTGCAAATGCAAAAATCTTGGGGCACCTTGACTTTATCAATGCTAAGGCTCGTTTTGCCCGCGACCATAAGGATAGTTTGCCATTACTTAGTACGGATAATCAGGTAATTATTCGTCAGGCTCGGCATCCTTTAATTGATCCGCAAAAAGTTGTTGCTAATGATATTAAAATTGGGGACGAATACCAGTCAATTGTAATTACCGGACCAAATACTGGTGGGAAGACAATTACCCTTAAAACTTTTGGCTTGATTCAAATGATGGGCCAGGCAGGGCTGTTCATTCCAGCCCAAGAGGGAAGTACGATTGCGGTCTTCGATAATATCTATGCGGACATTGGTGATGAGCAATCGCTTGAACAAAACCTGAGTACGTTTTCCGGTCATATGGAGAACGTGAAGTCGATTCTTGAACGAATTACTAGTCGAAGTTTAGTTCTTCTTGATGAACTAGGTGCCGGAACTGATCCTAAGGAAGGGGCCGCTCTTGCAATGTCCATTCTTGACTATATTGCAAGTAAGGGGAGTACCGTAGTGATCACGACTCACTATCCAGAGTTAAAGGTTTATGGCTATGATCGTCCGGAAACAATTAATGCTAGTATGGAATTTGATCAGGAAACCCTTAAGCCAACCTATCACCTTCTTCTAGGCATTCCTGGGCGTTCAAACGGGATTGAAATTGCTCAACGGCTAGGAATTAATCAAATGATCATTGATGAATCTAAGTCCCTAGTGAGTGAAGATAGTCAGGATCTTAACCAAATGATTGGGGAGTTAGTTGAACAACGGAAAGCTGCTCGTGAAGAAAAGGAACGGTTAGAAAAACTATTAGTAGCTAACCGTAAAAAGCAAACCGATTTAACAACTAAGTTAGAGCGGTTTAACGAACAACGCGATTCGCTATTGGCAAAAGCGCGGAATGAAGCTAATCACGAAGTATCAGTGGCTAAGAAGAAAGCTGACCGGATTATCCACCACCTGCGTCAGTTAGAAATTAGTCAAGCCGGAAACGTTAAGGAAAATGAATTAATTGATGCACAAGGAGCATTAAATGCCCTTCACCGTGAAGATCCGCGTTTGAAGAAAAATGCAGTACTGCGAAGAGCAAAGGAGAAGCACGATCTTCACGTTGGGGATGCAGTCCTTGTTAAATCTTATGGCCAACAGGGCGAACTACTGTCGAAACGTGGTAAGCATAAGTGGGAAGTTCAAATTGGAATTCTGCGGATGGAAATTGACGAGAATGATCTTGAAAAAATTAGCCATAAGCAGTTACGAAAAGAAGAACGGGCAAAGGAAAAGGTTAGCTCTGGAGTTAGGACAACCCAAACTCGACAGACCAGTGCGCGGTTAGATCTTCGTGGTCATCGCTATGAACAGGCAATGAGTGAATTATCTGCTTTTATCGATCACGCATTATTGAATAACCTTTCAAGCGTAACAATCATCCATGGTAAAGGAACCGGTGCTTTACGGAAGGGAACTCAGGAGTATCTTCGGTCCAATCCGCGAGTAAAATCGTTTGATTATGCGGCACCAAATAATGGCGGTGATGGAGCAACAATTGTTAATTTATAAATACTTCTAAAAAGTAAGCATATTATCTGACAAGATCGTAAGAGTTTGATACACTATGAGTAAATCAATCGAGGAGGAATTTGATATGACTGTTAAAGTAACAACGGATCAAACCTTTGAACAAGATACTTCTACTGGTGTAAGCTTGACTGATTTTTGGGCAACTTGGTGCGGCCCATGTCGGATGCAGTCACCAGTAATTGAAAACTTATCTGCAGAAATGCCAAATGTTCACTTTACGAAGATGGATGTTGACCAAAATCGTCAGGTACCTCAAGAGTTTCAAAATATGATTATTCCAACCTTGCTGATTAAAAAAGATCTTAATGTAGTGGATAAA
>ENA-UOJG01002148-UOJG01002148.1-human-gut-metagenome-genome-assembly--contig:-C47-NODE-2148-length-17728-cov-25.134329_pt1 | contig 17728 bp, 16 predicted proteins | sample MGYA00242340_ERZ723887 | MGnify/ENA metagenome assembly ERZ723887 | reverse complement strand
CTTTGCTCATCGGAACAGAATCGGCGAGGGCGGCGGAAAAGGAAAGCGTCAGCAGCGCAATCAGCAGGAATGCGATGGTTTTTTTCATGAGAAAATCCTCCTCTTTATTATTCAGTGGGAATCAAAGCTCGAAGGGAGCCGCGCCGCCGCGCTCATTTTCGGCGGCGCGGGAGGAAAAGCGCTTATTGGGCGGAGTCCTCGGGGGCAAAATGCATCAGCATGGAGCCGAAGTAATCCATGTCGAAGCCCTTCTCCGTGGGCACCAGGTTCAGTGCCTGCGTGTAATAGTCGATGACGACGCCATCGACCTCGCCTGCCTCCGTGGGAATCCTGCCGTAAGCCCAGGTCAGGCCGGGAATGTTCGAGCCTGCCATGACGAAGGTCACCGCGCCGTCCTCTTGGAGCAAAATGGAGTATTCAAAATTCCCCATCTGCGCGGCGGTCATGTTGTAGCCGTTCACATCTGCGTCAGTCATGACGTACTTCTTACCAATCATGACTTCAGCGCCGCCGGCGGCGGGTTCAGGTATGGTCGCTGGTTCGGACGTAGTCTCGGGAACAGGCTCCGCGGCGGGTGCTTCGGGCGCGTCGCCGGTGCGCTCGTACCAGAGCGTAACGTCGCTCATCTCCAGACAGAGCGTTCCGTCCTCACGCAGCGTGGCGGCGGCCTCGCCGTCCAGTATGGAAATGAGCAGCGCGTAGCCGTCCATTCGGCAGGTCAGGCCGTCTATCGTCATGCCCTGCAGCGTCAGATCGCAGTTATCGCCGTAGACGACCAGCGCATCGCCGGCCATTTCCGCGGCCTCTGCGGGCAGCGTCACGCCGTCCATTGTGACGCGCGCCAGCGTCCAGACGCCCTTGAGATCGTCGATCGTGGCGCTCTCGTCTATGACCGGTATGGGCGCAGCCGACGCTTCGGGCTTCTCGCGGCTCAGCGTCATTGTCATTCCGTCCTCGGAAACGACGAGCATATTGTTCTGCAGCGCAATGCCCACGCCGTCCGCTGTGAGCACGCCGTCCTGCATCGAGCACTGTATGCTCTCGCCTTCGCCGTTCATGTTCATTTCAGCCGCGCCGTCCGCGCCGATGGTGAGGGTCAGTTCCATGCCCATGTCGGCCAGCGGATAGGATGCACCTTCTATCTCCATGCTCACGCCGTACCATACGCCCAGATATTCATCGGGGATGGCGGCATCCTGCGCTTCGGGGGTATTTTCGGGCGCTGCGATGGTCTCGGGCGCGGGTTTGTCTGTGGATTCGGGGATCGTTTCAGGTTCGGCCGTCGTTTCGGGCGCGACTGCCGCAGCAGCCTCAACGCTCGCGTCCAGCTTCAGCTCAGGCAGCAGCGCGGTCACATCCGGCAGAGCGGGCAGCGTGTGGGAGCATCCTTCGGTGCTCACGGTCACCTCGCTGGGGTTTTCGCTCCAGCTCTGGCAGTTCTGGGCGTGCCGGAGGTTCTCCTCGCTCATGCCCTCGGGCACACGCACGGTCAGCTTGGGCGCAACGTTCATCATCAGCCCCATGGGGGACGTGGTCAGATCGCAGCCGTCGAAGCAGATCTCGGCAAGATTCGGGCAGTTGATGATGCAATTTTCGCCAAAGCCCTTCATCTTGCTGGTGAAGTGCAGGCTGGTCAGGTTCTGGCACTCGGTGAACGCGCCGTATTCGACGCTCTCCGCATCGGCCACGAAGGAGGTCAGCCCCGCGAAGTTGAACGCCTGCTGGCCGATCTTCACGAGATGCTCGCCAAAGTACAGATTGCCCAGCGGGCCCGCGCTGTCGAAGGCGTAGTTGCCGATCTCGCGCACGCCGTTGACGAATATCACATTGTTCAGGCTGCGGCAGAGCATGAACTGATTGCCGCCGGTGCTCTCAAGGGGCGCGTAGCAGACGAACGTCTCCAGCTGCTGGCAGTAGGCGAGCATCATGCCCGGCAGCTCTTTGATCGTTTCGGGCAGCACCAGCGTGCGCAGATGCACCCACTCGGTGCGATTGGTCTCCACAGAGGAATCGGTGTAGTCGTGGCAGGAATCAAAGGCGTTGTAGTTTGCAAAGCCCACGACGGTCACGCCGTCGATCTCGCGCGGCACGACAACGTCCACATCGGTGCCGGTGTAGGCGGAGATCAGGCCGGTGTCCGGATCGAACTCGAAGTTCTCGGCGGGAGTCGGCTCGAAGGGCATCTTCACGAATTTGCTCGCTTCGCCCTCGCGCAGCATGGGGTCGTACCACGGGCGTTCGAGCGTCTCGTTCCACTCAGCCAGCTGCTCGTCGGTCGCGTCGGCGGGCAGGCGCAGCTCGGCGCTCGTGCCCTCGACGGCAGAAAGCGGGAAGCTGCCGGCGGTGGGAATGACCAGCTGTTTCAGCTTTGTGTTCGCGAAGGCTCTCTCGCCCACGGAAGCGGAGGCGCTCACGTGCACGCTCTCCAGCGTGGAACCTTCAAACGCGCCCTCCCCAATGGCGGCGGCCTGCGTCAGGTCGACGCTCGTCAGCGCGGTGTTGGCAAACGCGCCCGCGCCGATGGTGGCCACGTTCTTCATTTCAGCGGTCTTGAGCGCCGTATTCGCAAAAGCGCTCTCACCGATTTCGGTCACGCCCGCGCCCAGCGTAAGGGCGGTCACGCCGCTGCCCTCGAACATATGCGCCGGAACAGCGCCTCTTTCGACGGTCACTTCGTTCAGATTGGGCATATTGGCGAATGCGCCCGCAGGAATGAGCGCGGGATCGCACTTGACCACCAGCTTTTTGAGCCCGGTCAGGCCGTCCAGCGCGCCCTCGCCGATTGTGGTCAGCGAATCGGGCAGCGTCAGCTCCTCCAGCTGCGCGCAGCCGGCAAACGCCCGCGCGCCGATGGTGGTCACGGAGTCGAACAGATCCACGTCCCTGAGGGAGCTGTTCATGAAGGCCTCCGCGCCGATGGTGGTGAACTCGTCGTTGTGAGCGACGGAGAAGTATTCGATGGTCTGGCTGTCCTTGAACACGCCGTCGCCCAGGCCGACCACCGGCTCCTTCGAGACGGTGAGATGGGGGTGAATGCGCGTCCTTGTGCCGGTGTATTCGGTCAGCACGCGGTTTTCGTACCGATACGCGCCCTTCTCAGGCGACTGGGCGGTCGGGTCCTGCGCGCGCCAGACGCGGCAGGGAAGCCCCAGCGCGTCCACGTACGCCTGCCACTGCTGCATCTCCTGACGGGTGCCGTGCGCGTTCAGGTCGATGTCGAACAGATAATCGCAGCCCGCGAAAACGTCCTCGCCCAGCGTGGGCGCGGTCAGGCTTTCCAGAACGACGTACTGGATGTTGTAATCGCCCTTGAAGGCGTTCGAGCCGATCGACTCAAGCGTAGAGGGCAGATAGAGATTGGCGCCCATGTTGGCGCATGTTTCAAACGCATGCTCTCCGATGGTCCTGAGCCCCTCGGGCAGCTCCAGAGAGCCCTTGAGACCGGCGAAATAGAACGCGTAATCGCCGATGCTCTCCACACTCGTCAGCTCCAGCACGCTGCTCTTATAGGCGTTGTAGAACGCGTTATCGCCAATGGTCTTCAGCGTGGAGGGGAAGCGGACGCGGCCCAGCGTTTCGCAGTTATAGAACGCGCTGTCGCCGATGCTTTCCAATCCCTCGGGCAGCTCCAGAAACGCCAGATAGGTGTGGCGAGCAAACGCCTCGGGGCCGATGGCCTTCACCGGCGCGCCGCCGATGGTCTCGGGGATGGCCAGGTAGGTGGCGTAGCCGTTGTAGGAGGTGATGGTGCCGGTGGAGGCGTCGAAGTCGAACTCCGATTCCACATAGCCGTTGTTTTCCACGACCACGGCGTTTTTGCCGCTGGGCTGGACGCTCACCGTGCTGCCGGCGTTCTCAAAGGCCGCCGTGTACGCCTCCAGCTGATCGTCCGGGACATAGGCCACCGCGTCCTCGGGAAGGACGCTGAAGCAGTCCATGTCGATCGCCGGGCACACGCCCTCGAAGGTGATCTTGCGCAGCGCGTCGCAGAATCTGAACGAGCCGTCGCCGATGTAGCGCACGCCCGCGGGAATAGTGATCTCGCTCAGCGCATTGCAGCTGAAGAAATTCATGCGGTTGATGACCACAAGGCTCTGGGGCAGCGTAACGCTGGTCAGATTTTCGCACGAGGAGACGGCGTTGCTGCGAAGCTCCAGCACCGTCTCGGGCAGCGTCAGAGACGTGATCGTATCGCCCTTGAACACGTTGATGCCGATCACGTCCACCGTGAAGCCGTCGATTTCCGCAGGCACGACCACGTCGCCGCCCGCGCCGTCATAGCCGCGGAGTATGGCGTAGTTCGCGTCATAATTCCAGTCGGCGGCTTCGGCCGACGCCGGGACGCATGTCGCCAACATCAGCAGGGAAAAGACCAGGCATAGCCATCTTTTCATGAATCGATTCCTCCGTTTCTTTATTTACTGTTCGCCGCGGAGCATATTGCACAGCGTCGCGCACTGACGTTCCAAAGCCGCGTTGATCTGGCGGAAGGAAGTCTTGTCGCCATAGCGCCTCTCAAGCGCCGTTTCCTGAACCGACAGATAGTTCATGAACGTTGCCTGCGCGGCGATGATCGCGCCCTGCTCCTGCGCGGGGACACCCTGCAGCCATTCGCCGTAAAGGCCTTCCAGCTCCGTCTGCCACATCGCGCGGATCTGCTTTTGCGCCCGCAGCGCGTTGGTCTCGCCGGCGCGGGCCAGAAGAGAAGCGGCCATATCGGCGATTTCCTGATGATAATCGCAGTATTGGATATGCTCCGCGCCGTTTTCATCCATGAGAATCCCGCACGCCGAAAGCGGGGCGTCCGGCGCGGAAGGCTCGGGTTCCGGCGCAGGCGTTTCGACGGGCGCGATCCCCATGGCCGCCTGCCAGTCCAGCGTCAGCTGGGCGAGCGTCTGCGGCCAGGCGATTCCGTCAGAATTGAAACCCACGGTCGTCTGATAACTTTTCACCGCTGACTCCGTCTTTGCGCCAAACACACCGTCAGCCACATCCCGGAGCCTCCCTAAGTCGAGAAGCATCTGTTGAAGGGAGCGAACGGCTTCCCCTTTTGAACCGCGCGTAAGCGTGCCATCCGGGTAATAATTACGGTTTTGAGCCTCCCCGCACTCTATGCAGACGCTCTGCCTCGTCCCCATCGAGTGATCGGTGGCCGGGACAGTGACGCGCCACGCACCGTACTGATGATCGGTGCGCGGAATGTCTCTCACATCGGAATAGCCGCAGCGGGAGCAGCGGATGGACATCCTGCCCTCGATCTCGCAGGTGGGCGAACGCACGACTGCCTCGTCGCGCATATCGTGCCCCAGCGCCTTGGCGCTCTCGGTACGCTTCAGCGAGCACTCATCGCACACCCAGGTCGTTATGCCGGCCTTGGTACAGGTGGGCGAAGAGGATTCATTACCCACCCTTTGCCAGGCATGCCCGATTGCCGAATCGGTCATATGGAGTTCGTTAAGGCCACAGATCCGGCACTCGAGCAGGTAATATCCCGCCTCCGTGCAGGTGGGCAGTCTCATTTCGGTCTGTTCGAAGTCGTGTGCGCCGTACGTGTACAGGTACCAGCAGCCCGACTCCGCCCGGGCGGGCGCGCCGAATGCGGCCATCAGCAGGAGGCAGCACAGCAGACAAAATGTTCGCTTCATTTCTCATCTCCCCTTTACGATAGATGGATATTGCGTCATAGCCAGAGGTCGTTCAGGTCGAATTCGTATTCCTCCATCAGTTTCTCAAAGAAATCTCTGATCGCGGAGGCCTTTTCGCTGTAACCTTTGGGAAAACAGTTGGAGCCGCTGGCGTCGATAACTCCGCCGTCCTCAAATTCGACGCTCAGCGAGAAGCTCGCGCCGTCCAGCACGTCGCGGTCGATTTTATGGTAGCCGTTCCATTCGGCCAGCCCCAGCTCTTGCACCAGCGCGGAGAACGAGGCCATGTCCTCGTCGGTCAGAGGCAGCACGTAGTGATCGTCATTGTGCAGTTCAATCCAGGCGAAGCGGCCGCGCGCCGTTTCCTTGATCTGATAGCGGTTGAACTCCTCGATGCACATGCCGGAGGTGGCGTACCGGAAGGTTTTCACCGCCGGCAGATCTTCAGGTGGCGCGGCTCCAGCGAAGCATGGACACAGGCACAGCATCAGCGCGGCAAGCAGTCCGGCGAAAATGCGCTTCCATCGTCTTTTCGTGGCGGTCGCTCCTTTCTCACAGCGCGTCCAGCGCGGCAGTCAGATAGGCGGGGGTAACGGAAGCATAGAGAAAAGCATCGATCAATTGATCCTGCCGGACGATCATCACCCGGTGCGCCAGCTCCGGATCGCTGTTTTCATCACACAGCAGCACGAATTTGCAGTTCGGCATCGCCCTGCGCACGCACTCGATCAGCTTCAGCCGGCTTTCCAATGTGTAGGCCGGAAGACGGCTGACCTCCATCAGCAGAATATCCGCCTGCACGGCCCGGCAAAGTGAAAAGGTGTCGCCCGTCTTTCCGGGCAGAACCTGCTCCACGCGGAATTCTCCCGTTTCCGCAAGCGACCGCGCGACGGCATCCGACAGCAGCGTGTTTTGCATGCTGACCACAATCTCTCTCATGACACTTTCCCCCCTTTCTATATTCCAGCATACCAGAAAGGAAAGCGCCGCGCATCAACCCAATGGCTATTTTTCTCTTCCGAAACAAAAAAAGCCACCCGCAGGCAGCTCTTTCGCTATAAAGATATTCAGTTTTTCCGATTCAGTATCACCAGCCCGCTTTCCCGGGCGCGCACGGCCAGCTCGGTACGATTTCTGAAGCCGGTTTTTTCCAGCATGTTGAGGATGTGCGTCTTGACGGTCGCCACGGACATGTGCAGCCGCTCGGCGATCTCCTGATTGGTATCGCCGCCGGTCATTTCGCGCAGCACTTCCAGTTCGCGGTCGGTAAATTTATAGCTGCTGGCAAGCCCTAATTGCAGCTCCGGCGTTGCGTCCGGATAGACGGATTCGCCCGCCATCGTGCGCTCCATCACGTCCAGCAGGCTTTCGCGCTGCTCCTCCTTGTACCAGAAGCTCTCCACCCCGATTTCCCGTGCGCGGCTCAGATAGGAGCATTCCGGCATGGAGGTCACGATGATGATTTTGATCTGCGGAAAGGCGCGCTTGATCCGCGCCGCTGCATCCAGTCCGCTCTCGCCGCCGCGGGTGACCACGTCCATCAGAATCAGATCCACCGGCAGGCGCAGACAATACACGTCCGCCAGCGCGGCATTGTCGATGGAAAGCGCCGTCTCGAAATGCTCGGAGGCCTGAATCCGCAGCTCGAACAGCTCGCGGGGCATGGTCTGATCCTCGACGATCATGACTTTATATTTCATAAGGTTTCCTGCCTTTCCTCGGGCAAAGTCAGCACCAGCATAAAGCGCGGGGCGTGGAAAACCTCCATTGCGCCGCCTGCGGCTTCTGTCCGGGCGCGCAGCGCGGCCAGTCCGCTGCCCTCTGCAATGGGGCCGGCCGGCGCATTGCCGTCGTTGAGATAACGGAAGCACCAGCCGGACGCAGTTTTCTCGCCGATGATTTCCAGCCGCGTGCCGCCCGCGTGGCGCACCAGATTCGTCAGGCATTCGTGGGCGGCAGCTTCTGCCAGCTGCGCGTTCTCCGTGCCGTCTTCAGGAAATAGGCCGCTGCGCGCAATGGTCACGCCGATGGCCTGCGCGGCGCGGGAGAGCTGCTCAAAGGCATCCGCGCGCTGTTCGTCTGCATATTTCCCAAGCAGCAGCCGGACATTCTGCCGCCATGCGGCACAGACACTTTCCGTGTCCCCCTGCGTTCCAGCCAGAAGCTGCCGGGTCTGCAAAAGCGCACGGCCAATCTCGTCGTGAACGCGGGTCTTTGCGCGCAGCATCTCCTTTTCCCGCATCGCCTCCTGCTCGTCCTGCCCATATTGCCGAAGCCGCCGGTTCATGGCCTTGAGCCGCCGGTTGTCCTTTTCCAGCATCCGTTGCAGCCGCGCCTCCTCGGTGATGTTTGTGCCGGTGATCTGATAAACCGTTCTCCCGGCCAGCTCCATCCGCGCCCGCGCGAAGCTCCACGTCTGGCCGTTTTCCAGCGTGACGATGGGCTGCGGTTCAATCGCTTCCCAGAAAGCGTTCGCGTTGAGCAGCGCCTCTCCCGTGATCTGATGGCTCATCTCGTCCATCTTGAGATTCTTCAGGCAGAGCCGGCCGTTCTCCCAGGCGAAGCACAGGGCGCAGGGCAGATGATCGCAGCTTTCCTTGATGGAAACTGGCGAAAGCTGCCGCCTGCTTCTGTGCCACAGTATAAACGATACGAAAAGGCTGAGCGCGGTTAAGAGCAATACCGCCGCCGTCCAACCGCTTGGAGATAGCGTTCCGCTTATCGGCAAGCGGGAAAGCAATACCGCCAGCGTTGCGAAATCCAGCGAAGTGATCGCCAGGGATACTGCAAACGCAAAGGGGCGATGACACCGCACTGCACTCATGCACCCAAACAGACCGGCAATCGTGCCGCTCAGCAGCAATGTGCACAGCAGACCGGCGTGAAGCGTATTCATGCGTGTTCACCTCCTCGATCAAGAGAGAGCGTCGCACACAGCACGCCGTCTGCGTCGTCAATGGTCAGCTTCCCTAAAGTCCCATATTTTTCCGCATTCGGAAGCCCCGCCATTTCCTCCATCATCAGGCGAATGGAGAAGCATTCCCCGCATTCCACCCGCACCATCAGCGCACTGAGGGAGGGCAACGCGGCTTCCAGACAATCCTCGAAGAAGTCATAGGCGGCCTGCACGTTGCGGCTGCTCACGCAGCCTTCTCCTTCCTGATGCATCGCGCAGACCACACCGTATTGCGTCAGATAAATCAGCGATTCGCGGATGCAATGCGCCAGCTCGCCTGCGGGAACAGCCTCCCTCTTTTCGCAGATCAGCGCCAGATTGACCCGGCGCTTGACATACGCGCCCAGCAGACAGACCTGCTTCAGATTTTGAACGTTCAGGATCTGCGCGTTTTCTTCTTCCAGAAGCCGGTTGATTTGAAACAGCTGGGGCTGCACGAGCGCGATCATCTCGTCCATGAGCCGGTTCTTTTCCTCAATCTGTGCGCGCTGACGCTTCAGTTCATTTTCTGCCTGAATCAGCTCGTTTTCCTCCGAAAGCCGGGCGTTGATTTCGGCAAGCTGCCCCTGAATCCGATTGATTTTTGAAAGATCCTCCACCCAGTACACGCGCCCGTCCTGCACCGGCGCGCTTTGCAGCCGCGTGTCTGCGTTCAGAAAAATCGCTTCGCGCGCCGCTGCGTCCAGTTGATCCGGCGTGAGATCGGGTGCGTTTTGGGCGCGGTAGACGGGGCGTCCCTGCCCGTCCACAATCTGCGCGGCGACGGTGGATTCGGAAAAGAAATAGCGGTAATAGCCGTTGGTCGGCATCAGCCCCACCTGCAAGCAGCCCTCCCAGAACGCCGCAAATGTCAGGCAGAAGCATTCCGGTATCTTGTGGAAGGTGTAGGTATTCGCGAAGCTCAGCGCACACAACACAAATCCGCCCAGAAAAACACAGAGCGGCACCCATGCGTATCGCCTGCTTTCAGACACATGGCACTTGCGGTAAACGATAATTCCTGTCGCCAGCAGCAGCCCAACAAGCCACGTCATGGCGAGGTAGTACATCCAGCCGTGGGTATAGTCCGCTTCCAGCGTCGCAGCGCCCGGCACGGATCGAAACGCCATCTGGTGCAGGTCGTTGGTCAGAATGCTGCCAAATAGCAGTGCAGCAGGAATGAACAGCAGATACCACCTGCGAGAAAACGCGGTGCCCTTCCGCCGCCCGAGCTGCAGCGCAGCGAACAGGCTGAACAGCGGCGCAAGGATCTGCGGCACATAATACAGATACCACAGATGGCGCGTAATGGTATCGTCGCTGAAAAATCGATACTTGACCGCGCGCAGAAACAGCCACAGCACGGCCATCGTGCAGCCCAGAAGCAGCCATCGCCGGTCGTTTCGAGGCAGGCTTCGGCGCGATATGGAAAATCCCCACGCCATGGCCAGCCCGATATAGATCAGATTGGTCAACAGAAAATATACGGCGGAGGGCAGCGGCGCGGCCAGGCGATCCATCTGCCGGAAAACGCCCGCAAGGATGAACAGCCCCAGCGCAAGGCAGAGCTTTGCAATGGGTTTTCGACTTGCAGCAGCCATATATCCACCTCCTGTCAGTACCCTGAAACACCAATACTATACCATACAAGCGGTGAAAAAGCCAGCATTTCCAAGGAAAAACGAATCAATCGGATTCCCGCATAGATTGCCTTGCGTTAGTTGAAATCAGATCCTTCTCGTCCATCCTCACTTCGATCAAGATATGTTCCTTCTCCCGAAGCCTGACAACAAATATAGCTTCTCATCGTTTTACCTTGTATCCCTCTGCCTCTCCTCCTTATGGCATTCCCCGTTCCTCCGCCGAGGCGGGCAGCGTCAGCTCGATCACTGTTCCGGTTTTGCCGCTCTCCCTGACCCGGACGTCGCCGCCGTGGAGATGGGCGATCTCCCAGACCAGCGACAGCCCCAGTCCCACGCCGCCCTTTTCCCGGCTGCGGGACTTGTCCACCCGGAAGAAAGGCTGGAACACGCTCTCACGGAAGTCCTCCGGAATGCCGCAGCCCGTGTCTTTGATCTCAATCATCGCTTTTTCTCCCCGGCGGGACACGGCGGCGCATACGCTTCCGCCGGGGCGGTTATATTTCACGCCGTTCTCCACCAGATTGAAAATGGCGCGGTACACCAGCACGTCGCTGCCGGTGATCCACAGATCCTCGCCGCTCTGGGAGAGCGTCACGCCGCTCTTCTCTGCCAGCGGCGACAGATCCGCCAGCACCTCCTCGATCATGGGAGCCAGCTGGATCCGGTCGTTGCGCGGCACGGCTTTCAGCTCACTCATATCCAGCAACGTCCGCACCATTCTGGACAGCCGTTCAGTCTGCTCCCGCATCATGGCGATGGTTTCCGCGGTTTCCGGGCAGCTGTCCCCATGGTCTGTGGACATGTACAGATCCAGCCGTGCCTGCATCAGCGCCAGAGGCGTGCGCAGTTCATGGGCGGCGTTGCCTACAAACTGCTGCTGAGCGTCAAAGGCCTGCTTCAGCCGCAGCAGCATCTGATTGACGGCGCGGCTCAGCCGGCTGAACTCCACCGCCTCGTCCTCGCTGAGGGTGATCTCCGTCAGGCTCTGCAGCTGCACGCGCTCCGCCTTGGCGGTGAACCGCTTCAGCGGCTTTAATGCACTTCCACTGACAAAATACGCCACCGCGCCGCCCAGCACGGTCACCGCCAGCGCGATATACCAGCCGCGCATGCAGAAGCTGTGCTTCGCGCCGCTCAGTTCCACCACGAACTCCCCACTGAAGCGCTCCGACATGTCCTTCCACTGTTCCTCCGGAATATCGACGCGGATGGCCAGCGGCTCCTCCTCCGCGTAGTGCATTACATAATTGCCGATGGAATCCATGTAGGCGTGGCCGGAGGAGCACAAAAGCGTCTTCATGGTCACGCAGGCCGCCGCCAGCAGCAAAATGGTCAGCAGCGTGATCCGCCATTGCAGAGACAGTCGCTTCATGGTTCACGGCCTCCCAGCAGATACCCTTCGCCGATGCGGTTCAGAATCGGGTCATAGCCCAGCGCCGCTTTCAGTTTTTTTCGCAGGGACGAGATATGCACCCGGATGGAATTGCTGAAGCTGTCCACGCTGCCGTCCCACACGTGCTCCATCAGCTCCTCCTGGCTCACCGGCCGCCCCTGGTTGAGCAGCAGGTATTCCAGAATACCGTTTTCCTTGCGGGTCAGGGGCACGTTCTCGCCTTTGGCCTGCGCTGTCCGCTTCACCGTATCAAAGGACAGCTCTCCGCAGCGCAGCAGCGCGTCGTGCTGCACAAAGCTGCGCCGGGTCAGGCTGCGCACACGCGCCTCCAGCTCTTCCAGATGAAAGGGCTTGACCAGATAGTCGTTCGCCCCGCAGTCCAGCCCCTCCACCTTATCGCTGATCCGGCTGCGGGCGGAGAGAATCAGCACCCGCGTTTCCCGGTCGCGCTCCCGCAGGGCCTTCAGCAGATCCATGCCGTCCCGCCCGGGCAGGTTCAGATCCAGCAGGATCAGATCGTATTTCTCCGCCAGCATCCATTCCAGCGCGGAATCGCCGTCGTAACAGGCGTCAATCTCGTAACCCTTTCGCTTCAGACTTCTGCTCAGCGTATCGCAAAGGGCCCGTTCGTCTTCCACAATCAAAATTCGCATGCCGCGCCTCCTTTATATTCGTTCCCGTACACCAGTATAGCATACCGGAATAAAATGCGCATAAACTTTTTCATCTTAACGGAGATTTTAGCTCCCATGTCGTATTATAGGCTCGCGAGAAGAAAAAAAGGAGGCGATGAGCCATGAATCGCGTTTCATCGGTCGCGGGCAGGCGCGCCGTCCGGCTGGGCGTGCTGGCGCTGGGCGCGGCGATGCTGGTCTATGGCGCATGGCGAGGCGAGGCCGGCACGGTGCTTTCCAAGGCCGTCCGAATCTGCCTGGAGTGCGTGGGTATTGGATAAGAAGAAAGCAAGGCCAAAGGCGCCGCCCGTTTCCGGCTTTCTCGCCCGGTTTCGGGGCCTTCTGCAGGCATGCGCCGTGCTGTTAACAAACCCGCATCTGCCCAATCTGCTGAAGGGGCAGATTTACCGGGGAAGCGGCAAGCGCGTCTGCGTGCCGGGACTGAACTGCTATTCCTGTCCCGCCGCGACGGGAGCGTGCCCTATCGGAGCCATTCAGTCGGTGGTCGGCTCGTCAAGGTTCCGGTTTTCCTACTACGTCACCGGCACGCTGATCCTGCTGGGCGTATTGCTGGGTCGGCTCGTGTGCGGCTTCCTGTGCCCCTTCGGCTGGTTTCAGGAGCTGCTTCACAAGATTCCGCTGCCCAGAAAAAAGCCTTCCACGAAAAAGCTCAGGCCGCTTCGGTATCTCAAGTACCTGATTCTGGCGCTGACGCTCACGCTGCCGCTGATCATCACCAACGACGTGGGAATGGGCAATCCCTTCTTCTGCAAGTATCTGTGCCCGCAGGGCGTGCTGGAGGGCGCGATTCCGTTGTCCCTGGCCAGCGAGAGCGTCCGAAAGGCGCTGGGAACCCTGTTCGCGTGGAAGAGCGTCGTGCTGGGCGCGGTGGTAATCCTGAGCGTACTGTTCTATCGCCCGTTCTGCAAGTGGCTGTGCCCGCTGGGCGCGTTCTACGCGCTGTTTAACCGGGTGTCGCTGACGGGCATGCAGGTGGACAAGCACAAATGCGTTCACTGCGGCCGGTGCGAAAGGGCCTGCAAGATGGACGTCGATGTGACGAAGACCCCGGATCATCCCGAGTGCATCCGATGCGGCATGTGCGTCAAGGCCTGTCCCACGGGCGCGGTCAGCTTCCGCTGCGGACTGGGGCGCGGGGCGAAGCCGAACGAAAATGAGAATCCAACCGGCGAAAACGCCGTGGAGAAATAATCACAGAAAAGGAACGGAGGATATTTTCAATGAAGAAGACCTGGATTGCGCTGCTGCTGGCGCTGTGCATGGTGACTTCCCTGACAGCCGCTACCGCCTGCTGCGTGGACAGCGGCCGCGCAGAAACGACCGGAATGGAAAAGCCCATGACCATGGAAGAAACCTGCCCCTGCATGATGGACGGCAAGGGCGTAAATGGCTGCCAGTGCAATGGCGACAAGTGCGGTAAAGACTGCATGGGCGGCGTATGCGGCGACGACTGCATGTGCATGGATGGAAAGCCCTGCATGAAGGACGGTATGCGCATGGAAGGCTGCGCCTGCATCGAGAAGAAGCTGGAAATGCTGGAGGGCGAATTGAACGCCTTGTTCGAGACGAACATGGAACTGTGGAACAAGTTCTTCGGCATGATGAACAAGCAGCCCGACATGAACATGTCCTACGCCGATTATCTGATGGAGCAGCTTGAGATGGCGCGGAAGAATTTCACCGAGGAAGAATACGCGCTGCTTGAGAAGGACATTGAAACCATCCGCAGAATCGACAACGAGATCGCCATGCTGCAGGCGATGCTTGCGCCGGAAGAGGATATGATGGCGGGCAAGTGCATGAAGGACGGCAAGTGTGTTTCCGAGTGTGCCTGCGAGGCGGGCTCCTGCACCGAGGCTTGCGACTGCATGAAGGACGAGATGTATCAGAACGAGGGAATGAACAAGAAATAACAACACGCACAATAATAAAGGAGGAAAGAAACATGAAAAACGGAAAGAAATGGTTGGCGGCGCTCATGGCGATGCTGCTGGCGCTGGGCGCGGTTTCCGCGCTGGCCGAGGGCGGCGATATGATGGAAGATAAGACCATGTGCGGCGAGGACTGCGCGTGCATGAACGGCGAATCCTGCATGAAGGACGGCATGTGCAAGGAAGAGTGCACCTGCGGACATGACGATATGTCGATGATGTTCCCCGCCTTCGAGGGCATGGATCTGGACGGCAATCCCGTGACCAACGAGCTGTTCAAGAACAACTCCGTGACCGTGGTTAACTTCTGGTTCTCCGGCTGCGCGCCCTGCATCGCGGAGCTGGGCGAGCTGAACGCGCTGAACGAGACGCTCAAGGAAAAGGGCGGCGCGGTCATCGGCATCAACGCCGACACCATCGGCGGCGACAAGAACATGATCAAGGAAGCCAAGGAGCTCCTCAAAAAGAAGGGCGCCATGTATCAGAACATCTACTTCCCGGTGGATAGCGAAGCCGGACAGCTTACCTACAGCATCATGGCGTTCCCGACCACCGTGGTTGTGGATCGCAACGGCAACGTGGTAGGCGAGGCGATTCTGGGCGGCATCAACAACGAGGCTCAGATGAAGGCGCTCCAGTCCATCATCGACGAGGTTCTGATGAAGGACATGGAAATGATGAAGAAGGGCGACATGTAATTCTCCCGGAGCGGCGCAGGGTGACAGCTCTGCGCCGCTTTCTCATACCTATCGCAGACGGACGACGGGAAAGCGTTCGCGCCTGACCCGGAAAGGAGAGACGAATCGTGAACCTGAAGAGAGGAATTGCCCTTCTGCTGGCGGCGCTGCTGCTTTCGGCGGCCGCGCCGGCGGAGGAAGCGATGATGAAGGAGACGGAGGAAGCCATGCAAAACAACGAAAACGTGATCTATCTGGCCGGCGGCTGCTTCTGGGGGCTGGAAAAGCTGATGCAGTCCATCCCGGGCGTAACGGACGCGGTAAGCGGCTACGCCAACGGCACCGGCGAGGCCGACGCAAATTACCGAACCGTCGTCGGAGGCAAAACGGGCTTCCGGGAGACGGTGAAGGTGACCTATGACCCCGAAAGGGTCAGTCTGGACGCGCTGCTGCTGGCGTACTTTTACGTGATTGATCCAACGGTGGAGAATCGGCAGGGCAACGACGTGGGCAGTCAGTATCAGACCGGCGTGTACTATGTCGATGACGAGTCGAAGGAAACCGTGGAGCGCATCGCCGCGCTGGAGCGCGGGCGCAGGACGAAGTTTGTGGTGGAGATCGGCCCGCTGGTCAACTTCTTCCCGGCGGAGGAATACCATCAGAACTATCTGGACAAGAATCCGGGCGGCTACTGCCATATCCCCCGGGCGGAGATCGAGCTGTTCTCAAGGCTCAGGATCGATCCGGGCGATTACCGCAAGCCCGCCGCCGAGGTCATCCGGGACAGGCTCACAGACGAGCAGTACCGCGTAACCCAGCAGAGCGCCACCGAATATCCCTTCCAGAACGAATTCTGGAATCAGTTCGAAAAGGGCATTTACGTGGACGTGGTCACCGGCGAACCGCTGTTTTCCTCCACAGACAAGTTCGAGAGCAGCTGCGGCTGGCCCGCCTTCTCCAGGCCCATCGAGAAGCCCGCCGTTGTGGAGCTGCCGGACAACAGCCACGGCATGCGCCGCACGGAGGTGCGCAGCCGGGCGGGAGATTCCCATCTTGGGCATGTGTTCACCGGCGACAGGGAAAGCCCCAACGGCGTGCGCTACTGCATCAACAGCGCGTCCCTGCGCTTTATCCCCTACGAAAAGATGGAGCAGGAGGGCTACGGCGAGCTGCTGAATCTGTTTGAATGAACGAAAATATCCAACAAAGGCGAAGGAGAATCGAAGTGAACGAGCAGAAAATTACCGTTGAGAATTATGAGCAAATGGTCGTCCAGTCGGACAGACCCGTGCTGGTGGATTTCTGGGCGCCATGGTGCGTCTACTGCCGCCGGCTTGGGCCGGCCTTTGACCAGCTCGCCGCGGAGCAGGCGGAAGTTCTGCGCGCGGTGAAGGTAAATATCGACGAGGAGCCGGGGCTGGCCAGCCGGGAACAGGTAGACACCATTCCCACGTTGATTTTGTACGGCGGCGGGCAGCGTCTGGGCTCGATCGTCGCGCCCAAGTCCAAGGCGGAGATTGAAGCCTTTATCCGGGAAGCCCTTTCCCGGTAGGAGGCGCGTATGCAAGCTGGCGATATGCTTATCATTGGCGGCGGCCCCGGCGGGTACGCCGCCGCGCTCTACGCCGCCCGGTCGGGACTGGAAACGCTGGTATTGGAAAAGCTGTCCGCCGGCGGACAAATGGCGCTGAGCGAACAGATCGACAACTACCCCGGCTTTGACGAGGGAATCGACGGTTTTTCGCTGGGCGAAAGAATGCGGCGCGGCGCGGAACGCTTCGGCGCGCGGACGCTGCTGGCCGAGGTGACCGGTGCGGCGCTTGCGGGCGCGAACAAGACCGTCATTACCAGCGCGGGCGAGTTTACGGCGAAAGCCGTCGTCATCGCCACCGGCGCGCGCCCAAGGAATCTGGGCGTTCCGGGCGAATCGGCCTTCGAGGGCAGGGGCGCGCACTACTGCGCGGCCTGCGACGGCATGGCCCATCGGGGAAAGACGGTCGCCGTCATCGGCGGCGGCAATTCCGCGGCGGCCGACGCGCTGACGCTCTCCCGCATCGCCGGGAAGGTCTTCCTCGTGCATCGCCGGGATACCCTGCGCGCGACGAAGGTCTATCACGAACCGCTCGCGCGGGCGGGCAATGTGGAATTCCGCTGGAACAGCGAGGCCGCGGCCTTTCTCGGAAACGACAGGCTCACCGGGCTTCTGCTCAGGGACGTTCTAACGGGCGAGACGCGCGAGCTTCCCTGCGACGCAGTCTTCGTCAGCGTCGGCCGCGCGCCGGAAACGGAGCTGTTCCGTGAACAGCTCGCGCTGGACGCCGCGGGCTACATCATCGCGGACGAGTCCACGCAAACCAGTCTTCCCGGCGTGTTCGCCGTGGGCGACGTTCGTACAAAGGCGCTGCGCCAGATCGTCACCGCCGTGGCGGATGGCGCGACGGCGGTTTATTACGCGGAGGAATACCTTGCGAAGCTGGGTTGAGCGCAAGACGGACGGATGGTGCGGTTCGCATTTGAACCGCACCATCAGACCATTGACAAACCCCGCCAATCAGCAAAGGCGGGGTTTTGTTGTAGAGAAAGGCAGAAGAGAGCTAAGAAGAAAGAGGAGACCATCCTCTTGATATTCTGAATCGCGGCGGTCAGGAAGCATTGTTCGCGCATATTGCGAATTCCGAGCATTCCGTTTCTGAAGCAGAACTCCATGTGTCCGTCTTGTTGGATGACCACCTTATCCACCAGCGCTAGATAAGATACAATAAGTTGCGCAAATTCCAGAACAGGAGGATTGAAAACAGTCCCCAAAACA
>ENA-UOJG01002146-UOJG01002146.1-human-gut-metagenome-genome-assembly--contig:-C47-NODE-2146-length-17747-cov-5.286627_pt1 | contig 17747 bp, 20 predicted proteins | sample MGYA00242340_ERZ723887 | MGnify/ENA metagenome assembly ERZ723887 | reverse complement strand
AGCAGAAAAAGCCCGTACAGGCTGACACGGGCGTTTATACGCACGTGTTCAAGAGGCCGTTTGAGTATGCCGGAAAGACCTATACCGAACTGACGTTCAATTTTGAGCGCATGACGGGCCGCGACATGGTGGCGATTGAGGACGAAATGCAGATGAACAACGAATACGCCCTTGCGCCTGAAATCTCCCGGAGTTTTCAAGCGAAGATGGCGGCAAAGGCCGCGGGTATCGGAAGCGACGTTCTCGACGCTATGCCATTAAAGGACTTCAATAAGATCACGAACGCGGCAAGAAGTTTTTTAATCGACACGGGCTATTAAAAGGCCCGGCCCGCTGGTGGCGGCGGGAGTGCTTCAAGCTGGCGCAGGCCACGTTTACACCCGTGAACTTCTGGCTTGATATGAACACGACAGAGATCACGGCGTGGATTCGGGAGATTAACGCCGTCACCGCGGAGCAAAGACAGCGCGAAAAGGGGTGAGGATTTGGCGGGGCGAAAGGAATATGAACTTCTCTTCAAACTGCAAGCGGCGCTGGGCGGCAACTTCAACGCGGCGTTTCAGGCCGCGACGAATACCATCAAGCAACAGCAAAACGCCCTTTCAAAGCTGAATTCCATCACCGGGAAGATCGACGCATACAGGAAACAGGAAAGCGCCCTTGAATCGAACCGTCAAAAGCTGGAACGGCTGACCGCGGAGCATGAGCGGTTACAACGGGAGATCAGCGAAACGGAAGAGCCGACCGACGAATTACGGGAAAAGCTGGCCCGGAACGAACGGCAGATTGCGCAGACCACCACGCGGATTGAACAGCAGGAAAGCCGCCTGCAATCGCTGGGCGCTGAACTGTCCGACGCGGGCGTGAACACGGCGAATTTGAGCGAAGAGAACGAGCGGTTACGCAGGACCTATGACCGACTGCGGGAAAGTCAAGAGGAATTGGCGCGGGTCAATTCCGCACTTGAAAAGAATTCCGCCGCGATCTCCGCGACAAAGGGCCAGTTGGCGACTATTACCGGGACGGCGGCGGCGCTGGGCGCGGCGGTTTACGCCGGGCCTGTTCAAGCGTCGATGGATTTTGAATCCGCAATGTCGGACGTGGCAAAGGTTGTTGACGGGCTGAAAGACAGCGGGACGGGAGAGCTTACGCAGGAATATTACAATATGCGTGACGCGATCTTGGACCTGTCAGCAAAAATCCCGATGACGGCAAAGGAACTGACGGAAATTGCGGCGGCGGCTGGTTCGGCTGGCATTGCCAGAGAGGAAATCACCCGTTTTGCGGAGGACGCGGCCAAAATGGGCGTTGCGTTCGACATTTCCGCAGATCAGGCGGGCGAATGGATGGCAAAATGGCGAACGTCGTTCGGCATGACGCAGGACGAAGTTATTTCGCTGTCCGATAAAATCAACTACCTTTCCAACACGACCGCGGCAAACGCAGAACAGATTTCAACCATCGTCACGAAGATTGGACCGCTGGGAGAAGTTGCGGGCTTTGCAAGCGGAGAGATCGCCGCAATGGGCGCGGCCCTTGTCGCGGTCGGCGTAAATGAGGACGTGGCCGCAACCGGAATTAAAAAGGTTATGACGACCATGACCGCGGGAAGCGCCGTGACCACCCGGCAACAGAACGTTCTAAACAAGCTGGGGATTTCCGCGACAGACCTTGCGAACCGAATGCAGGTGGACGCGAAGGGCGCAATTCTGGACTTCATCGACGCTGTAAAGCAGTTGCCGGAGGCGGAACGGGTTGCGGCCCTGAAAGATTATTTCGGTGAAGAATCTGTGGCCGCAATCGCGCCGCTGATTCAAAACGTCGAACTGCTGGAAGATTCCTTCAACAAGGTTGGAGACGCGGCGCAATACGCCGGAAGCATGGAATCGGAGTACGCGGCCCGCGCGGACACAACAGCGAACAAAGTACAGCTTGCGAAGAACAGTCTTTCAAAGCTGGCAATCGTGATCGGTGACGCGTTCCTTCCGCTTGTGTCGGAGGGCGCGGAAAAGTTGTCCGAATTGGTCATCAAACTTTCTGACTTTGCGGCGGAAAACCCGGAGTTGGTGCGGACCATTGCAAAAGTGACCGCCGGACTGCTGGCGTTCAAAGCCGCGGCAACCGTTACGAAGCTGGGATTCCTTGAACTGAAAGGCGGGGTTCTGACCATTCAAAAGGTTATGGCCCTATTCAAAGGACGGACGGCGGTTGCTGGTGCGGAGGCCGTGGGGTTTGCAAGCAAGGTCAAAGGCATTGCAAGAAGCGTGACCGGGTATTTCGGTGGAATCGGAAGCGCCGCGGGCGGCGTAGGCCGCGCGTTCGGGCAGATGTTCGCCGGAACAAGGGTCGGAAACCTGTTTTCCGGGATTACCGGAGCCGCGGGCGGCGTGTTCTCCCGTATGTTTTCAAGCGTGGGAGGACTGGCGACGCGGGCGTTCACCGGAGTTGCGGGGACCATTACCGGGATTTTGGGGCGGGCCGGGGCCGTAGTAGCTGCGGGACCGCTTGGCAAGATCGGAAGCGTGGTTGCAAAGGGATTCGGGAAGCTGTCAACCCTGTTCGGGCCGCTTCAAAAGCTGGGCGGGGCCATTTTGGGACCATTCAGCGGAATCCTTGGAAAGATTCTGCCCGTGGTGGGCGTTGTTATGCTGATTGTTTCGGCGGTGCAAATCCTCCGGGACAATCTGGACAAAGTGCGTGAAGTGATCGGGCGGGTATTCGGGGAAGCCGGGCTGGTTGTCTTTGACAAGGTGGTTGCGGCGATCTCGAATATCGGGAACACCATCAAGAATATCTTCACGGACGGAAATTTGGGCGGCGCGCGGGACTTCCTGATTAACCTATTCGGGGAGGAAGCAACGGGGGCCATTGACGGGGCGATCACAGTTATTCAAACTGTGTGGAATATCCTTTCGGGGTTCATCGAGTTTGTGAACACCTACGTCCGCCCGATTGTGGAACAACTATTCAATTTCATTGTTCAAACCGTTTTGCCGCAGATCGCGCAGGCGTTCGCGGAGTGGGCACCGACTATCGCTTCCGTTCTGCAAGGGCTGGCAACAGTCGTTTCCACCATTGCAACGGCGATTATGTCGGTGATTCAATTCCTTATGCCAACCATTCAGAACATCATAAGCGTTGCGTTACAGACCATTCAAGGGGTTGTGTCCGGGGCGCTTACCGCAATCAAAGGAATTGTGGACGTGTTCGCGGGCATTTTCACCGGAGATTGGACCCGTGTTTGGGAAGGCGTAAAAGGAATATTCAGCGGCGTTTGGAATTCGCTGAAAAGCATTGCAAGCGGCGCACTGAACGGAATTATCGGCCTTGTGAACGGCGTGATTTCCGGCCTGAACAAGCTGAAAATTCCTGATTGGGTCCCCGGAATCGGAGGAAAGGGAATCAATATCCCGTTGCTTCCGACCTTTGCAAAAGGCACGAAGAACACGCCTGACACGTTCATAGCGGGCGAAGCTGGCGCGGAACTTGTGACCAATGCACGGAACCGGACCGTTTTCAATGCGGCGGAGACGGGAAGCATTTTCCGAAACCTCGCAAACGCGGTAAACACCATTCGGGCGGGCATAAGCGTTCCGGCCCTGCAAATGGCCTATGCGGGCGCGACGGCCCCCAGCGTGTCGGCCCCGTCGGTGACGGCTGGCGCGCGGCAATCGTCGGTTGTAATCCACAGCGCGCCCGTTTTCCACGTGGGAAGCGACGCGCAGGCGGAGGACATCGAAGAAATGTTGCGCAGGCACGACGAAGAGTTGCTGGACCAGATCGACGAACGGCAACGGCAACAGGAGGATGACGAAAGGCGGCGGAATTATGACTAAATACACCACCATAGCCGGGGATATGTGGGACGGAATCGCCTATAAGACACTGGGCGACGAAGCGTACACGGACAAGCTGATGAAGCAGAACCCGGAATACCGCCGCCTTTTCCTCTTCCCCGCCGGAATCGTGCTGACCATACCGGACCCAGACGAAAAGGTTTCGGCGGAGTTGCCGCCGTGGAAGAGGGGGACGGCATGAACGCGCGAAGAACTGTTATCCGCCTAACCTTTGAGGGTGTGGACATATCGGCAGACATCAACAGGAATCTTCTTTCGATGACCTACACGGACAACGAAGAGGATAAAACAGATGATTTACAACTATCCCTTGACGACCGGGAGGGCGTATGGCTGGGAAACTGGCTGAATACGCCCTCCGCGTCAAAGGGCGCGGAAATCTCCGCCGTGATCGTTCAAAAGAACTGGGAATCCGACGGAAAGGACCGGGTTCTTGACTGCGGCGTGTTTGAAATAGACACTGTGGACGGGTCCGGCCCACCCGCAAAAGCGACGATCAAGGCAGGGTCAATCCCCTATTCCTCCACCATACGGACGCAGAAAAAGACGAAAGCGTGGGAGAACTACACCCTTTCCGGTATTGCAAATGAGATCGCGGGGACGAACGGCCTTACCTGTATGTTTGAATCCGCGTCAAATCCGTTCTACCCCCGGAAAGAGCAAATGCAGGAATCCGACATCACGTTTTTACAGCGTCTTTGCAAGGCCGCTGGAATCTCGCTGAAAGTCACGGCAAAAATTATCGTGCTTTTCGACGCGGCGGACTATGAGCAGAAAGACGCGGTGCGGACCATCCAACGCGGGAGCGCGGACGTGGGAAACTGGTCATTTTCAACCAGCTTGCATGACGCGTCTTACAGCAAATGCCACGTGTCCTATACGGACCCGAACACAGGAACGACGATTGAATATACCTACACCCCGCGGGACGCGGACGAAAGCGGACAGGTCCTTGAAGTCAACGAAAAGGTTTCCACCCGCGAAGAGGCCCGGCAACTGGCAATGAAGCGGTTGCGGCAGAAGAACAAGGGTGAATTCAAAGCGTCGTTCAAACTGGCCGGGGACTTGCGCCTTGTAGCTGGGGTTACGGTGCAGGTTGCGGGGTACGGCGCGTTCGATGGGAAATACATCATCGAAACGGCAACGCACAGCATTTCGCGGAGCGGGTACAAAACCGACGTGACCTTGCGGCGGGTTTTGGAGGGCTACTAATGAGCGAATTATCAGTTTTGAAAAATATTGTGCGGACGGGTTGGGTTTCCTCCGTCAATGAGGCGGAGCGAACCGCACGCGTCACATTTCGGGACAAGGGGCAAGAGCCGATTGTCTCCGGGAATTTGAAGGTGCTGAAAAACCCACCCTTCATTCCGGCCAAAAACGCCCCGCAGAGGACGGAAGAAGAAAGCGGCGGGGGCGGAGACGCGGCCTTTGCCTCCCACAGTCACGCCGTCATAATCAAACCGTGGCTACCGTCTCCGGGCGATTATGTGCTTTGTATCTACCTTCCGACGGATGACGGCGACGGGTTCGTGATCGGGGGTATTTAATCTATGGCGACGATTGGAAACTGGGGAGACTTTACCTTTTACGTTTCCCGGTCCTCGATCAAAACATTTGACGACCTGAAATGGGAAAGTTCGGTGAAGTATGCCACACATGAAAGACACCTGAAGGAGCCACTTTTGGAGTTTACCGGGCAGGGCGTGGAAAGTATGACATTTACCATGTTCTTTTCCGCCTTTTTGGGCGTGAACCCGATTTCAGAGGTTGCGAACCTGCTTCAAACCATGCGAAGGGGCGAAGCCCATTACTTGATTATCGGGCCAAAAGCCTACGGGACGAACAAGTGGGTTATCACGAAACTTTCAAATTCCTTGAAGCGGTATGACAGATGGGGAAACCTGCTTGTCGCGTCGGTCAATGTCACCATGCAATCATATTCCAGCAGATAGGAGGGGCGGGACATGGCCTATACAGTAAAAGCGTTCGCCCTTGAAGCGGTCAACCTTGCGCCGGAAAGCACGCTTGAAGAGATTTTACAGAACGTGGCGGTCATCATATCAACGCCGAAATTCTCCGTCCCTCTGGAAAGGGGGCTGGGGCTGTCGCAACGCTTTATTGACAAGCCGATTCCGGCGGCACAATCTATCCTAATTTCGGAGGTCATGGAGGCAATCAGCGCGTTTGAGCCGCGGGCGGAGGTTGAAAACGTGACCTTTGAACTGGGAGACACGCCGGGGTCGATGATTCCAGTTGTGGAGGTGAATATCATTGCCGACGAATAGGAGTTACCCGGACATTTCCTTTGTGGAGACGGACACGGAAACCATTGCAAACGCCCTGATTCGAGGGTATGAGACGTTCACGGGCCGCACGCTGTACCCGGCGGACCCGGCGCGTCTCTTCATTTTGTGGGTGGCAGATATTATCGTTCAAGAGCGGGTCAATATTGACTTTTCGGCCAAACAGAACGTGCCGCGGTATGCAGAGGGCGAATATCTGGATTCCCTTGCGGAACTGTTCAAGGACACTTACCGATTGGAGCCGGAAAAGTCGCGAACGACTTTGCGCTATACCCTGTCAATCGCGCTGGATGGGCCGACGACCATTCCGGCGGGGACCCGCGCCACGCCGGACGGGGAAATTGTGTTTGAGACGACGGAGGACCTGACGATTCCGGCGGGAAAGATGTCCGGAGACGTGGAAGCGGAGTGCGCACAGGCCGGAGAAATTGGAAACGGGTTCATTCCGGGGCAGATCAAACAACCCATTGACGTTTTCCCGTATTTTCAAAGCGTGGCAAACACCACGGAGAGCGAGGGCGGAGCCGACGAAGAGAGCGACGCGGCGTTCTATGAACGTATGCGGGAGAGCGTCGAAACCTTTTCCACCGCGGGGCCGCTGGGCGGATATGAATACTACGCAAAATCCGCGTCGGCCCTGATTGCGGACGTGAAAGCAACTTCACCGGAGCCGGGGAAAGTAGACGTGCGGGTTCTGCTGGTGGGCGGCGCATTGCCGGAAAAAGAAATGCTGGACACCGTAGCGGGCATTTTGAGCGCCGAAAATGTGCGGCCATTGACCGACTATGTGACCGTTCAAGCGCCGGAAACGGTGGAATATGACGTTGACGTGACCTACTACACGCAAGAGGGCGGCGCGTTGTCCGACGAAGTAATTTCGGAGAACGTGGCCGCGGCGGTGCAGAAGTTCAAAACGTGGCAGGCCGAACGCATGGGGCGGGACGTGAATCCGTCCTATTTGATTCAACTGCTGATGGAAGCCGGGGTGAAGCGCGTTGAAGTGCGGTCCCCGGCCTTTACCACCGTTGCAGACAACGCCGTTGCGCAGATCGGGGAAACCTCGATTGTGAACGGGGGTGCGGAGAGTGAATGACAATGACCTGTATTCGGTGGACTTTACCCGCGCTCTCCCCCCTGTCCTGAAAAACGACCCGAATATGCTTGCCGTTGCAACGGTGATCGCGGAGCAGTTGCAGACAACGGCCCAGCAGATCAGGAAAAATATCATTTACGCCCGGATTGATGAACTGGAAGAACCGATTCTTGATATTCTCGCCTATGACCTTCACGTGGATTGGTACGATTATTCCTATCCGCTGGAAGTCAAGCGGCAGACCATCAAAGACAGCGTGAAAATTCACCGGAAGTTGGGAACGAAATACGCTGTCGAAACCGCGCTGGGGGCCGTGTACCCCGGAACGAAGGTCAAGGAATGGTTCGAGTACGGCGGAAAACCGTATATGTTCAAGGTCATCATAGGCGCGACAGATTCGGGCGTTTCGGCGGACCGGCAGGCGGCGGTTTTGGAGCGGGTGCGCTTTTATAAAAACCTCCGGTCCCATTTGGAGGCGATCAGCTACCAGATCGAGAAGCGGGCAACCGTTTTCGCCGCGGCGGTGCATTCCGTGGGCGTGCGGCTTGAAGTGTTCCCGTATCTTGCGGAGGACATCGAGGAAGAAGCCCGCGTGCAGGCCGGAGCCGCCCACACGTTCGGGGTGCGCGTGGATATTTACCCGCACGTTTACCGGAAAATGAACACCGAATAGCGCGTACAGTGCGCCGGGTACATTCAGCAGACGGGGAAACTTGAAATCTTCCCACAAAATAGAACGGAGGCGTAACAATGGCAGAAATCGAAAATACATACGGAAGCATTGTGACCGACGTAGGCGTTCAGCTTATCACACAAGCCGTCATGGAGGGCCAGAAGGTCAATATTGTAAAGCTGGCCGTCGGTGACGGCGGCGGAAGCTATTACAAGCCGGATTCCACCATGACCGCGCTAAAGGGGGAAAAATGGCGCGGGGACGTGACCCGCGTTGAGGTCAACGAACAATCCCCGAATATGATTGACATTGTGGCCGTGGTCCCCTCCGACGTGGGCGGGTGGACTATTCGGGAAATGGGCGTGTTCGACGATGACGCGGAGGGGCCGCACATGATCGCCGTATGCAACACGCCGGACACGGAAAAAGTCATCATCACCAGCGGAGCCGCCGGGGAAATCGAACTGACCATGCACATTGAGGTTTCCAACACGGGCGCGATCTCTTTTGTCATCGACCCGAACGTGGTTACGGCCACAAAGAAGGACATTGAAACCCACAATGCTTCCGCCGCGGCCCACAAAACGGAGTTTGACAAGAAAGCGGACGTTACCGACCTGAATTCCCACGTCAACAACAGCGACATTCACGTGAACCCCACCACAATGGGAAACTACGACACCGCAATTTCCGGACTGATTGACCACACGGAGGACACGGACATTCACACCACGGCAGAGGAAAAGGCCGGGTGGAGCGCGGGCGCGGAGCAGGCGGCGCAGGCCGCGGCGGACGCGGCGGAGGCGCTGGCCGCGATTGCCGGGCTGGAAAGCCGCGTTTCCCGCGTGGAAGATGGCCTGTTCGAGAATATCACAGGAAACCCGTACCTTGTGCAATTTGATTCCCTTGAAGGGGTTGTAATGACAAAGGGCATTTGGAACGCGGAACGGAACCGCATTGAATGTTGACGGACTTTGCGTGTACCCGGCGGGAACTGTCCTGCATTATTGGAAGCCTGTTTGTGGAGATCGAACCGCCTTGCGCGGCGTGCGCCTCCGACGCTGACGAACTGACGATCAGCGGGAGGACGTACACCGGAGCGCGGGCGGTTCTGACCGTCACAGAATGGGGATTCCGGTTCGAGGGGGACCCGGCGGAGATTGAGAAAATCAGGGAAAGGCGGTGCTTACTGCGTGGCAGATGAAAAAGAGTTCGTCATCATTGTAAAGGCAAAGGATTTAGTCAAGCACACGTTCAAGATGGCGACCGCGAAGAGGTTTCCGAATAAATACCGATTCACGATTGCAAACCGGGTTTGCGATCTTGTGCTTGACATCTTCCAGCACGTACAGGAGGCGAACGAACTTGACGTTTCCGACCCGCAGGAATTCCGGGAACGGCAGTACGAACAGAAAAAGGCGTTGACGGAGTGCAAAACCGCCCTGTTTCTGGTGGAGCTTTCCCACGAATGCAAGCGGATTTCCGCGGAGCAATGCGCCGCATGGTCAAATTAAATCCTTGACGTAAAGCGCATGACAGCAAAGTGGAAAAAGCAGGACCGGGAGCGGTTCGCCGCCCTGCAACAGAAAAGAGGAAACGCGCCGCGGCGGTGATCGCCGGGGCGTTTTTCTTGGGGTACGGCTTGTAGCGTCCAACTCTTACAACGTCCGCAACGTCAATTCCTCCGGCGCTTTGAACTGGAACAATGCGTACAACGGCAACAGGGGCGTTCGCCCGCTCTGGTGGAATACCGCGAAATGAGTAAGCCGAACGGCTGAAAACAGAGGACCACCATCAAAGGAAGCCGTATCCCTCCGCCGTGGTGACAGCATGACGGTAAATACAAGATTGGTGAAGCAAGGCCCACGGGAACCAGCTTCCGCCCCACCGCGGGCGCGTGGTGGGGTCCGATGATGAAGCATTGCGACGGCAGGCGCGGCGCGTCTGCGACCGCCGCAAGGCGGATTCTATACACGGCAAGGAGCAATTTTTTATTATGCAACAAACCCAATTCGAGCGGGTCCATGATTTCGGGAACCTGTACGCGGGGTTTCTAAAGGCCCGCCGGGGCAAGAGGGGAAAGCCCAGCGTGGCGAAGTTTGAAGCTAACCTGCTGGAAGCCCTCTGCCTGCTGTCAATCATGCTGAAAAACAAGACGTACACCGTGTCGGACTATTTTGTTTTCCGGGTGTATGAGCCGAAAGAACGTATTGTAATGACAAATGCGTTCAAGGACAAGGTTGTTCAGCACTCTTTATGTGACAATGTTTTAGAGCCTGCATTTTCCCGGACCTTTATCCGCGACAACTACGCGTCGCAAGAGGGCCGCGGGACCCACGACGGACTGTATAGACTGGAAGAGTTTATGCGGTCCTATTATTTTGAGCGGAAAGCGCGGGAGGAACAACGGTGCCGGGAGGAGGGGTTGCCGCGGCCCGACCCGCGCGCCGCCCATTATGCGGACGGCTGGGTTCTGAAATGCGACATCACAAAGTATTTCTACTCGATTCAGCATGAACAGCTGAAACGCATGGTGCGTCAATTTATCCACGACCGGGACGTTCTGTGGCTGGTTGACATGATAATTGACAGCACCGAAAACCCCGGAATTCCCATTGGGAACCAGACTTCACAATGGTTCGCGGTCATGTACCTTTCGGGACTTGACCATTTCATAAAAGAAAAGCTGGGAATCCGGTATTACGGAAGATATATGGACGACTTCTATTTAATCCATGAGGACAAGGAATATTTGCAGTATTGCCTCCGGGAAATTCAAGCGTATGTGGCCCGGCTGGGGCTGACGCTGAACCACAAAACCAACATTTTCCCGTTGCGCAACGGAATTGATTTCTTGGGATTCCATACGTATTTGACCGATTCGGGCAAAGTAGTTCGCAAGGTTAGGAGGGCAAGCAAGAGCAATGAGAAACGGAAGCTAAAGAAACAGCGGGCGTTACTGGACAAGGGGAAGATCACCCTTGCGGCAATCGAACAGTCTTACGGAAGCTGGCGGAGCCACGCGGAAAAGGGAAACTGCTATCACCTTATCCGGGAAACGGACCAGATTTTCAGAAGCCTTTTCCCTGAAAGCGTATGGCTGAACGGGAAGCGAAAAGCGAGAACCGCCGGAGAAAGCTATTTCTGCGGCTACCTCGCAAGCCCCGAAGAAGTGCGCAACACGCTTTCGGAGGGAGAAAAACAGACAAGGAGTGAAGGAACATGGCAAAGGCGTTGAGTTCGCTTGCCGCGGGCGCGCTGGTAAAGGACACCGGAACGCTATACAACGGCAAGGCGATTGTTTGGAAGATCGCGGACAAGAACCATGCGGGCTACCCCGCAAATTCCGTCACGCTGATTACTGAACGCATTATTTCGCTGAAATGCTTTGACGCTATCGAGAGCGGCAACAGCGACAGCGAACGGAAACGCTACGGAAATAACCGATGGATTTATGCCAATATCCGCCAATGGCTGAACAGTCAAGCGGCGGCGGGTCAGTGGTATTCGGCCCAGCACGGGCAGGACGCGCCGCCCAGCAACGCGAACGTGTGGGACAACTACAACGAATACCAGCAGGAAGCGGGATTTTTAGCGGGGTTCTCCGCGAACTTCCTTGCCGCCCTGCTGACCACCACCCACACCGTCGGCAAAGCACAGGTGGACGGAGGCGGAACAGAGAGTTGCACGGACAAAATCTTCCTTGCGACCTGTACGGAAGTGGGCTTGTCCGGCGACGTGACCGCCGGAAGCAAACTGGCCATATTCAGCAACGACGCTTCCCGGCAGGCGAAGCCGACGGCGGAGGCGGTCAGCAAGAGCGAGTACACAAACAGCAGTTTGAATGCAAATTCGCCTTGGTACTGGTGGCTGGCGGATGCCTATGCGTCCGACTCTTGCGACGTCCGCAGCGTCGATTCCTCCGGCGCTTTGAGCTGGAACAGTGCGTACCGCGGCGGCGGGGGCGTTCGCCCGCTTTGTAATATCAAATCTGACATCTTGGTATCTGATAACCCGGATTCGGACGGCGCATACACGATCATTTGGAACCGCGCCCCCTCCGCCCCGTCCACAATCACGGTCCCGGAGACGGTGCGCGGCGGGTCCACCCTTGAAATTAGCTGGGGGGCCTCCACCGACGCGGACGGGAACCTGTCGGGGTACATTTTGGAGCGGCAGAACAACGGCGGAAGCTGGGCGCAGGTCTACAAGGGAATCAACCGGAATTACACGGACAATATCACCTTTGGTTGGACAAGCGTTGCATACCGGGTCCGGGCTTACGACAGCGCGGGCGCGGAATCGGCCAACACCACAAGCCAGACCCGAACCGTGGTGAACAACACGCCGCCAACGATCAGCGGGAGTGATTCGGACCTTGGGGCAAAGACCGGGGCGTTCTCACAGGCGTACACGGTTACGGACGTAGACAGCGGCCAGACGATCACCGTTGTTGAGAAGATCGACGGCGTGCAAAAGCGGTCCTACACGGCGACCAGCGGGCAGGAATACACGTTCAACGTGACAGCGGACGAATGGGTGAAGCTGTCCAATGGGTCCCACACGCTGACGATCACGGCAACAGACAATTACGGCGGAGCCGCGACCCGGACTTATACGTTCAGCAAGAACGAAACGGAAATTGAAATCACCCTTGCAACCCCGCTTCCGGCGGACGCTATGATTACAAAAGCAATTATGAGCGTCACCCGGCAGATTCCCGCGGGCGCGGAATTTACCGTGGAAGTGTGCAACAACGGCAACGACGATTCCCCCACGTGGGAGGACGTGACGCAGGCGGTGAACAGCGGGAGCAAGTTTTTCTTTTCCAATGAGACAAAGACGGCGGAAAGCTGGGGATTCAACTTCCGAATCAAGGTGAAGCGCAACGGCGCAAGCGGAGATTGCTTTATTTCTTCTGTTGGGGGGAATTTTGAATGAGCGTACAGCACAAAGAAGATAGTATTCGGAATCTGCGACTTGTCCGGCTGGGCATTAAGCCCCCCGACGACTGGACCGACATTGCACAGGTGCGGGAGGCAAAGAAAGAGGAAATCGGCCTTGCGTGTTCTGCGGCAATCTATGCGGGAATTGACGTGGGCGGAAAGCATTTCAGCTTGACACTACACGACCAAACGGAAATCATGGCACACAACTCGGTCTTAAAGGAGGGGGCCGAAGCGGGCCCCTATCACGCGGACGGGGAACTGTGCCGAATGTTTACAGCGCAGGAATTCACGGAAATTTCGACGGCGGCGACGGCGCACATCTTCTATCACCGGACCTACTGCAACCATGTAAACGCGTGGATTGCGCGGGCGGGACTGGACGAAGTGGAGGCGATCACATACGGCGCGGAACTTCCGGAAGACCTTGCCGCAAGCATGGCGGCAATCATTGAGGCCGCGGGTGGTGGTACGAAATGAAACGCATATTGACTATTTGGGCCGCGCTGGGGTGCGTATATGTGGCCCTTGAAACCTGCTTCCGGGGGTACTCTCACCCGTCCATGCTGATTGTAGGCGGGCTTTGCGGGGTGCTTGTGGGGGAAATCAACCAGCGGCCCGGATTCTACCGCGCCCCGGTCATCGTTCAATCGGTGGCCGGGGCGTTGATCGTGCTTGCGGTAGAGTTTGTAAGCGGGTGCGTTCTGAACCTCTGGTTAGGGCTTGGCGTATGGGATTACAGCAACCAACCGGGAAACCTGCTGGGGCAGGTATGCCCGGCGTTCGGCCTGCTGTGGTTTCTTATTATGCCCCTTGCGATTTGGGCGGAGGACACGGCCCGGTTTCTGATATGGGAATACGAACGGGCAGTTTACGGAGAAAGCGGAGAACCGCCCGACGTTAAACCATATTCGCTGAAAAGCGTTTACAGTGATTTTGTCCACGGGAGGTAAAGGGCGTGACAATCAAAGAATTACTTTCCGGGGGCGGAATTATTGGGGCCGTTGTCCTGCTTCTGGCGCTGGTGGAGATTTCCCCCATTAAGATCAACCCGTGGTCGGCCATTGGAAAAGCAATCGGGCGGGCGATCAATGGGGACGTGATCGAAAAGCTGGAAGCTACCCGGAAAGCCCTTGATGACCACATCAGGACAGACGACGCGCGAAATGCGGATATGCACCGGGCCGCGATCTTGCGGTTCAACAACGAACTTTTAAGGGATATTCCCCACACGCGGGAAGAGTTCATAGAGGTTTTAAGCGAAATTGACTTTTACGAACAGTATTGCGAAAGTCACCCGGACTACAAAAACAACCGCGCCGTTCACGCGGTTGCCAATATCAAGCGGGTGTACGACGACCGCTTGATTAAACACGATTTTTTATGAAAGGCGGTGCGGGACGTGCAGTACATCATAAGCGCCGCCGCCGGGCTTGCGGGCGGAATTGCCGCGGTCCTCCTATTCGGGGGACGGCGAAGCCGCCGGAAGAAGGAGCAGGACCGCCGGAAGATCGAATTTTCAAAGCTGGTTCTTTCGGCGGTGCTTTTGACCTATTTTGCGGGGTTTATCGTCGGCGCGCGGGCCGTCATTCTGGACCCCAACCAATTAGGCGTGTTTCTTGCCTACGTAGGGACCCCGGCGGCAACGGCTATCGGCTTTTATTCGTGGAAAGCAAAGGCGGAAAACGTTGTGAAGATCAAGCGGGCGAACCCGACGGCGACGGAGGGAATACCCGTGGACCTGAACAATATTCAGCCATAGCGGAGGAACACCAATGACACAGGAACAGAAATCATTTATCGAGCGGGTGGGCGCGCTGGCCGCGGCAGATATGCAGAAAAGCGGCGTGCTTGCCTCCTTGACTATCGCACAGGCGATCTTGGAAAGCGGCTGGGGTAAATCCGGGCTGACCGTCAAGGCAAACGCCCTGTTCGGTATCAAGGCCGGGACAAGCTGGAAGGGACGCGTTTACAGCACAAAAACGCAAGAGTGTTACGACGGCGTGAACTTTACCACCGTGACGGCCCTTTTCCGGGCATACGACAGTTGGGAAGAGAGCGTGGCGGACCATTCGGCATTACTCACGGGCGCGGCCCGGTACAAAGCCGTCATCGGGGAGCGGGACTATAAAACCGCTTGCCGGGCGATCAAGGCGGCGGGCTATGCCACGGACCCGCAGTACGCGGACAAGCTGATTCGGCTTATCGAATCATACGGCCTAACGGCCTACGACGGCGCAGGACAGGCCGGAGCAGGCGGCGGGTCAAATACCACGGCGGGGGCGGGAAGCCCCGCAGACGCGAAGGGAGACGGGAAAATGAAAGCGTCTGAATTCATTGAGAAACTGCAAGACATCGTGGACCATTACAAAACCCTTTATGTCATGGGGTGCTTTGGCGCGCCCCTGACCGGGGGAAATGTGTCTCGGTATTGCACAAACCACAGTTACAACAAGCAGGCGGCACGAACGGCAATGATTAAGGCCGCGGCAAACAAGAATCCACCTGTCTATGGATTCGACTGCGTGTGCCTGATTAAAGGCGTGCTGTGGGGCTGGTGCGGCGACGCGTCCAAAACCTACGGCGGCGCGTCCTATGCCTCCGGCGGCGTGCCGGACATCGGGGCCGACACGATGATTACGAAGTGTTCCGGCCTGTCAACCGATTTCAGCAAGATTATTCCGGGGGAAGCTGTGTGGCTGAAAGGTCATATCGGCGTTTACATCGGCGGCGGAAAGGTGATCGAATGTTCCCCGGCGTTCAAGAACTGTGTGCAGGTGACGGCGTGCCTGAATATCGGCGCTATCTCCGGCCTGAACGGGCGCAGGTGGACCAAACACGGAAAGTTACCCTATATCACCTACGACACCGCGGAGACGGCCACAGGAGGCGCAGGAACGGCCACGAAGCCCGGCGGGGCCTCCAATACCTCCGGCGGGCTGGCGTTCGCTGTGGGCGACGTGGTGCAGTTTACGGGAAACGTGCATTACACCAACGCAAACGCGGCCAGCGGGAAAGCGTGCAAGCCTGGCAAGGCGAAAGTCACCATGATTTCAAAGGGTGCAAAACACCCGTACCACCTTGTCAAAGAGAGCGGCGGCGGGTCCACGGTTTACGGCTGGGTCAACGCGGCGGACGTGCAGAGCGAGGCGGACGCGGCCATTGAAAAGCTGGCCGGGCTGGGGGTCATCAACTCCCCGGACTACTGGAAAAACGCCGTCGCCGCCGGAACGGTGCAATACCTCGACTTACTCTTTATCAGCGCGGCGGAGCATATCACAAAGGCCGGGCCGCGGTGCGCGACGGTGCAGGCGGGCGTTGACGCGCTGGTGAAAGCGGGCGCGATCAACTCCCCGGACTACTGGTTGCAGAATTACGGGAAATTGCAGAGCCTCGACCTGCTTCTTTGCGCGCTGGGCGGGGCCGTGTAAAAAATGAAAGGAGAAACGAAGCTATGAACATCATTCAATTTCTGGTTGCGAACTGGGACAGCGTTCTTGTGGTCCTCGCGTTCCTTGTGCTGGTTGCCGTGCTTATCAAGCGGGGCGAAACAAAGATTCTGAAACAGATTCTTTTTAACCTTGTGACGCAGGCCGAAAAGCAATTCGGAAGCGGCACGGGGTCTCTGAAATATGCCGCCGTCGCGGATTGGATTTACCAGAGAATCCCGGCCATTTTGAAACTGCTGTTCACGTCGAAGGATATTGAAACCATGATTGAAAGCGTGCTGGAAGAGGCGAAAAAGGCGTGGGGTACAAACGAGAACCTGCAAGGGTATATCGAAACGCCTACCGTGGAAAACCTGCTGGCCGCTGGCGTGGAGATTCAGGAAGTCAAAGCCGCAGACGAAGAGAATTAAACCGTCCGATTCGGACAGAAACGAAGCCCGCCGGGGGTCCCCGGCGGGCTTTTTTGTTTACTCCATTGCGCTTTCGATACTGTCACACGCGGAAGAGATGGATTCTATCGCTTCATCAATGCTGTATGAGGCAGATTCAGACTGTTCATAGCGTTCCGAACCTTGCAGACTTTCGGGCATATTCTCCCGGCTTTCGTCCTCTTCCTCTTTGATGGATTCGAGTTCGTCAGAGAGGGCGGACAGCTTATCGAAGATTTCTTGAAGGGCCTTGCGGCGGATTTTGTTCATACCAATTCCCCTTTCTCTGATGGGGCGGGCGGCGGTTTACGCCGCCCGCTTTTATCTTACGCGCGGACCGTGGACACATCAAGCCGGACCGCGAACAGCGTAATAAAGGCGCTGGACCAGATCGAACGGAGATTCGGCGCGGACCTTTTCGCAAAGGCGTTCCAGACGATCACGTTCGACAACGGCGGGGAGTTCTCCGACGTGGAGCGGCTGGAGCGGTCCGCCGTGCGGAAGGGTCGGAGGCGGACGACGGCCTATTTCTGTCACCCGTATTCCTCTTATGAACGCGGGTCCAACGAATGCCAGAACAAAATGATTCGCCGGAAGTTTCCAAAGGGAACGGATTTCGGAGCCGTGAGCGCCGCCGCGGTGAAGCGGGCGGAAGATTGGATTAACAACTATCCGCGGGAAATACTGGGCTGGAAAACCGCTGAAATATGTTTCCGGGAATGCCTCGCGGCCCTCGCCTGACGGTCTAAATATATTTTTTTATATTTTTTTCGCATTTACTATTGACATTTGCGTTCGCGCCTTGTAATATTAAATGCGAAAGAACAAACACCACGTCGAACGACGGGTGCAAGTTCTATCGCATTTATTTTTTTATATCACGAAAAGCCGTGAAATGCAAGAGAAACGGGGGTGAAACGTGGTGCGGCAGTACAGATATATAACCTTTCAGGACCGGAAGCAGATTTCAACCCGCTACCTGAACGGCGACCGCGTGG
>ENA-UOJG01002145-UOJG01002145.1-human-gut-metagenome-genome-assembly--contig:-C47-NODE-2145-length-17751-cov-21.248983_pt1 | contig 17751 bp, 16 predicted proteins | sample MGYA00242340_ERZ723887 | MGnify/ENA metagenome assembly ERZ723887 | reverse complement strand
ACTGTTTTCAATCCTCCTGTTCTGGAATTTGCGCAACTTATTGTACCTTATCCGGCGGCTTTCCGCATTCAGACGGGCGAGATGACCATGAACATCGAAGGCATCAAGGCGGCAAGCTGCGTCGCCGCCGTCGTACCCATTCTGCTGGTATACCCGTTCCTGCAGAAGTATTTTGCCAAGGGCATAATGCTCGGAGCCATTAAAGGATGATTTGAAAACCGGCTTATTCCATTCTCCGTGCGGGAGAGAATCGACGTCGGTTGGAAAATAGAATACACAGAAAGGAAGTATGCTTCATGAAGAAAACGATGGCTGTTCTGCTGGCGCTGGCGCTGCTGTTCGCAACGAGCTCCCTTGCGCTGGCCTCCGAGGAATACCCCGAACACATCCACATGGAAGTCGCCAACTGGGAAGCCAACACGAGCGGCACCCCGAAGCCCTGGGAGAAGCTGGAAAATGAAAAGTTCAATATGGACGTTACCTGGCGCGCCGAGGACTGGGGCAACTACCAAGACGTGATCGCCCTGTGGGGCGCTTCCGACGAGCTCCCCGACGTATTCTGCGGTTATATCGACGAAACGTGGTTCGGCGATTTCATTTCGCAGCAGCTGATCCGCGACATTCCCATGGAGACGCTGAAGCAGTATCCGAACCTGTACGCCGTATGGGAAATGGACGTGGCCTGTCAGGCGCTGTACAACTACTACGGCAAGGTCTACTACTTCCCGCGCAACGACGGCATCGACCACATGTACGAAGGCAGCTATACCAGCGGACAGGGCTTCCTGTACCGCAAGGACTGGGCTGAGAAGCTGGGCTTCGATGAGCCGACCAACATGGACGAGCTGCTGGAAATCCTGATCGCCTTCGCTCAGCAGGATCCCGACGGCAACGGCAAGAACGACACCTACGGACTGACCCGTTCCTTCGCCGGTCTTGAGGGTCTTTGGAGCTGGTTCAACTGTTTCCCGGATTATTGGGTAACCAGCGGCGACGGCAGCGTGATTCCCGGCTATCTGGACAGGGAGCGTATGCTGGACGGCCTGAACTGGCTGCGCAAGGCCTATCAGGGCGGCGGCGTGGACCCGGAGTGGCAGGGCGACGTGGACGGCTTTGTCAACGAAACCTTTGGCGCATACACCTACAACAACGACCCGTTCTGGCAGAACAACATCGTCAACACGAAGTTTGGCACCGCGCATCCGGAGCTGGGCAACCCGCTGGAGATCATCGGCAACTTCACCGCGCTTCCGGCGCATGAAGGCGTCGCCGCCACCACGCGTCCGTATTTCATGGACGGAATGTGTGTATTCTCCTATAAGTGCTCCGACGCGGTGATGGAGCGAGTGCTGGCGGTCATGGATTGGGCGCTGACGGAAGAGGGCGCGATTCAGACCTTCTACGGCGTCGAGGGCATCGACTACACCTGGAAAGAGGACGGAACCATCAACCAGATCAACGGCTGGACGAACTGCACCATCGGTTCCATGACCTCCTGGAACCCCTTCCCCTTCGATACGCGCTTCCTGGCGTTCCCCAACCTTCCGGAGGGCGTGAGCAACGAGGACATGATCAACTGGAATCTGAGGTCGATCAAAATGGGCAACGAGGCGTCCCATAACCCGGCGATTACCTTCAATCTCACCGCGTCGCTGGTTGTCACCGAGGAGCGGGCGAACTTCGTGTTCGATCACACCGGCGGCCTTCTGAAGATCGTCACCGGCACGGATGAGGTCGAGACCATGTACGACGCGTTCATTCAGGACGCCTACGACTCCGGCCTTCAGGCTGTGATTGACGCTCAGAACAAAGCCATGATGAAATAACAAAACTGCGCAAAAGGGCCGTCTTGCAAGATTGCAGAATCGATTACGCCGCATCCCGCAGGCGGCGGATCGGTCTGCCTCCGCAAGGATGGCCCTTTTTTTCTTCCCGGATGAGCGCCTTTCGGCGCGCAGACCGTTACGGAATGGCGCGCTCCGATCGCGGCGGGAACGCCGGCCCGCTCACACGCCTTCGCCGGAGGATAGAGAAGCCCTGTTTCCGGCGGGCAGGCAGCCGTCGTCCTCGGCGCAGCGATATTCCGTGGGAGAAAGCCCGATGACTTCCTTGAATATGCGGTTAAAGCTGAGTATGTTCTGGTATCCGGCTTCCAGCGCAATTTGAGAGACGGAGGTCTGCGTATTTCGGAGCATGCTTCGCGCGTACTCAATGCGAAGGCAGTTGAGAAAATCGCGGAAGGAAGAACCGGTAATCCTGTTGAACATCCTCGAGAGATAATGGTATTCATAGCCCAGCGCGGCCGAGATTTCCTGAAGAGAAATATTCTCCCGGTAATGGTCGGATACATAGCGGATAACCCGATAGGCCGGCGCGTGCTCGGGATACTCGCGGGGCTTCAGGCGCACGGACTTCAGCATGGCGTTGCAGGTGGCGTACAATACGCACTTCTGCTCGTAAACGGTATGCGGATCGCCGTCGACGAGGTATTTCTGTATCAGAAGCTCCGTAAGGCGGTCCGGCGCGAAGACATTTCGATCCACCGTGCTGTTTCCAATTTCCGCGATAAACGAAGAGACGAGGTTCCCGGTGAAATTGACGACCACCGTGCTGGCGACGGTTTTTGAGTTGTAGAAGTGAATTTGAAGCGGCAGAATCATGATGCAGTCCCCGGTTTGGGCAACGTAGGGAGAGCCGTCCACCACGACGTCCACGCTGCCGCGCAGAACGTATACCAGCTCGATTTCGCGATGGACATGGGGAATCGTATGAAAGGTATAGCTGTCGTATCGGAGAAAGGCGAGATTTCCATCGGGAATTTCATTTCGATAGATGTACATGGCGCTCCCCATGCCGGCGCGGAGACCGACGCGAACAGGTCATGAAAGCTCTCCGCAGGATTGAACTTTCACGCGATTCTCCCTGTGAAGGTTAATTTTTGTCTACTATTATACAACTTGGTTTCTTGCGTGTCAATGGGCGCTATGCTATAATTATAATCGGCGCATACGCGGACAGGGCGCGTGTGCGATGGAAAAACGAAAACAGAAAAAGACAAGAAATGTCGACATTGGTCGAAGAGGGGATTTACTATGTGGAGCACGATTGCAACTTGACAGTTTTCACTGCAGGCGGTTGAAAAGGCGGCGAGGATTCTGGAAGCGGGCGGCACCGCGCTGGACGCGGTGGAGCTGGGCATCCATACGGTAGAGAGCGATCCGCAGACGGACTGCGTCGGCCTGGGAGGCTTTCTGAACGCGGAGGGAATTCTTGAGCTGGACGCCGCGATCATGGACGGCGACACAATGAAGACGGGCGCGGTGGCCGCCGTGCACTGCTATGAGCATCCCGTATCCATCGCCCGCGCGGTCATGGAAAAAACGCGCCACTCCATTCTGGTGGGCGAGGGCGCGGAGCGGTTCGCGCAGGAAATGGGAATGGAGCCGACGGACATGGAGAATCTGATAACGGCGGCGGCGCGCAGGAGATGGGAAGAGGACAGGGCGCTTCGGGAGCCCACCGGGCACGATACCATCGGCATGGTCGCCATCGACGAAAAAGGCTCCATGGCCGTCGCCACGTCCACCAGCGGCGCAAGCCTGAAAACGCCGGGTCGCGTCGGGGATTCTCCGATTATCGGAAGCGGGTTTTACGTGGAGACCGGCGTAGGCGGCGCGGCGGGCAAGGGTCTGGGCGAGGACATTATGCGCACCTGCTGTGCCTTCCGCTGCGTGCAGCTCATGGGCATGGGCTTTTCTCCGCGGACGGCCGTGGAGACGGTGGTGCGCACCGCCCACGAAACCATACGCCGTCACGGCGGAACGCCCGACTGCATCGCTCTTGTCTGTATGAACGCCAGGGGCGAGTGCGCCGGCGCGGCGAACCACAAGGGCTTCAGCTACGCCGTGTCCGATTCCACCGGAAAGCTGGACGTGATTTTTGTGGATCCCGTGGTGGATAAGGACGGGGAAGAGGAGGCGCAGCGGTGAAGGGAAATTTTCGCGTTCGGGAGCCGATCATCGCGCCTCAGCCCCCCGTCTGCTACTGCCGCCGAGCCGTCGGAAGCATCGGGCACCTGGACGGCAATCTTGACAAGCCGTTCTGGAAGGACGCGCCATGGATGGACGATTTTCACGACATCGAGGGCGACTCGCGGCCGCGTCCCGCCAAGCAGACCCGGGTAAAGCTGCTGTGGGACGACGAGGCGCTGTATATAGGGGCGCAACTGTCCGACGACACGATTTGGGCTACGGTGCGGAACCGCGACGAGCTGATCTATATCGACAACGATTTCGAGGTTTTTCTGGCTCCGCAGGATTCCTCGCACCGTTACTACGAACTGGAGATGAACGCGGCCAACGCCGTCTGGGATCTGCTGATGGAAAAGCCGCAGCGCGACTGCGTGCGGCGCATCATCGGCTGGGATATACATGGGCTTGAATCCGCTGTAAAAATCGACGGAAGGCTGAACGATCCCGCGGCGCAAAACACGGGATGGTCGCTGGAAATCAGAATCCCGTGGTTTTCCCTGCGCGAATGCGGAAAGGACGAGTGTTACCCCACGCGCTTCGCCCCGGAGCCGGGCGAAATCTGGAGAATGAACTTCTCCAGGGTGGAGTGGGATGTGGACGTTCGCGATGGCCGCTATGTAAAGCGCGCGGATAAAGCCACGGGCGAGCCGCTGCCGGAGCATAACTGGGTCTGGGCGCCCACCGGAGTGATCGACATACATATGCCGGAGATGTGGGGCTATCTGGTGTTCACCCGCGAGGGAGAGCGCTACCCGCTGCCCCGCGCCGACGCGGCGAAGCTGCTGCTGCGTAAGCTCTATTACCGGGAACACGCCCATTGCTGCCAGACCGGCCAATTCACCGCGGATGTCGCGCTGCTGCTGGGAGACGAAGCCGCGCAGTATAACCTGCGCGCCTATGTGACGCCCAGCATGTTCGAAGGCGCGTTGGATTTCGAGGGCGAAACATGGCACATCCGTCAGGACGGATATCTCTGGCAGGGGGATGAGTATTAGGGCGACGCCGCACAACTCGGCGGCGCGTCGGGCGATGTCTTTTCCGCCATCTGCGGCATGCAGATTCCTCGATTTACCTTCCGTAAACCTTCGAAATCTGTATTTGCATCTGACGAAAAATCCATTCGCCGGCCGACTACCTCATTTGCGCGGCACCGCCTTAGTTTTATTCCGCCGTCAGCCCCTCTGTGATCTGCTTGAAGAATGGGATAGCGGTTCATTTGTAAGTCGATCAGACTAAGAGCAGAGCTATAATTGCTCTGTAAGCATCCGGGTGCAAATGCACCCGTTATTGCACCCAACACGGTGCATCGTCCCTTGTATCATAGTTCACCAGATTAGCCAGCTATGATGACCTGCTCTTCACTACGGAAATGGAAGCGCGCACCAACGTGCACGTGAACTGGATTGAAGGATCCCCCGTGGCGGTTACCGAAAAGGTCAATCTGGCTCTGGCAGGCAATGAGCTACCGGACGCATTCTTCAAATGCGCGATTGATAACGATCTTCAGCAACGCTACGGAGAAGACGGAGTTTTTGTCCCGCTGAACGATTACCTGGAAACTTACATGCCGGCGTTTAACGCGACGTTGAACAAATACAGTGATCTGCGCACGTCTATCTCCATGCCGGATGGCACGATTTATGGCGTTCCGTATACCAACGGAATCCCTTCCGTGGGAGGCGGCCCGAATGGATGGTACAACAAAAAGTTCTTCGACGCGCTTGGAATGACGGAGCCGAAGACACTGGAAGAGTTCTACGACGCGATGGTTGAAATTCGCGACGGCGACGTGAACGGAAACGGAGAAGCGTATGAGATTCCGTTCCTCACTGACATTAAAGGCGCGGTTGAATATATTGGATTCATATGCATTCGGATGGCGACGTTCGAATGTTTGCTGAGGATTTGGTGGAGGCGGGCGTGATGGTGCTGAATTTGCAGGATTTGGTCAACGGTGTGGATTGGATTCGCGATACCTATCGTGGAAAGCTATGCATTGAGTTGGACATCGACCGGCAGAGTATCACCGTATTTGGAACGCCCGCAGAGGTCGACGCGCTTATTCGCATGGAGGTGGAAAAGCTGTCTTGTCCCGATGGCGGACTGATGATGATTTTCGGCCTGTATCCGGGAACACCGCTCAAAAACGTAGAGGCACTGATGGATGCAATGGAAAGATACGCCGTGATGTAAACACAGAGACATGGGTCGCAACGGGGATGCCGCTGCGACCCATGCTGTTTCAGGAATTTTTCGCTTTGCGCAGCTCCTCGGCGACGGCGAGGTATTCCTCGTTGAGCCGGTCGGGCGAGTCTCCCTTTTTCGGGGCGGACAGGCGGGCGGCGATGCCGGCGAGCCGCATTTCGAGCGACGTGATGCGCAGCATCCGCGCCTGCGCGTCCTGCCCGGCGGCGCGCTTTTCCTGCTCGGCCTGCCACGCGTCCACCGTGCCGTCGAAGGTCGTCAGGCGACGGTTTTCAAAGAAGATCAGCCGCGAGGCCACCTCGCGCACGAACATGCGGTCGTGGCTCACGAACAGAAGCGTGCCCTCATACAGGCGCAGCACGCGCTCCAGCGCCTCCAGACTGAAAATATCCAGATGGTTCGTCGGCTCGTCCAGGATCAGGAAATTCGCGTCCGAAACCAGCAGCGACGCAAGGCTCGTTTTGGCGCGCTCGCCGCCGGACAACACCTTCACGGGCTTGAACACGTCGTCCGCGCGGATGTTCAGGTTCGCAAGCACCGTGCGCACGTCCGATTCCGGAAAGACGCTCGCGCGCATGACGTTTTCCAGCACCGTCTTCTCCGTGTCCAGCACCTCCTCGTGGTTCTGGCCGAAGTAGCCGATTCGAACGCCCGGGCTGAGCTTCACGCCGTCGCCCGCGAGGATTTTTCGAATGAGCGACGTCTTCCCGCAGCCGTTCGGGCCGATCAGCGCCGTGCGCGCGCCGGTTGGCAGCACAAACGACGCGTGCTCCAAAAGCGTATGCCCGCCCGGCGCGAGCCGAAGCCCCGCACAGCTTGCGGCCAGACGGCTGGTAACGCCGCCCGACGCGCCCAGATGGATGCGGATGGAGACCTCCTCGCGCGGGCGCTCCTTCTTCTCCAGCCGCTCCAGCCGCGACTCAAAGCCGTGCCGCACCTGGTGAATCTTGCCCTGCACGTTCGTCACCGCGCGCTTGTGCAGCCGCGCCTCGCTGTTGCCCATGCGCCTGGGCAGGTGCTGCTTCTGCGAGGCGTGCTCCACCTCGCGCTGAATCATCTTTTCAATGCGCGCCTTCTCCGCCTTGTATCCGGCGTACTCGTCGCGCGCGAATTGCAGCCGCCGCTCCTTCTCCCGCCGGTAGGCGGTGTAGCTGCCGGGATATTGCGTGATGCGCCCGTCCTCCAGCTCGCAGATGCGCGTGCACACCGCGTCCAGCAGCGCGCGGTCGTGCGATACCAGCACAATCGCGCCCGCGTAGGCCTTCAGCCGCTTTTCAAGCAGCTTCACGCCCGCCTCGTCCAAATCCACCGTCGGCTCGTCCGCCAATAAAATCTGACGGCTGCCGGTCAGCGCGCCCGCGATGCGCCGCCGCGTGCGCTCGCCGCCGGACAGCCCGTCGCGCTTCTCGCGCGCGGCAAACTCGCTTTTCAAAAGCGCGTCCATGCGCTCGTCGTCCACGTCCGTGTCGCCCAGCTGCGAAAGCAGCGACACCGCGCCAAGTCTTCGCACCTCGCCCTCGTCGGGCACCAGCTCGCCCGCCAGCACGCGCAGAAGCGTGCTCTTCCCCGCGCCGTTCTCGCCCACCAGACCCACGCGTTCGCCGTCGTACAGCTCAAACCGGTCAATATCCAGCACCCGGCGCAGCGCGTAATCCACGCGCACGCCCGTCGCTTCCAGAAGCAGTTCACTCATACAAAAACCTCCCCGCAGCATACGGAGAGGCCTCTTGCGCGCATTTCGGGCAAAAGAAATACAACCTCTCCGAAACCGCACAAAATCCAGACGCGTGCAAACGCGCCTTCTCATGATTCATGCGTTTCAGATCAGCTGTTCAACATCTTGCCCGGTAGCCCGCCTTTCTTAAATTACCTGTATTGTAGCACGGATTTCCCCGCCCGTCAAGCGCCTTTCGGAAGATTGACAAATCGCTCTGTTCGGAAGATTGACAAATCGCTTTTCGCCGCTGCGCACCCGTGCAAAATTCCGCAAGCGCGGGATTTCAAAGCTTGACAGCCTACGGGCATTATGCTATAATAACGGCAGGAAGGGATGACGCTTTTGATCGGGCTCTTCCCCTCTGCTTTCGTCGAGAGTAAAGCCGTCACCAGTTGGCGCTGGATGGCGGCTTTGCTTTACTTTTTCTTCTTCTTGTCGTTGTCATCGCGACCAAACTTGATCGCTTTGAGCACAAGAGAGATTGTCATTATGACTACAGAAATAATTTCGAAGTCAGTCATGATCTCACCCCCTTCAACCTTCGTATCCAGAGGTGAAAAGCCAAGCGCCATCTGTTTCCTTCCTGCCGGAAGCCCGAAGGCCTCGCCTGTATTTTACCATAACAGCACGCATACGTCAAATTATGTTTTATAACAAAAACGGTTTTCCATCCCCATTTTTCGCCGCCGCGCACCTGCGCAAAATTCCAGAAACGCAGAATTTCATGTCTCTGTGCAGGCACCTTTCGGGAGATTGACAAATCCGCTATTTATGCATATACAGAAATTCATGCGTTTCACAGTCGGACTCCGTTTCAATGAAGGCGAATGTCAGCTTGCAATCGATCATGATATAAGGCCCGCTGCCGAGGTATTCGTCAAGCGCGGATTGAAAGCCCATGATCACGCGATCCCGCTCTTTGGAAGAGTCCATAATAAAAACTTTGGGATTGCCAATTTCCCGCAGGAAATCCTTCCCGTCGAGAACGAATTCTCCCTTTTGAATGAGAACAGGGTGAATCAATGAAGGACGCAGTAGTTCTCTTGCGCAGTGCGCAAACCTCCATATACAGCCGGAGCGCTTCTGCTCATGCTCTAATTCCCAGCAAACTCTTTCTCTGCGATTGGGCACAATAAATTCTTTGACGAAGTACGCTTCTTCTGCGCTCAATAAATGATCCATCTTTAGCGTCCTTTCGGATAAGAATAATCATGGGGGCGATGGTATATATCCGCGAAATACGCTTCCCCAAGCATCCTATTTATATTTTACCCCAAGCGCTTCTACGCTGTCAAGCAAACGTCCCCGTGCAGGCGCCTTTCGGAAGATTGACAAATCCGGCTCGAAACGCTACAATATTCTGGGAAAGATTCTATCATCTGGAGGACAAGACCTTGAGCAGAATGGGAGACACCATCCGCGCGCAGCGCGTGAAATACGGCATGACGGAAAAGCAGCTGGCGAAGAAGACCGGCTGCGCGGAGAGCTTTATTAAGGATGTAGAGAGCGGCCGCCGCATCCCCTCGGACGACGTGGCGCGCAGGCTTTTGAAGGCCATGGGCGTGACCGACGCGCCGGGCACCGAGCTGGACGCCGCCGCCGAGCCGGAGATGCAGCCGCGCCCGAAGCCGAGACCCTACATCATTCCCGTGCCGGAAAACGAGCCCGCGCCCACCCAAAAGCAGCAGGAGGCGCAGCAGGCCTCCAACGACGCGTGGCTGGACGCGCTGGGCGGCGTGGTCAAGCGCGTGCCGGTGATCGACGAAAAGGGGCTGGCGATCGACCACGTGCTGTTCCCCATCGTGGGCGGCAAAATCGAGGGCGGCGCGCCGGACAAGGTGCTGATGTATCGCTGCCCGGACAACGCGCTTTCGGGCTTCCGCGTGTTCGCGGGCGACCTGCTTCTGGTCGTGCCGGAGAAGAACCCCGTGGACGATGCGCTGATGCTGCTGGCTGTGCGCGGAAAGCGCGTGGTGCGCAAGATTAAGAAGCTGGAGGGCTCCAAGCTCATGCTTCAGAGCTACGACCGCGAGCTGGTCACCGAAACCGTCATGTGGGCGGAAATCCAGATTCTGGGGCGCTGCGTGAAGCTGCACCGCTCGCTGTGAGGGAGAGATATGCTGCTTCATGAATTCGACCCGTCGCCGCGCGCCGTCATCAACCCGGACATGGTGGCGAAAAGGATGGAGAACTTCCCGGACGTGACGATCTCCTGCTTCTCCCACCACCTGCTTGCGCACATTCTGGACGCGCTGGGCGGCGAGGAATTTGCCCGCACGCACACCGCGGACGGCGACAATATCCTGTACCGCGTGAGGTATAAGGGCGAAGAATTCGCGCTGTTCAAGTCCGGCGTGGGCGAGCCGCGGTGCATCAACGACTATGAGGACATGCTCGCCATGGGCAGCCGCAACCTCATCCTGTTCGGCAACTGCGGCGTGCTCGACCCGGGCATCGAGGACTGCGGCATCATCATTCCCACCGGCGCGCTGCGCGACGAGGGCGCGAGCTTCCACTACGCGTCGCCGTCCGACGTGATCGACGTGAACCGCGCCTACGCGCCCCTGTTCCGCGAGGTGCTGAAGGAGCACGGCTGCCGCTTCGTGGAGGGACTCACGTGGACGACCGACGCGCCGTACCGCGAAACGCCCGAAAAGGTCGCCCGCCGCCGCGCGCAGGGCGCGATCACCGTGGAAATGGAGTGCGCCGGCATGCAGGCGCTGTGCGATTTTCGAAGGACGGGCTTTTTCCAGTTTCTGTACGCCGGGGACAATCTCGGCGGCGAAAACTGGGATCCGCGCAGCCTGAGCGGAGACGCGCGGCTGGACGACAAGCTCAAAATCGCCCTGCTCGCCTTCGAGCTGGGTTTAAAGATCAAGGAAGCCATGAAAAGCTGACGCTCAAAAGGTCGTTTGCCGGAAAGACCGGCGGGCGGCCTTTTTTTTGGCTTGCGTTTGGCGCGGTTTCATGGTATACGCTTGGTGCATGCACCAATTCATGGAAGGAAAGTGATTCCCATCGCACTGACCAATGCCAGCCTGCCCGCCAAAAAGCGCATACTGACCGTCTGCGTGAAGCTGTTTCTGGAAAAGGGCTACCGGAAAACGACGCTGGGGGAAATCCTCAAAAAGGCCGACGTTTCGTGCAGCACCTTTCAGAACATCTTCCGCGCGAAGGACGGCGTTCTGACGGAGCTGGTGGAGTTCATGTTCTCCACGCAGTTCGCCATGGCGCGCACAAACGCCGGTGATGCGCTGCCGCCCGCCTATGTGTACGCGGTGGAAACGGCGCTTCAGCTCACGCTGACGGAGCTGAACGAGAACCTGCGCGAAATCTACATCGAGGCGTATACCCAGAAGGAAGCGTCCGAATACATCTTCAGGGAAACGGCGGCGGAGCTGCAGCGCATCTTCGGCGCGTACCTGCCGGATTTGACGGCGCGCGATTTCTACCACATGGAAATCGGCTCGGCGGGCGTCATGCGCGGCTACATGGCGCGCCCCTGCGACGAGGGCCTGACGCTGGAAAAGAAGATTCGCGCGTTCCTCACCGTGAGCCTGCGGGTCTACCGGGTTCCGCAGGAGGAAATCGAGCGGATCATCCGCTTCGTCGAGGGCATGAACGTCCGCGCGATGGCCGAGCGCGTGATGCATACGCTGTTTGAAGCGCTGGCCATGCGCTACGAATTTTCGCTGGCGGAGCCGGTTTTCGCCGTCGGCTGAAACAACAGGAAATAACAGGAGGGAAAACGATGAAAAAAACAGGGATTGTTCTTCTGATGGTCGCGGCGCTGTTTTGCGCGCTGCTTGCCATGTCGGCCTCGGCCGTGCAGGTGATGACCTGCAAGCAATGCGGGTCGACGAAGTTTTCGGACACGTATCGCTACGCGCCCTACATCAATCGTGACGGCACGGAGAGCAGCTATCACAAGCGCGTCTATACCTGCCTGAATTGCAAGGCGGATTACGACACCTTCATGGCGGGCGACCCGCCGCACTCCGGCGGCACGGCGACCTGTCAGGCGCGCGCGGTCTGCACCCTGTGCGGCTCCGCCTACGGCGAGTACGGCCACGTGCTTGAGCATCACGCGGCGCAGGCCGCCACCTGCACGAAGGAAGGCTGGCAGGCATACGACAGCTGCACAAAGTGCGACTACACCACCAAGGTGACGATTCCCGCGCCCGGCCACGAACTGGAGCACCGCGGCGGACGGCCCGCCACCTGCACGGCGGAGGGCTGGAAGGACTACGACGCGTGCAGAAACTGCGCCTACACCACCTATCAGCCCATCCCCAAGCTCGGCCACCTGTTCGAGCACCACGAGGGACAGGCGGCGACCTGCACGGAGGACGGCTGGACGGAATACGACACCTGCAAAAGGTGCGACTACACCACCCGCGAGCCCATCCCCGCGCCCGGTCACGCGCTGAAGCGGCACGCCGCCCATCCCGCCACCTGCACGGATGACGGCTGGAACGCCTACGAGACCTGCGAGAACTGCGCGTACACGACCTTCAAGCTCATTCCCGCCTTCGGCCACAGCTACGCAAAGCAGACCGTCGAGCCTACCTGCACCAAGGACGGTTACACGCTCTACACCTGCGCCGATTGCAGCGATACCTACACAACGGACATCGTGAAGAAGCTGTATCACTGGTTCGGCGAGTGGTCTCCGAACGAAGACGATACCCACAGCGCACATTGCCGCCGCAAGGGCTGCAAGTACGTCGCGAAGCTCGACTGCCAGAAATTTGAATTTCCGCTGGACGGCGAAAGCCTGATCCTCTGCCCCGTGTGCGGCGAGGTGGAAACCGGCGAGCGTCTGGAGCGCATCGCGAAAGCGTCCGCGAAGCTCGTCACCGGCAAGCATCCCAAGGGAGAGCTGATCGTCCGCACGGACGGAACCTTCCTCTCCGTGGCATACGAATACGCCGGACAGGTCTCCGAAGCCGCGGCGCAGGTAAAAATCACCCTGCCCGCCGACGTGCTGAACGGCAGAAAGCCCGTTCTGGTCTCGCTGGACGGCGCGGAAACGGCGCTCTCCTTCGAAGCCGCGGGCGACAAAATCACCTTCACCCTCGACTTCGCGGAGGCGGAGGTTCCCGTGTTCCTGATTCGTCTGACGGACGAAGCGTAAATAAAAATCATTCATAAGGAGGATGTGAAAATGAAGAAAAACTGGGTTCTGTGGCTGGCTGCGGTGCTGCTCGTGTGCCTGCTGCCGGGCATGACGCGGGAAGCGTCGGCGGAGACCGGAGAAGTCGGGGAAATCGTGAAGCGCATTTGCCTGGCCTGCAGGAACTATACGCAGGTTCAGATTCTCAGGCATTACGCGAAGGGAGAAGGCTTCCAGTATTCCGAGATTTACCATTGGACGGATTTCAAATGCCTGAGCTGCGGCCAAACCACCATGTGGAGAGACGATATTGTCGGCAAGCACATCGGCGGCGACGAAACGCCCACCTGCACCACGGGCAAAACCTGCTCCCTGTGCGGCGGCGATTACGGCAAGCTGGGTCACGACTGGGGCGAGTGGACGCCCAACGGAAACGGCACGCATTCCCACGCCTGCAAGCGCGACGGCTGCGACGCGACTGAAACGGAGAACTGCTCCGGCGACAGCAGCGCCAGCTGCGTAACCCAAGGAACGTGCACGAGCTGCGGCGGCGCATACTACGGCACCCATTATTTCGGCCGCCCGTGGACGTATGGTCAGGATGAGACGAGCCACTGGCGCGCCTGCAAGTACTGCGACGAAGGAAAAGAAGCCGTGGATGCGCATTTCTATGTGGAGTCGAGGGAGGATCAATATCTGGCATCCAAGGCCACCTGCGTTTCCCCGGCCATCTACTACAAGAGCTGCACGATCTGCCGGCGCACAGGGACGGAAACGTTTAAGGATCCGTGGGGCGAAACCGATCAGAAAAACCACGACCTGATGCACTTCGCCGCCAAGGCGCCCACCTGCACGAAGAGCGGCTGGAACGAATACGACGAATGACAGCGCGAGGGCTGCGAGTACACCACCAAGGTGGAGCTCCCTGCCAGCGGCCACAAGACAGTGAAGCACGACGCGAAGCCCGCCACCTGCACCGAGGCCGGCTGGAACGCCTACGAGACGTGCGAGAACTGCGACCACACCACCTACGTGGAGATTCCCGCCACCGACCATAACTACGTAGAGCAGATCATCGAGCCCACCTGCACCAAGGACGGCTGCACGCTCCATACCTGCACCAACTGCAACGACAGCTACACCACGAACCCCACGAAGAAGCTGTATCACTGGTTCGCCGAATGGTCTCCCAACGAAGACGATACCCACAGCGCGCATTGCCGCCGCAAGGGCTGCAAGTACGTCGCGAAGGTCGACTGCCAGAGGTTCGAATTTCCCGTGAACGATGAAAGCCTGATCCTCTGCCCCGTGTGCGGCACGGTCGAAAACGGCGAGCGTCTGGAACGAATCGCCAAAGCGACGGCAAAAATCGTCACCGGCAAGCGCCCGAAGGGCGAATTGATCGTCCGCACGAACGGCGCATTCCTCTCCGTGGCATATGAATATGCCGGAAAAATCTCCGAAGCCGCGGCGCAGATTCAGATCACCCTGCCCGCCGACGCCCTGAACGGCATGAAGCCCGTTCTCGTCTCGCTGGACGGCACGGAAACCGTTCTCCCCTTCGAAGCTGCGGGCGATAAGATCACCTTCACCCTCGACTTCGCCGAGCCGGAAATCCCCCTGTTCCTGCTCCGCCTCGTTCCCGAGGCCTGAACCATAGCATGAGTTTGAAAGCAAGCCGTTTTTGAAATAATGGCTTGCTTTCTTCGTTAAATCAAGTTATAATATTTACATACGAAGGAGAGGGGTGATCGCGTGGCCGCCAGAAGCAAAACCGACACCTGTTGTCTTACGCTGCCTCTGCGTCTTGAAAAGTGGCAAGCGGATCGCCTCGCAAAGCGTTTTCATATTGCCGAACAAATCTACAACGCTATGCTCCTGTCGTGGATTAAAAAGCTTCGCGTAGTGGAGCAAATGCCGGAATACAGGGCAATTCAAAGTCAGCTTCAAAAGCTATACGAAGAGGACAAACAGAAAACCGATGCGGCAAAGGAACTGTTCAGTCGACGCAAGGAGATTCTCAAAAAGAACGGTTTCCCGGAATATAGCTTTAAAACGGGAATACGCAAGTATTATGCGCATTTCAAAGAAAACATCGCTTCGAATGTAGCTACGCACTGTATCGCGTCGCAAGTATGGGATGCCTTTAGCAAGAAGCTTTTCGGCAATGGCGGGCGACTGCATTTCAAGCGAGCGGGAGATATACATTCTCTGAGAGGCTATTCAAAATCCGGAGAGAGCGGCGGCGTTGAAATTATCTTCCGCGGTACGTATATCGAGTGGAACGGACTGCGGCTTCCGTTGAAACTTGACCCGCAAAATCCGTATGAAGCAGAGATGTTGGCGAAGCGCGTCAAGTATGTGCGGATTCTTCGAACACCCGGAAAATCCATCGATCACTGGTACGCTCAGCTGGCGCTGGAAGGCAAGCCTACCGTCAAAAGAAACGCAGCGACCGGAGAACCTGTTCATCCATCTGGCCGTGGCGCGGTCGGCATTGACATTGGCCCTCGAACGATTGCCTATGTATCTGAAAACGAGGTCGGTCTTCGAGAACTGGCTGATCAAGTGGAGAACATCGAGCGCGACAAGCGACGGCTTCAGCGAAAGCTGGATCGAAGTCGACGGGCGACAAATCCCGATAACTATGCGCCGGATGGTACGATAAAAAGGGGAATCAAGCACACGCACAACAAATCCAGCCGTTACCGAAGAATGCAAAAGGAGCTTTCTCTTCTGCAACACAGGCAGGCGCTTATTCGGAAACGGCAGCATACTGAGTTGGCTAATCACCTGCTTTCGCTGGGAGATTGCTTCTATGTTGAGGATATGCCGTGGAAGGGGCTTGCTCGAAGAACAAAGGAGACAACCGTCTCTCCGACAACCGGGCGATACCGACGGAAGAAACGCTTCGGCAAGTCCATATCAAACAAAGCTCCCGGTACATTGATTCTGATTCTCGAACAGAAATGCAAGTCTCGAGGAGTTTCGGGCGTGATTCGGGTTCCGACCAACATAAAAGCCAGCCAGTATAACCACATGACAGACACGTACAAGCCCAAGCCCTTGTCACAACGCTGGAACGACATGCCGGACGGGAAACGCATTCAGAGGGATCTCTACTCTGCGTTCCTTCTCCAACACGTAACCCCGGAGCTTGACGGCTTCGAACGCACCAAACTGATAGAAGACTACGACGGCTTCATACACCTCCACGACAAGGAAATCCACGAACTGACGCTTGCGCCGAAAACCATTGCAAGCATGGGAATCTCGCGAACCCGAAGCTGACATGCCTATGCAGCAGAGTTCGCACAAAAAATTCGGTCGATTGTCCGTCCGAAGCTGCCGGTAATGGCGACATAGGTCGCTTTGGCAGCAGAAGAGCACGGGAAAATAGTCAGCGCAATCACCGTTCTTCGATGATTGAAAAGCTATCTACCGACTCACAGCACCGTCCGTCATAAACGCCAGCCTTACCTTGTGCGTTTTTGCCGATGCAATCCGCGTAGGACGTGCTGAGGCAAAGCTCTTCGCGGAAGACGATTCCGATCATCTTTCCGGCGATGCAATCCGCGTAGGACGTGCTGAGGCAAAGTAGGAACCTGAGAAAGTGTCAACGTGGCGGCGATGATGCAATCCGCGTAGGACGTGCTGAGGCAAAGCATAGTTTGTACCTCCGTGTCATATGATGTAGGTGATGCAATCCGCGTAGGACGTGCTGATGCAAAGCGGGGTGTCACTTGGAGGAGCGACAAAACATCACGATGCAATCCGCGTAGGACGTGCTGAGGCAAAGGTTGGGTATAAGAGAGACGGACATCTCGATCTGCGATGCAATCCGCGTAGGACGTGCTGAGGCAAAGCGGATGCGTTGGCGGAAACGGGCGCTACATCAAGATGCATTCTGCGTGGGGCGTGTTGAGGCAAAGTTGAAGTCGGCGCTTCCGTTGCCCGAACCGGCAGGATGCAATCCGCGTGGGGCGTGCTGAGGCAAAGCAACCGCCTCCCTCCTGCGGCTCGACCGCTTTTAGGGATGCAATCCGCATAGGGCGTACTGACGCAAGAAATACTGGTATTGGGTTACTCTCTGGAATACGTCGATGAAATTTGTGCGGGGTGAAATGAGGTAAAACTTCGCGCCGAAGGGAGAAGACCGCATGAATCGCGAAAGCAGCGCGTGGGACGTAAACGTGACGATTGAAATTCTTACCGGCATGGACGACGGGGCGCTCGAAGGGCTGGAAAACGCCTATCTGACGGAAATCGGCGAAGCGCCGCTTTCGGAGGACGCGCGGGCTCGCCTGTCCGATGCGATACGGGCGGGGCGAATCGTCTTCGTCGTTGCGCGGGTTCGGAACCGCGCCATCGGCATGTGTAGCGTGACAAGGTGCTTTTCCACCTTTGCCTGTGCCGACATTGGGATTTTCGAGGATTTCTTCGTGGAGCCGAACTTCCGGAAAAAGGCGTCGCGAGTCGGCTCGCGTCCGCCGCACAGGCATGGTGCGAAACAGATAAATCGAACGGCCCCGACTTCTTCCATCTGGAAGGTCGGGGCCGCGCGCTTCGAAAAAATCAGGCGAGGTGCTCGATGAGGATTTTGATTCCGATCAGAATCAGGATGACGCCGCCGGTGATTTCCGAGGGCTTTTTGTAGCGCGAGCCGAAGAAGTTGCCGATGT
>ENA-UOJG01002139-UOJG01002139.1-human-gut-metagenome-genome-assembly--contig:-C47-NODE-2139-length-17785-cov-79.691765_pt1 | contig 17785 bp, 13 predicted proteins | sample MGYA00242340_ERZ723887 | MGnify/ENA metagenome assembly ERZ723887 | reverse complement strand
ATATCTGAACACAGAAGATGTAAGTATACAGGCGTTGCATATTTGCCATAAAACACTTCAGGTGCTTAGTTATATACTTTCAATATTAGTCATCTCTTAAACAATTTTTTACTATGAAAAGGATGCATTTTATTATTCTGTCATGCCTGTTGGCCCAGAATGCTTTTTCTGCAGTGGACGGAGCCAAGGATGATGTCGGCGTTTTGTTGCCGCAAGTTGAAAAACCGGTAGTGTCTGTCTTGTCCGACAGTCATCCCATAACCCGTGCCGACAATAAGCCTGCATACAGTTATCCTGACGGACTGAGCCGTCTTGGCACATATTCTTCTGAGAATCAGCCTGTGTGCAATTATCTTTCGCCCAACCGCCTTACCAACGGCAACTACTTCTTATGGGCACCTACAGGCAAGCCTGTTACATATATAAGTAATGTGAGCGGCGCATCTGCCTATAATTGGTCTTTGCCTGGAACATCAGAAGAAACTTCCGCAACAGAAAGCGCAACTGCAACATACACTAAATTAGGTCATTACGCATTTCCTTCACTTGAAGTTACCGACGCGTCTGGCAAAAAGAGCACGTATCAGGCCGAAGGCGAGCTGCTTGTGAGCGGTAAAGCCGAAATAAGCACGGCAAACTGCCGTAAATGGAACGAGACATATCAGCTTGGCTATCTGCCTTTAAACGGTGGTTCGGCTGGCTATCTCGGCGGAACCAACAGTGCCGGACTGAAAGGCTATGGCAACTTGTTCATGACGGCTCACGGTAATGCCCATATTACAGGCGTAAACGTATATTTCGCCTTTAAGCCTACAAAATATCCTGCCGATGCAAAGCTGATGCTTCGTGTGTGGTACCCTATGGAGAGCGAGGGCAACATGGAGTTCACAGGTCTGCCGTTAGAGGTGGTTGAGTTGCCGGTGAGCGAAATTCGTGATGCTTATGAGGGCGAGTTTCCTATAAAGAATGTGGCAGTTGGCGAGTTCCGTTTTGAACAGCCTCTGCAGATATGGGACAAGCCTTTGTTCTTTGTTACCGTTGAAGGTTTTGGCGACGATCCGTCAGAGTCTGATATCGTTATGCTGACTGAAGTAATGGGGCAGGATATACCCGAGGAGCAGATGACCAGCATGCTTGCTCACAATTCTTTTGTAAACTATAACGACATGGGCTATAACATGCCGGTTAATTATTTCGGCGCTGCGCCGGGTGCTTCGTTTATGATCTGTCCTATTGTCGACAATAAGGACGGCGACGCTACAGGCATAACTCCGGGTCTTGTCAGCGGCTGCGAAACAAGGCTGCAGGTCAGCTCGCTCAATCTTACAATAGGCAACGACGATGCAACATCTGTAAGCGTGGTAAATGCCGCCGGCATGAAGGTGTGTGAGCGTAATATGGTCAATGGACAGGATGTTAGCCTTACACTGCCAGGGGCAGGACTTTATCTTGTGCAGGTGTTCCGCGACGGAAAGCAGATTGACGTCAAGAAAGTTCTGGTAAATAAATGACAAAAATAAGAAGGGAACATTTGTTCCAAATTTTGAATTAAATAATAATGCTTATGAAAAAGATTACACGTTCATTTGTAGTTGCGGGGCTATTGGCTCTGGCTACATCGGTTAATGCACAGGAGCATGTATGGAAATACGTTGCAACAGGAGACGCCTCTACCTATGCTATTCGTGACGACGGCACTCTGTGGAGCTGCGGTTGGAACGAGAAAGGACAGCTGGGTGCACCGGCTGTGTCGGAAAGAACAGCTGAGTGGCAGTGTGTAGGAACTGATACAGACTGGAAGAAAGTGATAGGTGGCAAGGCTTACGCCTTCTTCATAAAGGAAGACGGCTCTCTATGGGCAGCAGGTACATCAGAGAGCGGTGTGCAGGGAACCGGTGACGGAATGGACCATAAAGAACTTGTACGTGTAGGAACTGATAATGACTGGGCTGACGTTACGGCAAGTCATTTCTGGGGATACAGCGCTATCGGACTCAAGACAGACGGCACAATATGGGGCTGGGGCGAAAATACCAGTTCGCAGCTGGGTCTCGGTGACAGAAATACACGCACTACTCCGGTACAGATTGGAACTGATACAGACTGGAAACAAGTGTCTTTAGGAAGTTCTCACTGTGTAGCCTTGAAAACTGACGGCACAATATGGGGCTGGGGACAGAATAATTCAGGACAGTTAGGACTTGGCAATGCCACGAGCCAGTCTTCTCCGGTACAGATCGGAACTGCTAACGACTGGGTTTACGTCAAGGCTATCGACAACCGCACTTATGCGATAAAGGCTGATGGCACATTGTGGGCAACAGGTGACAACTATTCAAACCTGCTCGGCTTTAATCAGTCTGACGAGGAGCTTGTGTCGCTTTACTATGAGTTCACAAAGGTAACGACCGTTCCTGATGGTGTGCTTTCTGTATCAGGATGCGAGAACACTACGACCATTGCCATAGGAAAAGACGGTGTCATCACGGAGATTTATGCTATTGGCAGCAACAGCGACGGAGCTCTCGGCGACGGCAACGGCAAACTGCTTACAGCTACATCATCTTCAGACGAAATGCCGTTCTCGGCAAAACCTGTTAAGCCACTTCTGCCAGAAGGCGCAACTTACTCAATGCTGGCATCAGGACAGAGCTATTCATTCGTGCTTACTACAGACGGAAAGTTCTATGCATGGGGACGAAACAAGGGTGGACAGCTTGGCGACGGCTCAGAGTTGGAACAGCTGCAGACCAGCTATCAGAAGAAACCTATTGAGATTGCATGTCCTGGCGGTGCTACTCCCGGCGGCGGTGACGAAGACGTTGTTACTGTGCCTTCTGACGATATTCCAAGCGACCTTAAGAAGGCAACTGAAATCAAACTGACTGGAACATGGAACACAAGCAAATTTACTGAACTGGCTCAGGCTATAGGTACTACTGCTTTCGGAGCATCTAACACCACGCTCGTTTCTGTTGATATGTCAGAGGCTCTTATTGAAGAAGGTACTGACCTCTATGTTCAGGGCGGACTGGCAAAGAATGGTGCTTTTGTAAATTGCAAGGCTCTTGAGAAGGTGGCTATGCCGGCTGCTGCCGAGGCTGCAAACTTCAAGGACTTTACAAATGCGTTTATGAACTGCGAGAAACTCTCTGACATCGACTTGCAGAACTGTGCAGGCCTTACGAGTCTTAACAGCGCCTTCATGGGCTGTACATCTCTGACAAAGGTTAATCTGCTCAGCTCAAAGTCTCTCACCGGCGTTAGCAGCATGGCCAGCACATTCAAGAGCTGTACGGCTCTTACAGATGTCGTATTGCCCGAAGAGATAGCTTTCGCTTCAGCTACATTCAGTGACTGTACAGCTTTGGCAAACATCGACTGGACAAGCTATACAAAAGACAGCGCACCTATATTCTATTCAGGAATGTTCGACGGCATATCTGACCTTAAGGCCATCACTCTTACTGTAAATGAGGATGTTTATGACATCTTTGCAGCAGATGCCAACTGGAGCAAGCTTAATCTGGTGGCTAAGGGCTCAACCGGTATTAATGGTGTTGACAACGAAGCTTCTGTTCGTTTCGACGGCAACACTCTCTATACATCACAGCCGGTTAATGACGTATGTGTATATACCGTTTCTGGTTCACTCGTACGCAAGTGCGGTGTTGTGGCAGGCAGTCTTAATTTGTCTGATGTTGCCAACGGCGCTTACATCCTTGTCTACACTCAGAACGGACAGAAACATGCTGTTAAAGTTGTAAAGAGATAATTCAATATTCTGGGTTTATTACAAAGAGGCTTTCTGCTGTATGCGGGAAGCCTCTTCCTTTTTTATGTATCTGTCTGTGCAGCCGTTGATGTTAATGGCTGGTAATAAAAAAATCTTTGACAGTGCTGATTTGTACGATTCTGTTTGAAGTCGACCTAAATTAGGAAAGGACAATCCGTAAATCAACAGTAAATAATTTTCTTTAAAAACTCGTCACTCATCACATTCGTGCGTAACGTGTTGATATACATAGTGTTATGGTGTGATGAGTTGATTTCGCAACTCGTCACACCATGGCTTTTGTGGCCTTTCCTGATTTTGGTAGACCTCGATGTGATGAGTTGCAAATTAAACTCATCACACTATAACATCTTGATTATTAGTAAATTAGGTGGCTTTGTGATGAGTGACGAGTTTTTAACAAAACTTTTTTACGGTATTACGCATTAACAGAATAACTTATTCAGCCGAAAAGCTGTGCTTTGATATTGTAAAAGGCCGTGTTTCAGGATACAAAAGCATACCTTTTGCGATGCAGTTTGCCGCCTTTTGTATTTTATTTATGGTATATTCTTATTTGCTTCAGCCGTAATCACTTTCGGATTAGATGTTATAATCCGTCATCTTTTCAACTCATGTCAGTTGGGTCTGACTTTCAACCGAAAATGCAAATAATAATAGGCTTAGGCCGGACGGCGTTTATTCATCCTCGCCTTCCGGCTCTCTGTTAGAGAAGATGCTGAAGTTCACGCTGCCGTATGCCCTGTGTTCAATGAATCCGGGCACATCCTCAAAGCTGTTGTTCTTGCCATGTTCGAATACGAAGATGCCGTTGGGCTTCAGCAGTCCGCGCTCAAGTATCAGCTTGGGCAGGGTGGGCAGTTCGGGCAGGGCGTAGGGAGGATCGGCAAAGATGAAGTCGAACTGCTGATGGCAGCTCTTTATGAAGCGGAACACATCGCCTCGCAGGGCGATGCATCTGTCGGTGCCGAGCTTCTTCAGGCATTGCTTTATGAAGGCATGATGGTCGCGGTCGGCCTCCACGCTTATCACGCTCTGGCATCCTCTCGACACCAGTTCGAGCGATATGCTGCCCGTACCCGAGAAGAGGTCGAGCGCTATGGCGTCTTCAAGGTCGATGTATCCGTTAAGCACATTGAATATGTTTTCCTTGGCAAAGTCCGTTGTCGGTCTTGCCTTGAACGTGCGCGGTATGTCAAAGTGGCGTCCTTTATATATTCCTGTAATTATTCTCATTTCAGTTTATTCCTAATGTTGTTGTGGCTTTACGTTGAGGCCTGCTGCCTGTCCGTGCTCCGTCTGGGGACTTGTAGTGAGCTGCCTGCAGTTTCGCCTCATGCTGTTTCTGCGGCGTAGGCTTTCAGGCGTTACCGCTGTCTGTGCAGCCTGCGGCTCAGCTCTTCACGAAATATGTTATCAGGTCGTAAGGAATGTTCTTTATTGCCGTAATCGGAGCGCGGTTGAACTCGGCCTTCGGATTTATCACGTATACGTTCTGTATGAAAGTGTGCAGCTCCTGTGTCAGCTCATCCCTGGCGGGCAGTTCGCCTACGAGGTGCAGCTCGTCGCGCTTGTTGTCGAAGGTAAGCTGCTTCCATACGTTCAGTATGAAGTATACGGCGTCGGGTGCCAGGTCGGTGTCAAAGCTGTTTGTAAACTTAAATCTGTTCTGCTGAAAGCTGAACACGTCTATCCTCTTGTCGTGGAAATACGCATACAGCTTCATCCTTATGCCGGTGAAGCTGCGGCGGTAGAGATGATTCCACACCGGCTCGCACACGTGTGCAAACCTTACGTCGCCGAAGTGGTCGTCGATGACCAGCTTCAGGTCTTTGTTTATTGAGTATACGGCCACGGCGTTTAGCGAAGGCAGCACGCTCGACATCACCACTTCGCCCTCATGTCCGGTAACGGCATAGTGGTAGAGCATTTCTTTCTGGCTGTCTTTAAACTCGTCTATGGGTATCATTATCACGGGCGAGTCGATCATCACCATTGCTCTCTGCCATCCGTTGTTCAGCAGGTCAATCTCCCTGAACGCCTCTCTGAGGTTAGCCGCCATGGATATGCCGCTCCTCACGGTATAAGGCTCAAAGGTTATACCCTCGGGATTTTCTGCGCTCAGGGCAGAGAACGACAGCGAGTGCCTGCCTATGCGTATGGTAAGCCTCGGCTTCTTTGTTATTATGTTATTCCCAGTTTCCTGCATTATCGTTAGGTGTGGTTATGTCTCCAATTTTCAGTCCGGGGTATCTCCCCGCGTTGTTAGCCTCTTCGATGAGGTTGGCTATGCTGTTCTCGTCGAGCCCCGACAGGTAGTCGTTATACATGGCTCCGCATTCCATCAGCGGTATCTGCCTGCCCGACTTGCTTATCTGCGTCGTTGCCGTAAGGTCGAATTTCTTTTTTCCGGCGAAGGGTATGTATTGCAGCGAGTCTGCCAGATAGCCTTCTCTGACCAGTATGTCGAAGCTTCCGCTGTAAGTGCCGTTGGCTCTGCGGTATTTCTCTTCGGCATATCTTATCTTCACCAGCCGCTCCTTCACCGCTTGCTCGCGTCCGGCCTGCTGCCGCTCAAATCTTATGGGCGAGCACACACTCATGACGCATGTTATGGCCAGCATGGCGGCTATGAGTGCCAGAATGTGATTGTTGCTGATTTTTATCATTGCCTTATTGACCTGCTATTTATGGCCGGCTGTGGTTAAGAACAATATTTTCTTAGTTCACATGGCATAAAATATCAATTATTTTATGTAAGTTTGCATTATGCTTTCGCATTCTGTGCATTTGCAAAATTACACTAAATAATTCGTAAAATCAAACCTTTGGCATAAAAACTGATGATTGTTGAAGAACTGGCAACTCAGATAATGCAGACTTTCGGCTTTGTGCCCACTGCCGACCAGGCTAAGGCCACGGCCGTGTTCAGCCGTTTTCTGCTCGACCGCGACGGCAGCTCGGTGATGATTATGCGCGGCTCTGCCGGTACGGGCAAGACGTCGCTTGCCGCAGCCATCGTTAAGACGCTTGTAAAGTTGCGCCAGAGAGTGATACTGCTTGCCCCCACGGGACGTGCCGCCAAGGTGTTTTCGGTCAATGCCGGGCGTCCGGCCTTCACCGTACATCGCCGCATATACCGTCAGAAGACCTTTGCGGGCGAGTCGACAGGCTTCAGTCTTAACGACAACATGTATCACGACACGCTCTTCATTGTCGACGAGGCGTCGATGATAGCCAACGGCGGGGGCGGCGAGGGCGCTGTCTTCGGCACGGGCTGCCTGCTCGACGATATGGTTAGCTTCGTGTACGGCGGCCACAACTGCCGCATGATGATCATTGGCGACATGGCACAGCTGCCGCCGGTGGGTGAGGAAGAGTCGCCCGCGTTGATGGCTGATTTTATGGCGGGCTACGGACTGAAGGTTTATCAGTGCGACCTTAATGAAATTTTGCGACAGGCATCAGGTTCGGGCATTCTTTACAATGCCACGATAATACGAAGTATGATAACCCACGACGAGGTTACGCGTCTTCCTAAAATAACTTTTTCAGGCTTTGCCGACATACGCATGGTGCCGGGCGGCGAACTCATTGAGCAGCTCAACAGCAGCTACTCTGAAGTGGGCACCGACGAGACCATCGTGATAACGCGCAGCAACAAGCGCGCCAATGCCTACAACGCCGGCATACGCGGCATGGTGTTGGGCCGTGAGGAAGAACTGACTACGGGCGACATGCTCATGGTGGTGAGAAACAACTACTACTGGACCGAGAAGGCTGCCGCCGAGGAAAAGGCTCTCGAAGAAAACAACAAGGATAACGCTTCTGCCGTTAAGGCTGAGAACCGTGCGTTGCCGTTTATTGCCAACGGCGACAGGGCCATGGTGGTAAGGGTTAGAAATCTGCGCGAGTTCTACGGCCTTCACTTTGCCGACGTGTGGCTTCAGTTTCCAGATTACGACAATTATGAAATAATGGTAACCGCCGTAACCGACAGTCTTATGGCTGAGGCTCCGGCTCTTACGCGCGAACAGAGCGAGCGGCTCTTCAACGGAGTTATGGAAGACTATCAGGATGTGCCGCTGAAAGCCGACCGCCTGAAGAAGGTAAGGCAAGACCCTTGTTACAATGCCTTGCAGATAAAGTATGCCTATGCCGTTACTTGCCACAAGGCGCAGGGCGGACAGTGGGCGCACATATATGTTGACCAGGGCTACATGACCGACGACATGCTCTCGCCCGACTATATCCACTGGCTCTACACAGCCTTCACGCGTGCCACAGAGAAACTCTTTCTCGTAAACTGGCCTAAGACGCAGACGGAAGGGTGACATATAAATTTAATTGTTGCACATAAAGATTTATCAATAATGGAAGCAGATGTTTTGCAAGATTTGAGATCAAAATTAACCAAAGATTCTTTGATTAAAGGTAGAAATAATGGTGGTTATCAAAAGGTTTTTGATGACATTGCAAAGATACTTTTAAATAAAGTCGCCATACGTAAAGGTGAAAAAATCTTTTATATAAAAGACATAGAATTTTATCTGTATGAAAATAATCATCGGGACATCGTAACATATCCGAGGATATGTAAGGCAGGACAATGGTTCTTTCATCCAAGCGGCATAGACATTTCTTTTGAAAGTAGTGTTGATGTAAAGAGTAATGATTATGAACTTTTTCAGCCTATTCTTCGTGAAGATGCGTTTTTCGGTGGTGTGTTGATAAGGGCTATTTATCCTGCCGACAAGGCTCCGTCAGATGCGTGTAAGTATAATCTTGACGGTCCGCATAAAGTGGAATGGGCATTGTTTGACAGCTTTGATGCTTTTAACGAAGTAACAGACTTTCCGCATCTGATTGAATGTGAACATAAAATTGAACCTATAAAGAAAGATGTCCGTAAAAACTTAAAGCTTAAGGAAAATGACTATCGTAAAAAAATAGAAACGATATTAAATTCTTATTATGAAAATAGGCTTATCTCAAAAGATGAATGGATAAATGTCTATAAATGCTTTGAGAACAAAACGTATCGTTATACGGTATGATAAAACAGATGCGGATAAATGAAAAAATGATTATGATGTTCATCTGATTGGAATGTCTGACGTTGCGCGTTAAGACGGTGTTGGGTATTGCTTCACGTTGAATATCGTTCGTTGTTGTAAGATTAGATATGTATAATTTAAAATAAGAGAAAAAGAAAAATAAATGACTTCGGTATTAATATTTATTGCAGGAGTGCTTGTCGCTTCGGTTGTGTTTTTTATTCTTCTTCAAAACAAGGTTAAGCAGCAGGCGACACAGACGGCTCAGTTGGCAGGTGAGGCCGCCGCAAGCCGCCGCGAGGCCGACATGTTACGTTCGCAGTTGGGCGATGCGCGTGAGGATGCCGAACGGCGGCTGACCGAATTGCGCCGCCAGTATGAACGGCTCATGGCTGATGCCGAGCGCAAGCATGCCGAAGAGAGGGCAGGGCGCGAGCTGCTTATGGAGAAACAGTTCGCGGAGAGATTGCAGCTATTGCAGGAGCAGCTGCGCACAACAACCGAGAAACTCCTTAAGCAGCGGGCTGACGAACTGGACAAGAGCAACCGCAGCCAGATGGACTCGATAATAGCTCCGCTGAAAGCCGTAATGACAGAGATGAAAAAGTCGATGGACGACAACCGCGAGTCGTTCACACGCAGCACGGCATCGCTCGGCGAACAGATAAGGCAGATGCATGCCACAACGGCATCGCTCGGCGCTGAGGCCGAAAAGCTGTCGCGTGCACTTCAGACAGGTCCTAAGATTCAGGGCGACTTCGGCGAGATGAAGCTCAACGACCTGCTCGACAAGTTCGGGTTTACCAAGGGCGTTGAGTATGATGTGCAGTACACCATGCGCGACGCAAAGGGCAACGTGATACACAACGACGACACCAACGACATGATGCGCCCCGACGTGGTGTTGCATTATCCCGACCATAAGGACGTGATAATCGACTCGAAGGCGTCGCTTACTGCATTTATTAATTATGTAAACGCAGAGACCGACGACGAGCGCCGCAAGGCTCTCGACGAGCATGTTAAGAGCGTTCGCCGCCATGTAGACGAGCTTTCGGCAAAGAACTACGCCAAATACTCAATGGAGGGCGGCACCACTCTCGACTTTGTCATCATGTTCGTGCCGCAGGAGGCAGCCATGCAGCTTGCCGTGTCTGCTGACCCGTCGCTCTGGAACTATGCCTTTGAGCGCAAGGTGGTCATCACCGGTGAGCAGAATCTATTCTCGTTGCTGCGCCTCTTGCAGATAGCGTGGACACAGCAGCGTCAGGCCGACAACCAGGAACTCGTGTTCGGACTTGCCGACACGCTCATCGAGCGCGTAGGGTTGTTTGTTGAACGTTTCGAGAAGATAGGCAAGAATATTGAAACTGTGCAGAAGTCGTTTGATGATGCGCGCAAGGCCATAAAAGGCAATCAGAGCTTCATCGTGTCGGCGCGCAAGCTCGTTGAGATGGGTGCAAAGGAGAATCCGCGCCGTCCGCTGCCCGACATATCGCCCGACGACGACTCTCAGGCCTGACACCGTCCGGGAGCAGCCGCCGCGTGGCTTCCTTCTTGTGGCGTATTGTGTTGTAACGGCATTGTAACACGTCTGTAATAAATATGAATACAGTTATCATTACTTTTGCAACGGTTATTATAAAAAACAGAATGACTTATGGATAATAATTATCGAATACTGGTGGTTGACGACGAACAAGACCTTTGTGAGATTTTGAAGTTTAACCTTGAGACAGACGGCTATACCGTTGAGATGGCAAACTCGGCCGAGGAGGCTCTCGAGATGAACATCGAGAGTTTCAACCTTCTGCTGCTCGACGTTATGATGGGCGGCATGTCGGGCTTCGCGCTGGCTAAGCAGCTCAAGGCCGAACCTGCCACAAAAGACATCCCAATAATATTCCTCACGGCGCGAGACACTGAAAACGACACCGTTACAGGCTTCAATCTCGGTGCCGACGATTATATCTCGAAGCCATTCTCTATACGTGAGGTGCTGGTAAGAGTGCGCGCCGTGCTGCGCCGTACAGCCGAGCACAACGGTGTGCCGCAGTCGAACGTGATAAGTTATCAGGGACTCGAGCTAAACCTCGACAAAAAGACCGTAAGCATAGACGGCGAGGACATTCCGTTCACCAAGACCGAGTTTGAGATTCTTCACCTTCTGCTCGACGAGAAGGGCCGCGTGTTCTCCCGTCAGGAACTTATCGACCGCATCTGGCCCAAGGATGTGTTAGTGCTCGACCGCACTGTCGACGTAAACATAACGCGCCTCCGCAAGAAGATAGGGCGCTTCTCAAAGTGCATCGTAACACGCCTCGGCTTCGGCTATTACTTCGACGCCTGATGCGTTTTTACTAAAAATATAAATAAAGCAACCAAATGAAAATGTGCAGAACATCTGTTGGCACGCGTCTTTACATCAGCGTGCTGTCCGTATTTGTGGTCTTCGCTGTGGCCTTCATCATCTTTCAGCACGCACGTGAGCGTGAGTATAAAATCAACACGCTCAACACGCGCCTGCAGGATTACAACGAGCGTATGATGGAGTCGCTGCGCTATCTTGACGACAGGTCGGACAAGACGCTCGACGGCTACGTGGCCAATCATTACATTCATGGTCTGCGCGTTACGCTTATCGACCGCAGCGGAAAGGTCGTCTATGACAATGTATATAAGAACTATAAGAAGATGGGCAACCATCTTTCGCGAAGGGAGGTCAGAGAGGCCATCAAGGACGGCAGCGGCTACGACTTCAGCCGCGTAAGCTCCACTCTCAATCAAGACTATTTCTATTCTGCCACCTATGTTCCGCAGTGCTCGCTCATTGTGCGCAGTGCCTTGCCCTACGACAACAGTCTTGCCAAGACTCTTCGTGCCGACCAGCATTATCTGTGGTTCTCGCTCGTGGCCATGCTTGTGCTTGTCTTTATCCTTTACCGCTTTGTGAGCCGTCTGGGCGACAACATCACCAAGCTGCGCCTTTTTGCGAGCCGTGCCGACCATAACGAGAGTCTCGACACCGAAGACCTTGTTGACTTTCCCGGCGACGAACTCGGCGAGATTGCAGAGCGTATAATAAAGATATACAAGCGCCTGCAGAAAACCAAGGAGGAACAGAACATCCTGAAGCGCCAGCTGACGCAGAACATCGCCCACGAACTGAAGACGCCCGTTGCAAGCATTCAGGGTTATCTTGAGACAATACTCGAAAATCCCAACATCAACGAGGCCACCAAGGAGCAGTTCTTGCAGCGTTGCTATGCACAGTCGCAGCGCCTCACTTCTCTGCTTCATGACATTTCTACGCTCAACAGGCTCGACGATGCGCCCGAGATGGTCGACTTCGACGTGGTTGACGTCAGCCAGATGGTGTCTAATATTGTCAACGACACGGCGCTGCAGCTGTCAGAACGCAAGATGACATTCAGCAACATGCTGCCTGACGGCATCAAGGTGAAGGGCAACCAGTCGCTGCTTTACAGCGTGTTCCGCAACCTGACAGACAACGCCATAGCCTATGCCGGCGAAGGCACCACCATAACTCTTTCTGCCGTTAATGACAACGACTGCTGGCGTTTCACCTTCAGCGACAATGGTGTCGGTGTTCCTCACGAGCATCTGGCACGCATCTTTGAGCGTTTCTATCGTGTAGACAAGGGCCGCAGCCGCAAGATGGGCGGCACAGGTCTTGGTCTTGCCATTGTAAAGAACGCCGTGCTGCTGCATGGCGGAACAATTAAGGTTAGCAACAACCTCACAGGCGGTCTCCGCTTCGACTTCACATTGAGAAAATAAATTTAAGCGAAGAGCAGGCGCGGATATCAATTAATACTCTTGTGGATTATTATTTGGAGTTAAAGTAGCATGTTTAAGTGAAGAACGGAGAGTGAAGAGTGAAAAATCCAAATGCCAAGTAGCAAATTATACCCACGAGGCATTTGACTTTAACTACTCTAACTACTTTAACTCCAAATAATAATCCACAAGAGTATTGTATTTTTCACTTTTCTCTTTTCTCTTTTCATTTTTCACTTAATAACGTTTCTTTGTTTGTAAATATTTCTTATGTTTTCCGTCCGTTTGACGCTCTCAGAATAGCGATGCTCATCACAATGCTGTGATTTGGCGTGAAAAACGGCAAAAATCAGGCGTTATGGTTAAGTCACTATCATTCAACGTCTTATGCCGTTCCGGGCTCAAAACTTCAATAGTTAAAAAATATTACTCTGCCGTTTACACTCCAAAAGTGGCCGACTTATACTCTCAAAAGCGCCCTTTAATCACTCTAAAACCATACTTTTACAGCTCAAAATCCATGTTTTTTGCCTCGTTATCCATCCTGATAAGCAAACGAATGTTAACCATTTAGCATTTTTGCACCATGCAATTAACATCCGTTATCCTTTGATTTTCCAGATTGAAAAAATATTTTGTCCTAAGTTTTTACTTAAAGCAAGAACTGCTGATTAAAGGAAATCCAAAGAATTTGCGGCTTGGAACGAAAAGAAACAACAAGACTATTGTTCTGTCGGATATGCTATCCGACAGCATTAAGTATCAGGATCTGTGATCCGCAACTCATACCTTAATAGCTATTTTTTTGATTAGAAATTCATATCTAAAATAAAAATAGGAAGTAAGCGGATTAAAATCCTTATACTTAATTCCGGCAGATTGCAAATCAGCCGGCACATTAGCTTTGTTGGTTCAAATCGATTGTACAAGTGGCGCATTAGTCTTGTAACGATAAAAAGTCAGGAAACAACAATAAGAATCAAAATGCAAAGTAAGTTGATTATACCCACAAGAAACTACAAAAATGTCAAGAAGCAACAGGACTATTGTTCTGTCGGATATGCTATCCGACAGCATAAAGTATCAGGATCTGTGATCCGAAACTCATACCTATTAATCAAAAATAGGAAGCAATCGGATTAAAATCCTTATATTCAATTCCGGCAGATTACAAATCTGCCGGCACATTAGTCTTGTTGATTCATATCGGTTGCACATGGAATGCCACGTAAGTAGACAATACCCACAAGACATTTGACTTTAACTCCTAGCCAACTTGTTGGCGATAACTACTTTAACTCCTTTAACTACTTCTAACTCCTTTAACTACTCAAAAAAAATATTATCTTTGCATCTCGAATACCATTTAAAACGATGAAAAGAATTATAACCAACATAACGGGCGGCCTGTTATTGGCCGTATGTATAGTGCCAACACTATTATCTGTTGTATCTTGCGGACAGCAGGCGGCAGACAGAGATATTGCTGTGGCAGACAGTCTGAGCGAGGCGGCACCGCAAAGGGCGATGACGCTTATTGACAGTCTGGAGGGAGAAAGCGCCATGAACAAAAGCCGGCACATGAAGCTGTTGCTGCTAAAGGCTAAGGTAAGAAACAAGCTCGCAATGCCCATGAGCACCGACTCGCTGAAAGACATTGCCGACTATTTTGACAAGCACGGAGATTCTAACGAACGTATGCTCGCATACTATATCATTGGATGCGTATATCAAAGAAGTCAGGATGCCCCAATGGCATTGCAGTATTTTCATGAAGCGGCAGCAAAGGCAGAAACCACTGACAGCAGCTGCGACTTTCTTACACTGCACAGAATACACGTATGGTCGGCAGAGATTTTAAAAAATCAGCGTGCCATAAGCGACGCTTTCCACGAAAATAGCCTGGCGTTTAAATACGCAATGAAGGCAAAGGACACTTTAAGTGCTATTATTACATACGAACAGAAGGCAAATATTTATTCTAAACAGTATTTAATAGACTCAGTCATCAGCATACGCGAAAAGCTGTATGGACTTTACTCCAAATACGGATATAAAAGAGAAGCAGCCTACTCTTTAGGGCCACTTATTGACATTTACGCAAAAAACGGAAACATATCAAAAGCCAAGCATGCCTTGGATGTATATGAAAAAATGAGCGGAAGATTTGATAAATATGGCAACATAAAAAAAGGCCTGGAAGTGCATTATGCAATTAAAGGATATTATTATCTTAGCATTAACGACGCATTGACCCAGACTTTCAAAACATCTAAACAACCGCCTTTATTCACGGAAAAGCAATATATCAAAGGCAAGGGTTTGGTAACATTGCACAAAGATGTTTCAGTAGACAAGATAAACCGTGATTGGCTGTCAATCATTATAATGAAGTAACATCAAAAACAAGAAAAAAATGAAAATAAAAGTATTACTATCATTTATTAGTTTACTGGCTTTCCTCCCATTACAGTCCCAAGACATTGATTTCCCCTTATCGCAATCGGAAATAGAGAAGTATGAAAGCCGCGTTCGTATACAACGACTTCCCGATGTTAATATCACCCATGCTGATGCTTATCGAATTAAAACACAGCAACCCGTTTATTCACCGCAGACAAAACGAATTGTGGTTGATGTAATCAATGTGAACGGACCAACGGCAGAACTGGCATACCATCATCTGAAACAATGGAAAAACGGACAATGGGTCAGTTTCCCCTTTATAGACAATTTCGGCTTTGCTGGCGTAGGCAGGAATTTATCCAAAGGTGACACGTTACCCGAATATATTCACGTGTCTGAATTCAAATATCCATTAAAGCCGAATAAGTATCAAGTGAATTTTTATGTGTTAGCCAACATATACACTTATTGTGAGCTGACAAACGGAAACATCATGCCTGTAAAGGAGACAGAAATGGATGGGGCTTTTATTTTCAAGGTTTTGCCATCAGCTAATGACTCTATTCGCATTCTGTTTGAGAACCATTCGAATCTGGATGTTCAACCCGTTTTCTTGCCAAGTGTAGGTACAGATGAATTGTATATGGCGCATCCGTTTGCCCGTTCCGGTTGGACTGGAGAAGCAGACTATATGCGAAGTTGTGCCTGCTTGAAAGGCGGAGAAGCGATGTTATTCACCATTCCAGTTTCATGGGATGTAAACAAAATAATAGACAAGAACTATAAAAAGCAATTCATGGCTGGAAGATTATTGCCGGGAAAATATAAAATAGGCCTGCAATTGGAAATTTATATGGATACGGAATTTGAAGTAAAATGATAGAACTATGAAACAGAAAGTCTTATTGTTAGCTATTTGCTTGCTGGCTATTCTTTCTCTGCAAGCGCAAACCAATGAACGGTACATTGAAGTGACGGGTAATTCATACCTTAATAGCTATTTTTTTGATTAGAAATTCATACCTATTAATCAAAATAGGAAGCAAGCGGATTGATAAATCCTTATATTCAATTCCGGCAGATTGCAAATCAGCCGGCACATTAGCTTTGTTGATTCATATCAGTTGTACATACGGCGTATTAGTTTTGTAATGATAAAAAAGTCATAAAGCAACAAGGCTATTGTTCTGTCGGATATGCTATCCGACAGCATTAAGTATCAGGATCTTTGATCCGCAACTCATACCTATTAATAAATTAATAAAAAATAGGAAGCAAGCGGATTAAAATCCTTATACTTAATTCCGGCAGATTACAAATCAGCCGGCACATTAGTCTTGTTGATTCATGTCAGTTGCACATGGAATGCCACGTAAGTAGACAATACCCACAAGACATTTGACTTTAACTCCTAGCCAACTTGTTGGCGATAACTACTTTAACTCCTTTAACTACTTCCACATCGTCAAGACATTTGACTTTAACTCCTTTAACTACTTCTAACTCCTTTAACTCCTAAAAATACACTATCTTTGCATCTCGAATACCATTTAAAACGATGAAAAGAATTATAACCAACATAACGGGCGGCCTGTTATTGGCCGTATGTATAGTGCCAACACTATTATCTGTTGTATCTTGCGGACAGCAGGCGGCAGACAGAGATATTGCTGTGGCAGACAGTCTGAGCGAGGCGGCACCGCAAAGGGCGATGACGCTTATTGACAGTCTGGAGGGAGAAAGCGCCATGAACAAAAGCCGGCACATGAAGCTGTTGCTGCTAAAGGCTAAAGTAAGAAACAAGCTCGCAATGCCCATGAGCACCGACTCGCTGAAAGGCATTGCCGACTATTTTGACAAACACGGAGATTCTAACGAACGTATGCTCGCATACTATATCCTTGGATTTGCATATCAAAGAAGTCAGGATGCCCCCATGGCATTGCAGTATTTTCATGAAGCGGCAGCAAAGGCAGACACCACTGACAGCAGCTGCGACTTCCTTACACTGCACAGAATACACGTATGGTCGGCAGAGATTCTCAGAAGCCAGTTTGCCTTCAGCGATGCATTCCACGAAAATAGCCTGGCGTTTAAATACGCAATGAAGGCAAAAGACACTTTAAATGCTATTATTACATACGAGCAGAAAGCAAATATATATAAACTTAAAGGCAACATAGACTCTGTCATAAGCATACGCGAAAAGCTGTATGGACTTTACTCCAAATACGGATATAAAAGAGAAACAGCCTACTCTTTAGGGCCACTTATTGACATTTACGCAAAAAGAGGAAACATATCAAAAGCCAAGCATGCCTTGGATCTATACGAAAAAATGAGCGAAAGATTTGATAAATATGGCAAAATTAAAAAAGGCTTGGAAATTTTTTATGCAATTAAAGGATATTATTATCTTAGCATTAACGACTATGACTCTGCAAGGCTGTGCTTTGACAAGTGCCTGAAAACAACATCCAATTATCCTAATGATTTTGGATACAGCTACGAGGGGCTTACTGAATTATACAAAAAACTTCATCGGCCTGACTCTGTTGCAAAATATTCTGAATTAACACGCCAGATGACAGATTCTTTTTATACCCGTATGTCAACCGAACATCTCCAGCAGATGCAGGCAATGTATAACTATAACAGATACAGGCAGAATGCTGAAGAGGCTGAGAAAGACGCATTGCGGACAAAATATATCAGCATAATCATA
>ENA-UOJG01002130-UOJG01002130.1-human-gut-metagenome-genome-assembly--contig:-C47-NODE-2130-length-17859-cov-6.313020_pt1 | contig 17859 bp, 10 predicted proteins | sample MGYA00242340_ERZ723887 | MGnify/ENA metagenome assembly ERZ723887 | reverse complement strand
CCGAAATATGGTCCTTGGCATCGATGATCTTCAGCACCAATCGGCGCTCCGGCTTTTCCAGCGCCTTGCTAAGTGCTTGATGGCATTCATCAATTTCCTGTTTCTGAGCCTGGAGTTCAGGTGGGGTATAAAAGTAGTCGTATAGGTCTTTCAGCAGCTTGTATTTCATGCGCTCGCCTCCTTGCAGCACAAACATATACCACAGTTCGAATGAAACAGCTACTGAAACTTTTTAGAAAAATAGTGGCTGAAACAATGCGTCTCAGCCGCTATTTGGGAATGTGAGGTGCTCGTGGCGCGGGCTCGCAGGTTAGCTATATCCCTAAGCAATTTTTGCTTCTGTTTGCATCCATGCTGAGAGGCCTTTTTTATTGCGATGGCCGCCCTGGGCAATTCGTGGTGACATTGCGAATGATGATAAGTGATATCCTGGCATCACCATTCCGCAAGATTAGGATCAAGTCAACGCACCGCTATTCTCTACCTTTTCCGCTTCGGACAGTTCTTCCCAATCCTCACGATTTCCGCATCTGCGAAGGTAAGCGCAAACACATACAACTCTTTTTGTTCACTTTTTTGTCTGCTCTTTATACGGTTTGGTTTTCAGATTTTCCATATTCAAATAGCCCTATAGACTTAGCAACGTTGAGTACCATGCCAGAATACTCGTCTTTAACATCTTCGGGAGACTTAATTACAACTCTTCCTCCAAACCCGAATATCCAGCTATAAAAGGCGCTGCCAACAGAGATTTCGATTACGGCGCGGAAGGATTTCATATCGTTAGCCAGCACATGAACATCTTTGCCGAACTTATCTATGATTGCATCCATGACATCGTTGCTGCACACCAGTTCGATCTGCTTTCTCTGGCCGTTGTACATCCGGAACATTGAGTTCAGGTAGACATTCAGGTCAAAGTCCTTCGGAGGCTGCACAGCGTCATCATCAAGGATTTTGGGGCATCTGACAATGCGATCTACGCGAAAGCTACCGATCCCCTTGTGCTTTTCAGAGAAACCAACCACATAATAGTAATCGCCATTCCAAATCAGCTTATACGGACTAAACACATAGGTGTAGCCATCGTATTTCAGCTTCTGCTCCTTTCGGACATTGTAGGTGAAATACTGGAACGATACTTTCTTGCTGGCATTGATCGCGTCGTTCAACGCCTCCATGATGTAGTATATCTTCTCGTTGTCGGCTTTGAGGCGATTCTCTACATCAACATTGCGAACAAGCTTCTCCGTATTATGCCGGCTTGTGAGAGAACCGAGTTTTTCAACCAGAGCGGCGCTCTTATTCTTGGGTATGAATCTTGCAGACTCTACAGCGTCAATCAATGTCTTGAGCTCCGGCAGTTCGAATCTCCGGTCAACAAGCGAGAAACGCTTTTGCGTCGAAGGGACAACCTTAATTTTAGCTCCGAGTTCCTGGAGAGCTTTTATATCATCACCCACGGTACCGCGAGAAGTTGAAATACCATGGTCTTTTTCGAGCCGCTCCATAATCTGAGCTATCGTCAGATAATGATCCTCGTCTGTCTGCTCATAGAGCATTTTAGCCACATAGAAAGGGCGAAGTTTTGCTTTTAGGTCCATATCAATTACTACTCACCACATGAGATTCTTCAAAACAAGGCACATCTTATGTACATTGGCAGGAACTTCATTCGCTTATTTTTGCTCCATCAATACGGAAACAAGCGTTTCTCCTATTATTTTCGCTTCTTCAAGCGTATTATCCTTTCCCAATGATATTCTGATTGTTCCTTTCGCATATGAATCGGGCACATTTATCGCTCTGATTACATGAGAAACCTGAGTTGAGCTACTATCACAAGCAGAACCAGTAGAAACTAAAATTCCTCTAAGATCAAGTCGATGAAGAATAGCTTCGCCATCCTTGTCACGGAACGATAGATTAAGTGTTCCTTTTAATCCATTGCTATAGCCATTTCGGATGTAATCCACTTCAGCATCATTTAGAATTGAACAAATAAGCTCAACCATCTTCGCGGATTGGTTTTGAGATTTTTGCATCTGAGAACAACTCATACTTAATGCAGTTGCCATTCCAACAATCGAAGCAACATTCTCTGTTCCCGCTCTAAGAGAGTTTTCTTGTGCTCCACCGTTCAGCAGCGGTAAGATTGGAGTTCCCTCTCTGACATAAAGAAAACCTATGCCTTTAGGTCCGTTAAACTTATGTGCTGAAGCAGACAGGAGATCAACATCTAATTCATTCACATCAACGGGAATATGTCCCATCGCTTGCACTGCATCCGTATGAAAGAAAGCACCATTCCTATGGGCGATCTCAGCAAGCTTATTGATTGGCTGAATAGTACCTATTTCATTATTGGCGGTTGCAACAGAGACAAGATTGGTAGTTCCTGCAATAACCCGTTCCAGCATCTCGACGGTAATTAGCCCATTTGAGTTAGGGTTGATATAGGCCACAGGATAGCCAAGTTTTTCAATAAACTGACATGACCGCAAAACAGCGTGATGTTCAATAGTCGAAGTAATTGTCGCACGCTTACTTTCATCCGCGAATGCACAGCCCTTTATTGCCCAGTTGTCACTTTCTGTTCCACCGGAGGTAAAGAAAATTTCACTTGGTTTAGCATTAATACATTTTGCTATTTCTTCCCTGGCGTTTTTAATTGCAGCTTTTGCTTTACGAGAGAAGGAGTATGGTTGAGACGCATTTGCATACTCTTCTTTCGTAAATGGTGCCATTGTCTCCAACACTGCTGGATCAATTCTTGTTGTAGCTGCATTATCAGCGTAGATAATCCGTTTCATATTGACCTCACTTAAATAGAACACAGCCCTGCTCCTTGAATTCCTCTATTTTTATCTCAAGGTCTTCAACTTCACACCCAAAGGTATCTGCTAAACACGAAACACACAAAAACTCTTTTGCGTCAATATCCAAGAGTTTCCTGTGAAGTGCAATCCAGTCTTTCTTCAGTTCTGCCCCGCATAACTTACACTTCTCGTTTTTCACGGTATTGCTCCTTAATTGTGATTTCAGGGATTGTCATTCCACCAAATTCTCCCTCGTCAATAATACCAAGCTGAGTTTTGATGACTCTTCTCATCTCCATAGCTGGTGCAAGACAGTAGGTCTCAAATAAAGAAACATCCACTTTACTAACATCTGTTGCGTTGGGGAACAAGAGCTTCAAATACCCGGTACAGATACGCTTAATCGCTTCGGTATCTCGTGTTGCTGAATTCTTCGGGAGCTGCAAAAGTTGGTCAACAACAGCGCGATACGCAAGTTCATCACGCAAGCAATGCATAATTTCACCAAAGTATTCTGTATTAAGAGCCCATCCATTAGCTTTAAGGCTTTCCTTCATTTTCGGAATGTTCCAGCCTTTAATAAAACCGTGGAATCTATCAAGTAGAGCTGATTCATGGAATATATCAGGAAGATCCTTAAACATGTTCTGATTAACATCCATAAGCTCTGAATCGATATTACCCAAGAGAATAAGTCCGGCGTCACCAACACCTCTCGAATCACCCACACGGTATTCACCGCTTTCAAGATAGCCTTTTAAAGCGCCTTGCATTTCCATTGCGTCTGTAAATTTAATACTCTGGATTTCATCAAACGCAACATAGTCATAACGAGATACAAGTCCCTGGGTTCTCTTGCTAATGTCATAGAACATCTTTGCTCTTGAAATACTACCACCGCTAACAAGCCATCCGTACTTACTTATTTGAGCAAACACATATGACTTACCAGTTTCTTTGGGTGCAAGCTCGATCAAGTTAATTCTCTTTTCGACAAACGGGAGCAGTCTGCTGAGCATGGCCATTTTCTGAGTCTTGCTTACATATCCCTTGGGATTATAATCAATCGCACTTAGAAGAACATTTATCCATTCGTCGATAGTAAAATACTGTCTGGCCTCAATATAATAGTCCAAGTCTATCGTATAGGGGCAGAACGGCTGGAAGTCAACAAGCTTAAAAACATTCCCTTTATTGCCTTCCTCGGTATCTATCTCGACAATTCCCCAAACTTCTGTCGGAGAAAGAAGATAGTCCCTATTTGCTTCGATTACATTCCAATCGACAATGGCTTCACCCTTTTTCTTGGGAACTTCAAAATCCGGCAATGAAAACAACGCTGTTTTTGTTTTAGCATCAAAGTCAATTTTAACTTTTGCCAAAAAACGCGCAGTCTGATTGTTATGGAGCAGATCCACAAGATATTCGTTCCATTGCTCTTTCTTGGGAATCACCCGTTTTACATAGTCTGAAACTTCCTGCTTATTTATGACCCCTTCGCTGTTGGAAAATCGCATTACCAGCCAATCTCGCATAAAAGAAGGCAGACTCAATGCTGAGAAGAATTTTGAATTGGCCGAGGATTTGTATACAAGCATATCACCATAATATTGCTTGAGTTTCTTCTCGTATTCTGCTCCTTCAAGCATTCCAAAAGAAGTTGTGGTTTTGTTAGTATCCATTTTCCATCACTCCTTATATGTCGAAGTTGGTATTCTTCTTGATGCCTTGTTCTATTTCAATATCGAACTGGCCAAGAATACCTCCGTCAGCAATCTTTACAGTAAGTATTCCATCCGCTTTGGGCGGAACAAACGTAAAGGAATACATTCCATCAGCCCATTCACATTTATACGAGCTGCCTTTAATTCTCGCGGAGACATTTTGCCGCTTTTTACCACTGATAGAAAAGACCACCTTGACTTGCTTTGTTCCGAGAGCGGGTTTGAATTTCGTGGTTTTCGGTTTTACTTCAACAGTCTCTGGTTTTTCTCCTGTGTTGCGTTCAACCGTGATAATCGGTACAATCCATTCTTCTAATGATGCTCCACCATGTATCTCGTCTATGGGAGCTCCACTTTGAATAAATCGACTATAGTCAGCAAAAATCAACCTCTCATTATAATTTATCGCAGTTGGATATTGGGGTTCGTCTTCTGTTCCTTCACAAAAACGTCCGTATTTATAAATACCTACATTACCCGGTTTCGGATACGCATTATCGTATTCTGTGTTGCGGACCTTGACTGCCATTCTGCTTGTTCCATGATCTGCTGCAATAATGATGCGGTGAGTGTTTCCAACCAGCAACCCAAGAACTCGATTCTTCAGATTATCGAGGATATGAAATTGCTTCATGAGACTTTCTGGGTGAGCGTTATTTGCATGCTTAAGCTCATCAAGCTCTCTTACAGGTGGCTCAACAGTATTACGCCCATTCATGAAATCTTTGTTGATTTCTGTGACTGACGGTAATGTGCAAAAGCCAGCTTCAAAGAATACTGAGTATTGCTGTTCATCAAGGTCGGAGAAGAGATGTGCCAAGTAATCAACATATTCAATACCCATTCCATCCACAAATAGGATAGATGTATGCTCATCATAGTGTTCTGAAACAAAATGATTCCTTGATTGCATCCGGAAGACTGATGCCCCTTTTTCCAAAGAAATACGCTTGACCTTTGAAACAAATTCCCCCGTCAAAGTATCAGTCGCTTTCAGCCACTTGTACTCACTAAAATACTGCTCATGTTCTGTAGACAACCCCGCGCAATTCGGTTGCTCATCATTCTGCAAGTAGTAGTACAGAGAAGGATAAACACTTTTTAGGGTCGAGAGAACACTTTTTCTTTGCTGGTAACTAAACTCGGCGACTATTTCAAAGATCGTTTTCTGTTCTATGTCTGTTAAACAAGTGAGGCACGAAAGAGCATCAATTCTATTAAGGGAGTTCAACTTATTCCAATAATGTTCTGTAGGAACCGCCTGCATTACTGATAGAATTCGTTTCCTGTCCTTGTAGAACTGCTCAAACTTATCATCTCTGAGATAATCAATAATACAGCAATAGATATTGTCTAAATACTCAGCAGAAGATTTGCACGCTTTTGCTGCTACAATCTCATAGCTTTTTCCAGATTGCTGTCTTGCCCACAACCAAAGAAGCCATTTTTGAAAAGAACTATACTTATTCCATCTCTCAAACAGATTTGATGAGTATCTATTTATGGAAAGAGTGGATCGGCAGGCCTCTTCAAAAGAACCCTCTTTGATGATTACTCGAACAAGGTTATTCCAATCATTGTCCGTCCCAAGTTCTTCAAATACACTTGCTGGCAATCCATATTGATACCTAATCAGATCGTAGGATGTCACAATTACGTGAACATCATCAAAGAAGTGATTCTTCTCAAAGTGGATAGCATTACCGGTATGAAGAATCAATGGTTTATCGGGGTTAGCCTCCCAATACTCAAGATAGCTTCTAAAACCGTCGATCTCATTACCTGTCAACTCAACATCTAAATCTTTTTGAATTATGGTGAGCTTATAGTCACTCTCTTCATCCGTCTCGAACAAAACAATGCAGTCTTTGGCTCTTGGGTCGTCAGAAGGTATGGTACGAAGAAGGCTCTTCATTCTGTACATCAAAAAATAAATGCGGAGTTTTCCGTTATCATTGTTTTGATAGTCTGCCTTGATAAACTTCTGAATTACAGGTTCAGCTTGTTCAGGGATTATGCGCAAATATTCTGACAATGGAGATACAAACTGCGACTTTTTGACTTTCTTCAGAGCCACACTTACGCGTTTGATATTTGGAGTTGTATCTTTCCCTTCGCAGAACTTGGAAAGGGGCAGCGTCTCATCGGCCAAAGCAAGCAGAAACTTTTTAACCTCGATCCACATAGCCATAGAATCGACATTTATAAAGCGCACAGGATTTAGCGAGACGCGTTCCGCGTCTTGCTTCAAGAAGTGTTGTAAGCTTTCCAAATCCTTAAAGGTGGTCATAGTGTCCTCCTTTGATTATCCCTTGAGGATATTGATTCCAAGCAGAGGATCTTTATCAATAAGCTCATCAAGGTATTTTTGAGCTTGTTCCGCAGTGAGCTTTCTGACTCGCTCTTTCGCCTGGGAACGATATTTTAACTGATACCTCTCTGTGGCAAACTGGCAAATCCTCGATTTACAGCTATTCGCCTTAGCATACCAGTCATAAACTTTTGTCCCAGCTGCAGCGCGAATCTGATCTCTCAGCTCATCGGCGGAAGTAATGACATACGCATACTCTCCAGCAAAGAAGTCTATAAATCTCTTAACACAGATGTCAGTGTTTTTCAGTATGCCAAGCTTTCCACTCTGCAGAAAATCAATGGCATCATCAATATCCTTTTCTGTCGGCAAATATGATGTTCTATTCAAGGCATCGAAAATCTTCTGCGCGGTAAGAATATCCTCAGTGAACAGGCAGAGTACCGGAATGCCGTTTTTCTGAGACCAATCTGCCGGATTGGTGCTGTTCGTAGCCTTCTCCCATGCATCGTACATCTTCCGTGTCTTCTTTGACTTGCGGAAGTTGGTTAGTTCATGCTGCATGGTAGTAGTGAACTTATCTGTTGCTTCGTAAAGAGTCCCAGAGGGCACTTTGTTAAACAGATACTCATACTCATCGGCGGAGATAGTTGTGTGCAATGCGCGATCAAGAGCTTTACAGAAGACTTCGTACTGATTATTAAAAAACTCAACAAAATCATCTGCCAAATTAGCGATTGTTGACGCAGTTTCAGATTTATTAAACTGAGTGTTGTCCTTAATTAAGCTAAACTGGTCAACAATTGTTATAAGCTCAGGTCTCAGTTCCTTAAGCAATGCGTAAGGAACTTTAACAATGTTTAGTTTTTCGATGAGTGCCTTTCTTGCTTCGGCATATGTTTTTTGTTTAGTAGTGAGAACTCGGTTAATGTCATAAATGAGCTTCAGATCAATGTACAGATTATCAATCTGGCGGTTAGTATCTCCAAGTTCCCAAAGGTAAGAAGAATCATTCGAGAGCTTAGAATTTAACAACTCCAAATATTCCTTGGCATCAACCTTCAGATTGCTGGCAATTTGAATCAACTCAGGTTTGTACTGAGCAATGTAATAATTCATGCCGGCCCTCATATTCTCAGCGCTAAGAATATCTCTAAACACCTCATCAATGGCGTTGTGCTGCTGATACAGCTTATAAATTTCTTCAACAACCTTTGAGCGTTCACGGTCAATCTTTGTTTCAGGCTTAATGAATTCGCAGAGGAGTGATGTGAGCTGTACCATAGCCTCACAATACTCATGGTCATACAGTTCTTCTTCAATGAAGTAACGTATGGCCCACATCGGATATTTGTTATTTGTCAAGTAAATGTTGATATTCTTGGCAATGTCATCGACAGAATTGCGTTTTTCTTTCGCAATCTTAAAAATCTCACCCGTGATTTGACAGAATTTCATCTGCTCGGAAGTTTGTCTAACAATAAATTGCCCCTGAGCTTTGGGAAGATTCTTTATGATGCCGAAGATAAGTTCACTAAGATCAACATAGTTAAGGGATACCGTATTATTGTTCGTGTCTCTTTTGTAGTAGGTGCTATCAGCGTACTCTCCAAGAAGGAAGCCAAGAAGAAACACAGAACCGGTATTCGGGAGGAGACCAAAAGGAGGTTTTCTGAGTTCTTTCCAAATATCCGTGACATTTATCATCGTGCTCTTTTCAAAGCTCTGCTCAATGATTTCATTAATTGCAATTTTCATCTTTGAAACAGGGTGCGACGGTTTAGTTTCCCAATACTTCGGTGTGCTCCAGATTCCGTCCATTTGCAGTTTTGTTGAGATGTTTCTGACATACGAATAGTTGTTGGGAACATCAATCTTGCCCATTGCCATTTGAGCAACAGTCTCTTTGAATCCGGTCTCAGCAAAGAGCTTATCATTTTGCGTGATTTCTTCGAGTCCAGCGCCAAAGAACTCACCGTTAATCTCTTTGAATTCCTTTCTTAAATTGGCTCCACCAGTTTTCTGAACAGACTTATTAGGTGCAGAGTAAACATACAAAGATGTTGTAATCAACTTTCTGGTCCATTCATTAAGGACTTCCTGAGAAGTTTTCTTTGCAAGCTCAAGCTGGGATTTCTGATTTGGGATTGTGGAAAAATACTTTTCTTTTGCTTTGCTCTCAATGAATTTTGAAAACAACGCATCAGTAAACGGCAAAGAGCTAAAGTCAACTACGATACAGCGCTCTCCAACTTTATCAAAAATCGCTGTAACGGTGTCTTTAATCTTACCTTGCTCGGCTTCATTCTTTGCAAACAAGAAAAATGTCGGAATATGATTCTCGGACTTATCAATCCTCTCCGCCTCTTGTTTTGCATTTGCGGGTGACACATTGATAATTCGCATTCTCCACTTTAGGTAATCAGTTGGCATGAATTGCTTAGCAACATCATACGTGGAGTCGGCAATAAGTTTTTCAAAAGTGATCGCTTTACGTGTCTCATCAACGATCTGATTCATGCGCTCGGTATCAATAGCGGCAGAAGTCATGACGAAGAGAACTTCTTTTGCGTTTTCGATCTTGCCAATGATACCCTTTGAATCAAAATAATTCAGATCTTGCTCAACGGTAGATTCCTGCGGTGTCCCTGCAAAGCAAGCTTTGATGTTCACTAAGGTTGGACGCATCAATGATGTTGCGCCGGTTCTTGCCTCTGCGCCGTTCTTTGCTTGCAAGGCAGCAAGAAGCAAAGTCGCCTTCAACACTCTACGTCTGCGATCACCCAGCTGCTTGTTGGTAGGATCGTCGCAAAGCGGTGCGAAGTTGTTGTAGTGACTGATCGTTTGAATAAAAGCCGCATCAAGATCGACGTTACTTGCTTTGAAAAAGTAATCCCATAGGTAATCCGCCGTCAAATAGTTCCATTTACCGTACTCAAACGCAAAGTGCTCAATAAACCACTTGAAGTTGGTTTTGTCTTCATTCCCTGAGTAGTCTCCGCTGAGGAACTGGAAAATGGTTCGCTGATTGGAGCTAATGTCCTTTGCAATAAACTTCAACAAATACGCCGCATAAGGGTGCATCGGCAAGAGGGCTCTGAAATCATCGTCTTGAATGTTGTAATCCTTATTCTTGATGACATCCACACTACCACGCTTAACGCCGTCCCACAACTGGTCGCTCGTATGCTTCCACTCATCAGCAAGGTCGGCTTCGTGTCTTAATGCTTGTCCAAGAAGTTTGAAGGCAGTGCTCTCTTCCAATTCTATGGTATCGAGCTTAAAACGCGCCTCAATAATAGACTTGGATCCCTTATCCTGGATAAGTTGTCCAGCAGAACTGTGAGTAATCAAGAATAGATAACAACTGATGCGCGAAGATGCCTGTGCAATCTCCTGAAGGCCAGTAATGTTGTTCTGATTATTCTTAAAATACTCTGTGAATTCATCCCAAATAAAGACGATTGAAGACAGATTGTTGCCTTTTCGCACGTCCTCCAACCAGTCAACAATATCCTCAGAAGACATAGACCAATTGAAACCTTCAAGCGCTGCGACCTCAATGATCGTATCGAGAAGGCTCAGTTTATCTTCGAGATCCAGTTCCTCTAAGTCTTTTATAATGCTATCTACCGAGCTATACTCAGTGAACTTGCCACGATATTTGTTAAATGCGCCCTGAAAATTAAAAGCCGATGTCTCTGGATGCTTCAGAATCGTCAGCACCTTATCAGAAAGGCTTTCTGCTCCAGTGTATGTAAGTCCAGCATCTGACACTGCTCTCCGCACAGATTCTACAATCGCATTAAAGAGTTTATCCTGTGTGTTAATTCCAGCCGACGCACTACGCTGAACAACAAGAATTCTCCCTTTTGCTCTAACCCCCTTAACTCGTGCCAGTAAAGTCTCCATACCATTCTGAACGAAATACGGGGTGATAGAGTCGATACTATCTTCAAGGATATGTTTTATGACGAATGAAGCATAGGTTTTACCAGTACCATAGGCACCACTCATCCAAATGCTTCGATCTTTTGTTTCATTACTCTTTTCCAGTGTTTCAACAACATCTTTGAGAATGTTCTTGAAGCTGGTGTGAGGATAAAATGACTGCCATTTGTCGGGATAGGTCTTATCACTATTCCGGCTAAACACCGGGATGAAATTGGGGTCAACCTTTATGTATTCGTTATACAATCTTACCGCCATTGTCCTATCCTCCTCAAATCAGCGAGAGCACATCAATCGCCTTTTTACCGTTTTTGCCGGCAGGCAAATCAATGTTTTCCATGATGCCTTTATTGAAGTCTACTTGAATAAAGCTGCTGTAGTTATTTGCGAGGCCCTGAAGAATCGGCTTTAGTGTTTCGCGTTCAATACCGAAAATAGCACGAGGGCTCAATCCTTCTCTCTCTTCGTTATCTTCGAGCAGATCAGAAAGAGTAAAGCTGTACATACCTTCCATTCTTTCTGCAAATTTATAAAGGGAATAAAGAATCACAATTGGTTCCGCATCATACCAACTACCCTTCGTGATTGTTGCTACCGTTTTGCCCTTAACTTCGCATTCTCCTTGTAATAAAAGCCAACCTATAGGGGATAGTCTAAGTGTCTCTTTCAAAGAGCTAAGAGCATTCTTCTTTACAGTTGCCGAGTATTCTTCACCAAGCAAGATGGGGAGATCATCTGCAAAATACGTCCTTCCCACTTCAATTTTTTTTGCATACCAATTGATAATTGGAGATTCATAGCAGAGATTTGTGTAAATCACGCCCCAGGTGATTGGCGAGTCGCTTCCTAACAATTGTAATTTTTCACCAAGTGGGGTAAGAGCATTATTCTCAGTAATTTCAGCTTCTTTGAGCCATGTTTTGAAGCCAATAATCATATACTTTCCCATTCTCTCATTGGCCCAAAAATCATCCAGCAGCTCAAAATATAACTCAAGCCATTCCTGTCTGAATCCAAAGTTCTGATATCTACTGATATTCTTTACGCTCATGTTCTTTCCACCTCCTGTAATGCCAAGTGATCTCGCTGCAATACATCCTTTATTGGAATCTAAACAATGCTCACAATGCCTACAACCATCAATAACTATATCATCGTGGGTGATGTTTAGAGCCCCAAACGCACATTCTGCCATACATTCTCCGCAGTTTACACAATAGGCAGCTTTACTAAGTGCATTTTTGAATAGATACATAAATCTGACGGATAACGGTGATCTAATCAATGCGGGAAGAGTAAGAATAGTGGCTCTTTTATCGGCTGAAACAGTGAAGTCCATGTTTATATCTTTGTATCTTATGGAATACTTATTGTCCCCTATTTGAATGACAGGGCCAACCGTTGCCATCCATTTATCCCATTTATAGTTACCCTCAGTAATAATAAGTTTAACCGAGTCTTTTGTCTTAATTTCAGTAATCTTGTTGCCGCCAAACGAGAGTTCTTTCCCGCCAATTCTGGACTTCCAGCCGCCTGACTGAAGATACTTTTGCTTTTCTTCATCCGATGAGAATGATTTTGTGATGCTTGTCGATACAATGTCCAGAAGCGGCTTAACCTCTTCAGGAAAAATATGATTTAATACACATTCATACCATTCGGAAGCCATCGGACAGAGTTTGCAGCCAACTCTGTATGCACCATAGCGATAGAGTTTATTAAACAAAAGCCCATATTTGAAAATGTAAAGGAACAATTCACAAGAGCTCCATTCTAATATGGGGCTACAATTAAACTGAACTGCGTGTTTATTTCCATCAGAAATCATTGTATAAGTGGAACGTGCATCACTTTCCTCTGCGCGAACTCCATCAAAAACCATGACCTTAAATGGACTCTGTGCCTCTGGATATTTTGTCTTGTATATTTCTTTAAGTTTTGCAATAGACGGCGCTGTCTTATGCACACTGCAACACCAGCGAAGCTTCCTTGCCGGGAATCCTATTCTTCTCCATGATTCTTCTGCTTCGAACTCCGCTCTCGCTTCATACCACTCAAGGGATGGCCAATGAGCCTTGGCTTCAGAAAGCGCCTGATAGGTGGTTTTCAATTCCATAGTCGTATCGCCAAAAACCACTACGAAACCGTCATGAGGAAGAGCTCTTTGCACTATGTCTAACATGACAATCGAATCTTTACCCCCGCTGTATGCCACATAGAACATACTAACTCTACTCTTATAATCTAAATAGGTTTTGTAAGTTGTTTTTAGCGTTTTTTGAACAAATCCATTCATGACACTCTCGTTTTTAGAAAGCATCATTTCTATATCGACCGGTGTAATATGCAAATCTTTGATGACATTTTTTAGCGTAGGCATTTCATATAAGCCGCCACCAGATGCCTCACAAACAAGTTCCCCTTTGTAGAAATATCTACGTGCTTCTGCCCACATCAGAGGTTCTTCACAATCGGGGAAGTCCCAACCGTAATCACGATCAAGCCCAAGAAATCGCAACTCTTCAGAAAAGACAGGTCTGACTTCTTTAGTAACCCCGGTGATTTTAGAGGGCAAAAGAATATATCCACCAGTTTCTATATCCCATTCGTAGTTATACATAATTGTTTCCTCGCCTTTAGCGGGTGCCTTGAGTTATCAGGCACCACACCGTTTGTTATGGTTACTCTCCAGTACAATGAACTCCAGTTTCGTTGACATAGAAGTATTTTGCACTTTCGAGAAAGTTGGGGAGTTTGACCTCAATCATTCCCTCTTCGCGCAGCCAATCTCTCATCTCAACCTTTGAGGTGAATGAGCCTCTATGGACTTCTTCTGTCAGCACCTTAATCAGGAATGAGTCAAACGTATCCTTGCTGAATTCCTCAGCGACATAAATAGCATTCGGATGCCGTAATGGGTCACCAAACATATATACCACATTGATTTTCTTGCTCTGTACAATGAGGTTCTCAAGGAGGAATTCGTTCCAATCAACGTCTATCTGCGGATACCACAAATAATCGTTCACTTTTGAGGCAACAACATAGCCATTCACTTCAAGAAGATCATGTATGATACTATTTGCCTGCTCTATCACTTCATCTGTAATGCCAGTGAGCTCGCGACGCATCAGAGTAGTTCGATTAACTCGAATAAAATCTGGTGCAATCATCTGACATAAATATGCCGGAGCAACATAGGGGATACCGTTCTCGTCGCAAATATCAATTAGTTCCTCTATCTCAATGCTGTCATAGTCCTCGATATGCTGCAGAATAACGCTTCGATTCGAAATATCGCTGGCTCCAAGTTTCGCAATATAAGGGCGAGAAAAGCTAAACTCTTCTCTGAACATATAGTTCAAAGCAGCAAAGAGTTTATTGCGATCCTCAAAGTCATTGCGATACATGAATTCCGGGAATTGTTCAGCAACAGCATCATAAACAGATCTGATATTAACCGGAATTTCTTTACACGCCTCGCTTAAATAGCCACGAAGCATTTCATAATCTTCCGGCTGAATATCAAACTGCTCTGCGTGGATATAATAGCCATTCTCAATATTGAATACATTTGCGCTCCTGGACACGACTTGACCAAGTCCCGCCTCCCCAAGCGATGTAAATTCCGCGAGGATTTCTGACTTATGTACGATACCTCGGTCTGAAACAAATGATTCGAGTTCATCCACAAAAGTTACCGATTTGGTTTTGCGAACAAAATCTCTGCCTGTATTAAATTTACACCCATACTTCTTTAATGCGCCTTGAAGGAGAAATCTGTTCGTAATCTGTGTGCCCTCAAGCTTTTCCCTCAGCGCATCAAAGAGCTCACCATACGGAATAAGCGAACGCGGGGACGCCTCAATATAATCGCTTATAGTATCGATAACGCTTGGGTCCACAACCAAATAATCTGGGTGGATATACTTTCCTCGGTCGCAAAGTACACCAAGTCTACCGACATCAGCATCTATAGCTCTCGCAGTAATAGTTTTTGCACGTGTCCCGAAAAGTTCGACCATGTACTGCCTAAACCGATCTGCTTCAAAGTCATCTGCAATTTTGAAACCTGTCTGAAAGCGGTTTTTCAGAACATACTCACACATAAACACAACCGTAAGACGGCCTTTATGCAGGAAGTTTTCTGTTTGCTGATAAATGCTGTCAAAGACGTCATTCAACGCCTCTTTGGAGATCGAATTTTTTTCTGCCAGTTCTGCAATAGTGCTTTCCTTCTCCGAAGCCAGCATCACATCAGGTAGCGTTGTAAGAAGGGCTTCTATCGTCGAAAGCAGAGCAGACTCGCTCATATTTTTAGCATCATCCGTCTTGACTACGATAGCATCCAAAGTCTTGGAATAGTAATAATGCTCATGTTCTTGATTGTGCTTTATGCAAGCCCAAAGAACAGTTGCAAACTCATCTCCTACCGTGTCCTTCAATTCATCAAAATGTAAAACATTATCTCCATTCCGCAGTGCATAGACAAGCATAATGAGATCATATTTCTGCTTCTCATATACATCCCAGAAGGTCCTATGAACTTTGTTCTCTATTTGTCGAATGCGTTCGCGTGTTACACCATACAAGGAGCCTACTGCTTCAAGTGTTTCACCTTTAGACCTAAGCGTAAATACCTTTATTGCTCTCTCGTTTCTTCCGGCAAGAATGCTACGAATGTTCGCCGAGATAGAAGAAATAACCACGAAAACATCAAAGTTGAGCCATCCGAGAAGCTTATTCATATCAGATGTTAGCACAGCCATATTCTCTTCTTTTCTCAATTTCTCATAGAGAAGCGGAATGTGCTCGACAGTCGTATCATCTGAACATTCAGACAAAAGATATGACAGTTTTTCACCAGCCGTTGCAGAGTAAGCCCTGATAAACGGCATTGCCTTTAGCTGACGCATGGAGTCTGGCAAATTCCCGATTTTTTGGACTGCTTCGTTCATAGCATTTCTATACTGAATATATGGTGTAGCGAACTCCATAAGGGCATTGCATATAGTGAGTACATATTCTGGGTTTTGATATGCCTCAAAACAAATATCTTCTCCCACAGTCTCTGAAGCCTCTTTCAGTTTTTCAAAATACCCCATTTGATTGTCACTGAACCCATCTGTTGAGTACTCATCACCCATTAGCATAGCTTCAAGAGCGCTCTTGAATGCAGGGTCAAGTTCTACCCGCTCATGTTTTGGAGTGTGATTGGAAACATCTGAGATAGTTGCCACATCTAAACTTGCAGGATCAGACACATAATCCTTAACTTTTTGTACTATCTCATTGACCGACTTCACGCCCATGCTTTTAATGGCTTTTAACTCGTCGGTGGTTCTGGCCAACACTTCAGCAATCGTCTTAATCTTTGCACTGTTTAAGCAGCGTGTCGGGCGAACACCTAAATTGAGTGCAATAATGCTCACATCTTCAAACCACGAAGGATTTACATCAAACAAGTATGCAAGGGTATATCCGCCGTCACCAGAAGGTCCTGTTGAACTCGAAGCAGTATTTTCAGTCCCTGTTGATGCAACTGCAATTTCTTCTGGCGTTCTATCAGCCATTTTATTCTCGGTATCATTCTTCCTGTCAGAACAGCTGGTCTCATCGAGAGTATCTTCTAAATTTTTTACGGGCTGTTCAATCGGCTGTATCCATGACGGAGATTCTGTTTTAGATGGTGCTGACTGATTTTCAAGAGCGAAGTATCCACCCGCATCAAAAGGATCTCCCTGCAACTCATTTTTTACGCTCTCCGAACCTTTCTGGACAGCATCAACTTCAGTAGTCGCAGCAACAACTGGATTATCCAGCATTGCTCTTATCAATTTAATGTAGTCGCGTGATTGCCCGGAACTCGTTCTAAAAGCGACAAAATCAACATTCGTTAATTCCGAAATAAATATCTTCCCAGACGCGGAACAAAAGGAGAGAAAGTCCGAGTATTCAGTTGTAATCGCATCGGCTATTCTAACCCGATCCATGTCCATAATAATGCCTCCAATTAGTCTTCTTCGATTACTTCCATTAAATCTCCTATGTCACAGTGAAAGACTTTGCAGAGGTTGATCATTACTTCCATACTGACAGGGCGATCATTATTTAATTTTGTCATCGCATAGGAGCTTATTTCCGCAGCTTTTGATAAATCACTTTTTTTCATTTTGTTGTCCTTCATCAGTCTCCACAGCTTGTCATAGCAAACTTTCATGTGATACCTCCATACAGCGCAGATTAGCCCCATTATCTCGTTGGCGCAAAAGTACATTATATATAATACCATATTTCTACACAGTTTTCAATAAATTTGATCGAATTACAGTTCAAGGGGAGAAAAGGTGCAGCAAAATAGTCGCACCTTTTCTCGTTAATAGTGCAGTTGTATGTGAGAAGGGCTTATGATCTTTTTATTCGATAACTATTTAGCAATGTTGATTATCGTTAGCCCATGATCAGAGGCATAATTGATAGTATAAAATGTGCCGCCTGTTTTTTCGGTAAGAAAACAAATACATCTGCTGCTATTGTCTACAAGATGGCGATTGCGTTTTTGCATACAGACCCGAAAATCGTACTCTGAGGTGTAAGCCGCCTTATCCCGAACGCCGCCGTTGGGACCGTACTTGTAGTCCGTCCAGGCAAGAACGCCGCAGCGAGAAGTGCTTCGACTTACGGAGATCGTCACGTTGCCAGCGGGAGCCGTATCGGTGGTGATGGTGAGCGTATTGCCAGACACGTTGAAACGGAATCCCGTCTCACTGGCGAAGAAAGTAAACCGCGACAGCACACGATTGGTATCCGTGAGTTCGGCAATATCAGGCGGCATCTTGAAGATTACGCAGAACACGAGCCGAATCCGAATCTTTGGCATGACCTTTTAGGTGCACTTGAGACAGAGCAGAGAGAGCGTGCCACTCGTAAGGCAAGAAAAATCAGACTGTGCCCAGCCTGCGGGAAGCCCTTGGAGGTCATGAGCATTGCCGACAACCAGCATTCACCCGGTGGGTTCGATGTGATTGCTCATTGCCGAAACTGTCTCGCTAAC
>ENA-UOJG01002125-UOJG01002125.1-human-gut-metagenome-genome-assembly--contig:-C47-NODE-2125-length-17884-cov-5.210051_pt1 | contig 17884 bp, 11 predicted proteins | sample MGYA00242340_ERZ723887 | MGnify/ENA metagenome assembly ERZ723887 | reverse complement strand
TTATATCTATAGCCACTTGTTCCAAGTATTTCCACTCTAATATTTGTAGTATCGTTTAATGTTTTAAATGTTGTGAAGTAATGTTTAATGGTTTCTTTTATCGTTACTTCTTCTTCAAATATTAAAGTTTCTACTTTATTTGAATTAATTGAATATATATTAACATTTACTTTGTCAGAGTCTTTAGAATTATTTTTAATTAAGAATTGAAAACTGTAAGTATCATTTATATATATTTTTTCTGAACTTTGTGTTGTTTGGCTAATACCTCTAGGCTCTATATATTCAGTTTCAGATACTAGATTTAACCATTTTTTATCATTAGCTGTAGTTACTACAGGAGTAAATGAATAAGTAGTATCTCCAACAATATCAAAATATTTATAATTATAAGACCAGAACGCAGAGTTTCTTAATAAATTTTTTACAGTTGATGTTACAGTACCTATTTGAACCCATTTAGTACCATTCCACATCCACATAGTAGCAGGATCAGTAGAACTGTCTATCCATACTTGACCTATATATGGATTATCTGGTCTAAGCCCAGAAGACAATAAATCATTTGTATCTACTATTGATATTCTAGAACATGCAACTAATGTATCATCACCAGGTATACCAGAAAGGTTTTTATAAGCTTCAAATTGTATTATTGCTTTTCCGTTGATTTCATCTTTAGTAACTGTTATTGGATTTTTACCTTTGTGTTCTTTGTTCCATTTTTGATCAGCTTCATATTTACCACTATCATTATTCCAGATAGTCCATCTTATATCTTCGAATTTATCAGTTACATCTTTTAAGTCTTCGTATATAACACCAGTTAAAGTTGTTTCTAAATCATAAGGATATAATATAGAACCATTGCTAGAAAAAATATCTGATTCATATAATGTAGTTTCATCTAAAGCTTCAAGTATTGTACTGGCAGAAGTTAATGCTTTATAAGAAATCATTAAACATCACCACCTATTGTACGACTCTATTATTCTTTAATTCATTTGCTGTAAATATTTGTGCTTCAGGATCGTCAATGCCAAGCTCTAAATTTAATGCCTCTGCTTGATTCATTTCATCTTCTGACACTAATAAATGATTCATTAATTGTTTTTTTGCATCTTGAGCGGCTTGTTTGGTTTTTTCAACTATATCTACTGTTAATTGTTCCTCTCTTGTTATATCTTCAAAAGTTATATATAAACTTCTTTCATCACTAACTGGATTAAAGTTTTCATCTTCAGTATCCATAACTTGATATTTTAAAGGTTTAGTTCTATCTGTATTTGACCACACGTTTCTTGTCTCATCTTTATCATAACTATATATATACCAATAGTATTCAAATTCAGTATTATATAAAACAGAGTCATCATTTAATAGTTCGCCTTTATATGTTATAACCACTTTAGCTGTTGTACCAGTACTAGTTGCAGAACGTCTTAACTTATTACCATTGGATAAACTTATATAAGCTCTAGTGTCATCAGTATTATCGTAGACAACCATTATATCATTAAGCTTTGCATTATTTTGTTTATCATCTGTTATTACTAATTTAATAGAATCTGAGCCACTTATTAAATCTGGATATATTCTCAACATAACAACACCTCTTGCATTAGTTTTTATATTATATTCAATACTCTCAGTTTCTTCATTATATACTTTTCTACATATATCATAATTATTGCCATCATTATCAGTAGTGTCATTAATTTCTTTTTGTGCAGTTGAATCTAATAATTTCCAACCTCCATTTATTATATCTCTTATATACCATTGAATTTTTAGTTGTGAAGTAGCGTCATCCATTTCATCTTGTAAATCTACTTCAACACCAGATCTATAATAATGAGCTTCTAATTGCAAATAATCTGGAGTACCATTATAAATAGATGTACCATTCAAGGCTTCTATAACTGCTTTATTAACGCCTTGACCAGTAGCAATATCACTTAATGTAATAGAGAATTGTTGAGGTATATACATTCTTGCGTATGGATCATAAAAACTAAATTTACATACTATTTCACAAGTGGTATTAGCTTGTAATATGTTATCTGTAATTACTAATTGTCTACCATCGTTACAAGAAATAGTATTGTTTTTATCTATATTATATGTCCATGTAAATGAATAACCATCTGTTCCTCTAGTAATTTCTTTTTCTACACCAGAAGAATCTTTTTTAAACCAGTGAATATCAGATATCATTGGTGTAGTAAAATTATGACTACTTAAATCATCAAATGTTCTATACTCAGTTGGATCAAATAAGTCAGGATTATATCTACCAGTATCTCCAACTTTATAAATATTTGTAGCTATTAAATATGGTCTTAAAACCAAATTGTTTTTAGTCCAATCTGGAGAATAAGGATTAGATTGACCTGTATAATAAATTTGAGTTCTACTACCACTAACTACACTTAAATTACCAGTAAGATACGATGCATCAGTTTCATCTGTAATTATTGTACTAGCAGTAGCAATAGCTTCGTATTTTCTTGCCAATTATATCACCTCTTTATTGTTTAATTTGGTTTGCATATGTTTCATATATTTTTTTAACCCATTCTGTATCATCTTCATATTTAACAAATGATACAGAAAATTGTGCATGAAGATTAACATCTTCTTTGTTCACAATTATTGATTTAGAACCAGTAGAATGTGCATCATTCCAATACTGATCTTCTAATTTACTCACTTCAGAATTCCCAGACGTTCTTGTCCATATAAAATTATCTGAAGGTACAGTATCTGTAATATCTTTATTATTTGAATATAGTTTTACAGATAAGATTATAGGAGATGTTTTGAAGTCTCCATTGTCTCTATGTATTTCTAGTCTATATGTAGTATTAGATATTATATCATCGTCTTCCCACCAATTTCCTTTATCAGTTATTTTATAACCAGCTTTTGTTAAACCGCTTGCAATATCTTCTACCTTAACATCATACTGATTATTACCTTCGTTGTAGTGAGGATGAACAACTAAATCACTAGGACTAACATTATTTTTCAATTATATCACCTCATTTTCTAAGCATTGCTATTATATTATTACTAAATAAAAATAGCCCCTTTGAATGGGGCTACAAATAAATTAAGCTGTGTATGTTAATCTTATTTTAGCATTAGTATTGTATATTATATAATATGACAGAGAAGTCGATGGTTTATAAACTTTAAAATGATCATATCTTCCTGAAGCAAATCCATTTTTTACTGTATCAGAAACAGTGATCCATTTACCCCTACCTCTTGACAATGTAGAACTTGTATCAACTGCTACATCTGAATATCTACCAGTACTATCACAAGCATATAAACATACTGTAGCTGCTGATGCACTACCATGAGTTGAATCAGCTCTTTCTACATACACTTCCATTTTAGATACTGTAGAGTTATTCATCATTGCTTTTATTTGTTTTAATCTACTAGAAGTGAATCTAAAGTTACCTTTATAATAGTAGTATCCAGAATAATAACCTTGTCTTATAGTAGAAGTATTTGTACCTACTTTATTGCTATAACTACTTGATGAATAATTATCTGTATAACAGTTATTGAATGTATATGTTGTTGTATGACCTGTTGTTTGAACACTATCTGTTGCAGAAGAAGAAGAAAACATTATAACCCATCCTTTTGCTTCAGCTATTTTATAACTACAATTTTGTTGAACAGCTACAGGTAATGAACTTATATCTATTTGCTTTACTGGATATTGTACATATGATGCAACATTTGCACTTACTGAATCTGATATATATGCACTTGAAGTATTATATGTTTTCAAAGGGTTATCGTATGATGTTCCATGTCTATATCTATTTATTCTATACCAACCACTTGATGCTGTTCCTAATACAGGTATTACATCAGTCTTACCAACTTTACCTATTTGCGTACTACTACTAGAACCTCCTGCTCTAACATTAACTCCACTTCCTATTGTTACAACTTTAGTTGATTTTGTATAAGTACCAGCGTCTGGTAATGATTGAAATAGAGTATTGACTTGATTTAATGTCGTGTTTTCATTTAACTTTATAGTGTCCATTATTATCATAGCATCTTTTATTCCATCTATTATATCATCTAATACAGTAGGATATTCCTCAAATTTTGTCGGAGCAGTTCTATCGTTGTCTTCTATTACAGCTTTTAGCCCTTGTTTTGTATCTAATACATTTTGTAATTTATCTGACGTTGCCATTATATCCCTCCTTTATTATAACGAAACACCGTTTATTTCGTCTAATATTGTGTCTATATTTCCCACTTGAGTTTTCAAGTTATTTACATCTCTTTGTAGAGTTTCTACATTATTTTGTATAGTAAAGACTACTCCATTTGAAGCATAATCATTGTGAGTATGATTACTAGTAGCAGCACCTATGTTAGCTGGTGTAATATTAATAGTTTTATTAGCACTACCATTAAATGTTCCAGCACTTGTACCATTAGTTTGAATTGTTAAAGTACCAGTAGTCTTTGCAGCTTGTGTAGCAACACCACCTGCAGTTGAAGATCCTGCATAAGGATGTGTATGCGAAGCAGGAGCATATCCAGAGTGAGTATGATTAGTAGCAGCTGCTCCTATTCCAGCTGGAGTTACATTAAAAGTTTGTGCTGATGAACCATCAAAAGTTTTAGAAGTTGTACCATTTAATTGTAATGTTAAAGAATTGTTGACTTTGTTTGCACTAGTAGCCGAACCTCCTGGTGCTGTAGCTGCTGCATAATTATGTGTATGATCTTCATGAGCGGCACCTATATTAGTTGGATTTATAAGAACTGTTTGTGCAGACGATCCATCATATGATGTTCTCGCTCCTCCTTGTATTGCTTTAAATACAATATTTAATTGATGATTTACTTTTTCTGCACTTGTAGCCGAACCTCCCGCACTACTAGACCCAGCATAATTATGGGTATGATTTTCTAAATCAGGCTTAAAAATATCTGTATAAAATTTAACTAATGTATCTTTTAATAAATTTGTTACACTTTTTTTAGATAACGCCATTAGTTTTACCTCCTTATTCATTTATATTCTAATGTATTATTACTAATTAATATATGATATAAATAAAGCCAAATAGCATAAAACTATTTGGCTCTGTATAATTAAAGTATTCGTGTATTTCCAACATACATTTTTTAACATTAGTATTGTTTTAGTATTATTTTTAATTATATTATTGCGGTGTTTCTTCCGTACCATTATTGTCATCACTACCATTACTGTCTGATTGATTTGTATAAGTTACAAAATCACTACTATTGTCATTTATTGTTAAATTTATATTTGCAGTTATTGTTCCACATGTAGCTTTTATAATACATGAACCAGCAGATTTTGCTCTAATCCTATTATTATTTTCAATTACTGCTATACTTTCATCTGAAGATTCATAATGTATTTCATTATTTTCTGTACTATTTAAAGGATAAGCAATGGCATCAATAATTTGTACACTATGTCTTCTAAAATAATATTTATCAGTATCAAAAGAATCCATACACCATCTAATATAATTAACACCTTCTGTTGGTATAGTACAAGTCATATTATTATAATTCTCAATATCAGCATCTGTATATTTATTATAATATGCCCATCCTTTGTCTGGTCCGAACCAAGTTTGATAATAGTCTTTAGTTTCACCATATCCAACTAATCCTATTCCATATCTTGTAGTTGGTATATCTATTATTATATCTTCTCCAGGAAATACTGGAATAAAATCATAAGTTACTGAACTATCATCACCAGTAATACCACTAGAATCATTAGTAGTTCTAAGAGCACCAGCTAAATGTCCTGCTGTATCTATATAAGTACTAACACGACATAATATACCATTAATATATTTTTCTGGTGTTAATCTTGTATATAAGTTCATAGTCAAATCTTGTGTAATATTCTTGAAATTAAAATTAGTATGTGGTATACGTGGATTACTTGCTGTAAATAATTTTTTATTTCCTAAATATATTTTTTTTATTTTATTTTCTCCTATTGCCATTGCTTTTATATTATTAATACCTGCATAAAAATTGTAAGAAATGTCTTCTACTATTTCATTAACATTAACAGAAAAAGTTTTAGTACAATTTGAATTGTTGCTATGTGTTGCAGTAATATTACAACTTCCAATTTTCTTACCAATAACATTGCATGAAAATCCATTATCAGTTGGTACTAATTTAACTATATCAGGTTTATCTGAAGTCCAATTTATGGATGTTTTTGGGTATGCATTTACATTAATAATATGATTTTCTCCTTTAGCTATCCAAATTTCACTATCATCAGATAACATTTCTTTATTCAAATCTGTATAATCTAATTCAATATACATATCAAATATATAAGCATAACAAGTAAAGAATATTGTACTATATCTACCAATAAAACTTAAACTAGTTAAACTTTTATATTGCTCTTCGCTAAGAGGAATACTATAATCAACACCATCATTTACATATTGTAAATGTAGTTCTTTTAATGTTAACTCAGTATTGTTTAATTTTATAGCTAAAAAACAAGCTCCTGTTGAATTACTATTGGCACATTTTAAAAGTAAACGTAAATTTACTTTATTGATAATTGATCCTTCTGGAAGTTCTGGTAAAGAAAAATTATATGTGCATTTTTTTGTACTATTTCTTCTTAAAGTACATCTTGCAACAGTTGTCAAATCATCGTCATAAGCATTTTCCATGGGATAGGTTCCACTATCCCATGAACCAGCATCATATCCAGAAGGCTTAATTTTCATTATAGTCATAAAAATTCTCCCTTCTAATATTATTTTAATCAGTAATTAAATATAAAGTGTTAGGATCTTTATTAGATAAAGAATCATATTCTGACTGACTTATAGTTTTTATAGTTAAATTATTAAGTCTATCGTCTACATATTTTGTAGTAGCTAATCCTTCTATACTAGGTATGATTGGTTTATCAGTTAAATCATTATAGCTATGTTTAGCTTGACTATAAGCATAAGCAGCGTCATAATTAGCTTTTAATTCATTTGTTAAATCATTATGAGTTAAACTCATGCCATCAACTTTATCAACTTTTTTACCTATTTGAGTAGCTACAGTAGTAGCAAAGTTAGGATCATTTCCTAAAGCTGTAGCTAATTCTTGTAAAGTATCTAAAGTTTCTGGAGCTGAATTAACTATTCCAGCTACTTTATCATCAACGTATTTTTTTGTAGTTAAATCTTTATTATTTGTAGGTGTACCTTCTACACTAACATTTCCAGCAAACCATCCATTACCATCCCAATCTAATGTATAAGCATTTTTTCTTGCAGTTTTTGAAGTACCATTACCAACAATATGTGCATATTTATTAGCTGTATCTTCTATATTATATTTTCCTTCCACATGTTGATTTTGACCTTGTGCTGTTGTTCCATAACCTTCTGCATGAGAATAATCACCATCAGCATAGCATAGATATCCTTCAGCATGTGAATATTGACCATTAGCTCTACTAGAACCTTCAGCATGAGAATATAGACCAGATGCTACAACATTTGATCCCATAGCCACGCTTCCTTTTCCAATTTTACTACTATCTAATCTTCCTAAACTTATATTTCCTGTAAATACTGGATTATTTTTTGTTACTAATCCATCTATATTTGGCAGTTCAATCCATTCAAATGTATTATTTTGGCTTTTAACTAATACTTTTTCAAATGGAGCATTTTTAAATAATGTTAGTATAGTTTTTGTGTATTCATCTATATAATCAAATAATTTTAATGTACCATTAGCAGATATTAATGCTGATTTACTAGTTCTATATTCAGTAAGTAATTTACTTCCATCAGATTGTAAATCTGAATAACAAAGACCATATATTGTATTTATATTTCCATTTTCATCAGTAAATTGAGCATCACCAGCTATAAATACTAAATTATGCTCTGGCAACAATGGAAATAATTTATCACCAGTTCTATTGCTATCGTCTAAAAGCAATATAGGTAATGATTTACTATCAACATATTTCTTTGTAGCAAACTCATCTTTTAATATTTCATCATGAAAACTATATAAAGAGTTTGCTACTAATGTTTTTATACTATCTTTGTTTAACACTGTCAAACCTCCTTTATATATTAATAAAGCTACAATAAAATTTATTATAGCTTTATTGTTGTATATTTTATTTTAAATTATTGTTGTGCTAAGGCTTTTTTAACAGCATCTATTATATTAGTTACATCAGCAGCATTAGTAGATTCTACTCCACCTAAAGTAGTCATATTATCTTCTATAATTTTTACTCTACCTGCAAGAGCATTACCAGCTGTTAAAGTATAAGCATCAGTGATTTTATAATCAGCTAATGTTTTGTTAGCTTTAAGTGTTCCTATCATAGAATCCATATTAAGAGCGTTTAATCTGTATTCTAATTTACCTACAGCAGTATTTAAACTATCTGCTGCAGCTATTGCAGTAGCAGTAGGTGCTTTGGCAGGAACTGCATATCCAGTCATTGCATTAACTTTGTCACTTCCATGATTTCCTAAAGTTAAATTTAAAGTAGCGTCTGCAGAACCATCTATAGAAACGCTACCAGTTGCTGCACCAGTAACATTTATTGTTCTAGCAGTATTCCATTTGTCACAACCAGCAGAAGCTGCTCTTGCTCTTCTATCTACTTTTGCTAAAGCAGCAGCGATAGTATCAGTTACTGCAACATCAGAAGCAGCGTCTGGTAAAGTATAAGTACCAATTGCTAAATCTGCTCCTGCATGAGTATGTCCAGCATCAGCTTTTGTTGCTATATTATCCATAATACCTTTTACTATAGAACCTTCTTTGTCTGCATTTAATGCATCAGCTATTTCGTGGATAGTATCTAAAGTTGTTGGAGCTGCACCAACTAAATCTTTAATTAATTTATCAGAATGTGCATTAGCAGCAGCTACAGCGTCAGCAACAGATTTTGCAGTAGCAGCATCGGCAACAGAAGCAGAATCTATTGCGTTTACTAATTTAACGATACCTTTTGCAGTTGTAGATGCACTTTGTATTTCTTTCCAACCTGAAGTACTTAAGAAATTAGTATTTGCTTTACTTGCAGGAGAAGGAACCAACCCTTCTGCAGCAGCAGAGAATGGTTGATAAGCACCAGCTATAGTAACTTTTTTAGTTTCAGCATCAGCTGTAACAGATATATTATCTCCAGCTGCTATTTCAACTGTATCTGTAGCAGCTCCAGCAGCTATAGTTGATTCTCCAACTTTTACATTAGAGAATGCATTTTGGTTCTTTTCTCCGTCAAGATTTTTAATTCCTTCAAGTTTTTTAACTTGAGCAGCAGTCATATGACCGTCTTGAGCATTTGTAGCTTTGATATTATTATGAGTAGTTATAAGTTCATTAATTTTGCCAGGTAAAATATCTTTATGATATCCTACTAACGAACTCGCAATTAAATCTTTAATACTTTGTTTATTTAACATTTTTCAGTCTCCTTTATAATTAAAATTTGTCATTTTCTAAATAAAATATTACCGACTTCAAACCGTTATTTATATTTTCTGGTATAGGTCCTATTTTTATTTTTATATCTACATATTCATTTTTATAAATAGTGCCTAGATTAACAGATCCTCTGTCAATATCTATTTCTAATTTTTCGAATTCTCCATCGTTAACTTTAACTTCAAATAGGTTTAATAAGAAATTACTTTCATAATCTTTAAACGCTACTACTAGTTTAGTATTATATGAATTATCGACTATTTGACCTCCATAACCATTATAGATTCTTATATTCTTTTCTAATGTATCTCCAGGTTGTATTGAGCCTGGTTCACTATATGATTTATATACATTATAAGAATTATCGTCATCTTGTACAAACCATGTAAGTATAGGTTTTGCCATAACTATCTACCATCCTTTCCTAATTTTATACCACTTATAATTATCATATCTCCTGAATTTAATGATGATATAATATTATTAGTAAATGTTAGACGTGTTTGACTATATGACTCATTTAATGATACATCTACTAATGTATAATCAATATCTCTTATTAAGAATGAATCTTTATTATTTACTAAATCTCTATGAATAATTGTTACATAATCTTTTTGTCTTATATCTCTAGAAGTTACATTAATATCATTTGTTCCATCATATGTAATAACTTCGTTAATATGATTCAATGATTGTATTAAATTATTAATAACAGAGCCTGGAAGATTTTCTTCTTTTAATACTGAATTAGTAGTTAAAAATTTATCTGTATCCATAGCTGTATTATCTTTTAATTTCTGTATCTCTTTATTCATGTTATCAAGTATACTATGGGTATCATCATATAATTTACTTGTTTCAGTATATAATGTTTCTACTTTAGATAAGCATGAACTATAGTCTAGATCTAATTGGTCTAATAATGAATTAATATGATCATAACTTATAAAATTACTTGTTATTCTATATTGGATAACATCTCCAATATGTATGTCTTTAAGTATTTTAAAAGCTCTAGATATGTTATGAGTTAATCTTAAATCATATGAATTATCAGCTAGGGTTAAGTCTGCACCTTCTTCATAGTCTATATTCTTAACGAGTTTAACACCATTTAAATAAACCTCTAATTGGTTTTCATTAAATCTGTAATAGTTGTCGTCCGATATATTTATTACTTTTGAATCTGTATTATCTACCACTAATGAATCTTCATATATATAAGTAGCAAATCTTTGTAATTTACGTTTTGACGGAGCTTCTGACACAGCTCTATTTATATGACATTCTACATATAGTTCTTCTTCAACAATTTTATTATTTAATGTATCATATGTACCTTCTAGGTAAAGAGCGTCTAACGGTTCCTTTAGAATAAAGCCTATACCAAAATTATCATATTCTTCATTTAATGAATTCATTGTCCATTCATCATATCCATAATGATTTTGCATAGCTTTAATAATATTTTCTGGTAAAACATCAAAGGCATTAGATAATGAAATTTCTTCGAATTGATCGTTATGCAATGGTACCTGATTTATCATGATAGATAATTCATTTTTATTTGGTGTGAATAAACATCTCTTGTCTTTGTTCCAATCAAATAAGAAATATTTATATTTGTTTTTATATCCGTCTTTATCTTCACCTAAGCATTCTGCATTGATGCTAGACCAATAATTGCCACCTTCCCAAGAATCATCTAGTCCATATATTTTAACTTCTTTTGTATTAACATATGTTTCTTTATTAATAGGAACCCACATCATTGTAGATTGTAATATTTTTATGTTATAAGTCAAAATATCATTAGATTGAAGTATTTTATAAACTCTAAACTTATTAGAAGTTTTAGTGTCGTCTATTTGTTGAATATTTACAGGTATGTCATTGTATAATTTTACATATTCATTTTCATTTAATAATTCGTTATTGACGTATATTTTTAATTCGTCTTGGTTAATATTATAGTATATATCGGTTTCGAAATCTTTATAAGTGTAATCGCCATTATAACCATCAGTTATGGTATAGCTTCTTCTGAAGTTTGTATTGTAGACCCTTTTCCACATGTATAACGTATTATTATCTGTATTTAACCATAGCTGATTCTCTCTAGGATTTTTAGGTTCTATTAGAGATATAAATTGTAAATCCTTAAAGGCTGTGCCACATAAATAAAGATTTCCATTAGCATCCGTATATATGTTTCTTAAGTCACGTAAATCTTTTTTGATGCTTATGTTTGCATGAGGTATATCATTGCTTCCTTCTTGGTGATAAGCATCTACTAGTATAAATGCTATTAAGTATTTATATGATTCGGGGATGATAGCAGAAGGAGTTGTAGAAGTTATACTAGATGTTTTAACTTGTATATGATTATTATTGTCTACATATACAGTATCTAGTCTTTTTGCTGAATAATAATAATTAACTTTTACCTTTCTCTTTATAAGCCCAGTTAGAGTTAAAGTATATCCATCTATCGCTTTAATTCTAATGCTATCATCTTCTTTTACACTGTTTTGATAATTAACAGTGATACCAGAATACCCTGATGCAAATGATTCTAGGTATTCTGCTGGTTTTAAACGATCTAAGCCATATGGTATTTCTTTTAGTGTAACCTGGTTAGATGTATTAGCTGTTAGTATATCACATTGACTTATTAATTGTGGTTTTTCTATTTCTACCACTTGTTCATCTATAAATATTTCTTCACCAGTCGATGTAACAATACTAGCAGCACTTATTTTTATAGCAAATCTATCTGATGTTATTACAGGAGTTATTTCTAGTCCAGATGCAACTCCTGTACCTCCTATATTAACACGTTCTCTATTTATTTCTTCCTGTAATGTCTCAAAGTTTTCTTGTATTTCTTCAGAACGTATGCCATTGGAAAAATCTATTATTTTTAACATCTTATTCCTCCTTGTCTTCATAGTATATAACTGCATACGATTCTGCTACTTTCCATTTGTTGATAGTAGATTCAATTAAGTCTTTGTATTGCTCGTATTTCTTAGGCAATGTAATTATCATTGTTCCAGCTTCTCTATACGGTCTACCATTTATATGACCTATATCAAATAAGTTATAATTATCTGGCTCAGACTCTGGTAAACCTCCACCTAATTGTCTTATGTCGTATGCATTTATAGAATCATCTGTTTGTCCAACTATGATTTTAAATAATATATATTGATTATCTATTAATGAATCATAGTCTTCGGCAAAACAATATTCTATATGATTGTTCAATAAATATATTACATATTCTTGTTCTCTTATTCTGTTAATAGAATCGTTATCTGCTTTAATAAAAGGAATAGTTAAATTGGTACTGTTTTCTATATTAATTCCTAATGAGCTGCTTTTAAATCCATATATTCTGACAGATAAATCGGAGTCATTTTCTATTAAATATATAAGATCTTCTATATTTGTTTCTATAAGATAATGTAGCTCACTTAAATAATAAATTCTGCCGTTATTATATATACTTATCCATCCTACTGGTTTTTCTGGTTCAGCATAACCATCTAATCCTCTATCAGTATCCGTATCAAACATTAGTCTATCATTATTACTACCAATGCATTTTATAAATGATATCCCAGAAGATAAATCGTTATCTGTCTGCGCTTGTTTCTGTGTATTATCTGTAAGCATATCTATTTTTGTTATGTTATAATCACCAGATGATATTTTAAATAATTTTGCTAAATTCACATTAGATGTAAAATTCTTTTTAGCCTTTAATGTCCCACCCACTATTTCATAGTCTGGAACCTTTGTAGCTATCCATTCTTTTTTATATTCACTTGTTTTATAACTTCTAAGATATACATACATTAATACTTCATATATAATATCTTTATATTGTTCTATATCTCTTGTCATTTCAAAATGAGATATTATAACAAAACCTTTATTGATATATTCCAAAATTAAAATAGGAGTAGTTAAATCTTCTGTAAATATTTTATGGAGAATAGTCCCTTCTGGGACTACAGTTAATCCTAAATCAAAATAACTTTTGCCAGTAATTGAAACATCACTGTGAATTACAGGAGCTTTTAATTCAAATGTATAATTGTCTTGCGTAGTAAGTAAAGTAAAGCTATCATTAAAACCTCTAGCATCTCTACAAAACATCCATAGATTTGTATTGTAATCTAAATAATCATATATATTAATTTTTTCATCAGAGTCGTCATAATAAACACAACTAGGAGTTTCTACAAATGCAAAATCTACATCATTCATAGTTGAATTTATAAAAGTATTTTGTGATAACGCGGTTTTTTTTTTTTTTATATTTTGAGGAAGTAATACACCTTATGTATGATTAGAGAATTTTTAATAAATTATTTATGCTAAATTTGTATTTGATGCAGATAGATTTATATTATATGAATTAGATATTTTGTATTCTTGATTCTTTTTAATTGTAGCTTTCCATAAAAACTTTTTAGGCTCAAATTCTATTTGATTATTAGGAGAATATATATATTTATCATTTTTAACTTTTAATAAATTTTTAGTATCTACTTCTTCATTGTATTGATTAAATATCTTTACGCTTCCATTATTGAATTCTGTTCCAGGCAAAACTACATTTTTCTTATCAGTATTAAAATTCTCGTCTACTTCTTTATCTATTTTATATTTAGAATAATCAACTGTTATATATGATAATGGAACATTAAGATCTGTATCTATATAGTTATCTGTCACAACTTTTACATTATGATTACATGGGTATATTTTCATTAAATCACCTCTTATCTTCCTATTACAATATAACAATTTTCTGTAGGAGTTATTTTAGAATCAAAATATAATTTTTCATTTATGTATTCATAAGTTCCTATTTCTTTTTCTGTATTGTCATAAAGTATATTTACGTCATCTGTATATTGTGTAGATATTTCTACATCATAAGAATTATAGTCATATCTATAATTTATACTATAAGAATCATCTTTTAAATAATCTACAACTATTACTTCATAATCATCTAAACGTTCTGTATCAATTATATATACAGATCTTCCTTGAATATCTATATATCCTATTTTCTTTATATTTGATTCATGGAATGTATGAAAACAATTATTACAGCATTCTCCTATATCATCTTTTTCTTGTGAAGATATATTCATTAATTTAGATAAATCATATTCTATGCCATTTAATATTCCATACATAGTTATTTTTCCGTTATTATTTATCGCATTAGATAATTGTATTTGTCCATTATGTTTTAATATATCTTTTGTATAAAAATACTCTCTTTCTATATTTGTAAATATATAATAGTCTTCTTCATTTTTCTTTATTATTCTATAAGATGCAGATAGCTCTAATGGATTGTTGTTAGGATCGAGTACGACAATAGGGGACTTAATTAATCCAGGCACAGATTTTATTATAGTTTTTTGTACTGTCATATTTGTTTCATTTCCATTTATATCTACGATTATTAAATCTGTTATTATTCCATTTAAATTATGAAATACAGACAATATATCAGAATTTAAATTTATTATTTGTTCATATGTAGAATTGTCTCTAGTAATAGTTATTTTTTTATTTTCGTATGAATAATTATATACGATTTCATTAGCCATTACTAAATCACCTGTTCCCCAATTTGTTTCACCATTTGATATGACATAGTAATCAAATGGTCTGTAATCGTTAGAACCTGGCGTATTTATTATCTTTCCTTTAAATGTAATAGTTTTAATTTGTGTTAAATCAAAGTCTATTCTACTGCCTTCTATTTGCTTTATATCAGAATCAATATCTGTTCTTATATAAGCATTATCTTTAGCTGATGTAATAGATATATTTTTTATTTTACCTTTTCGCCCAACAAATTTTAATGATACATTTGTCGATTCAGTTAGCGTAAAGCTATTATCTGCCAATAATATATTTTTTTCATCGTTGTCTATTCTTTGATCATTAAATATAAATACATATGGTTTTATATCACAATCATCATTAGATTCATATTTTAAATAATATTTACCAGCTTTTAAATTAATATCTATCTGTTCTATCTCTGCTTCATTTTTACAATTCTTTAATTCAAATGTATCTTTAGAAAAATAAATATAACCACCATTCGTATTTCTCATATTGACTATCCAATTATATGGTATTTCTGAAGCTATATTTATTGTTTTTATTACATTGTTCTTATTTGAATAGTAAGCCAAATTATAGCTAGTTATATCAAAATTAGAAGTATATGAAATAGTCTTAGTATCATTAACATATACTGTATATACATTTTTTCTTTTTTCTATCTTAATTCTTAAATCATTTGTTACGGCTTTTACTTCCGTACATGGAGCTGTCAGTATAACGGTTTGCTCTTGTATTTTTGATTTATATAGTACTTGAATACTTTGATTAACTAATCTAAATAGCAATTTCTCGTCTTTATCTTGTAAAGACGAGCCTTCGCTATTTATAAACATAATACCAAAACCAGTATTAATATAATCTATTGTAATTTCAATATCTATATTGTTATTATAAACATAATCATCAAATAATACATCTTTTTCGTAGAACTTAATACCATTATCAGACTCTATTCTACTAGTTGATTGAAACATTAAATCACCTCTAAATCTATATTATTGAATTTAACATAAGCGTATTTAGATTTTAAAAGTATTTTAATTTGGAAATATCTAGCATTATTGAAGACTATATTATTTGCTTCTTTTAATTTAATTAATTGCCAATCGGTCCATACATTAATGTTATTTCCTGCTGCTCTTATTGATATTTCTATATCTTTTAAATCACTTATATCTTCTACATCTATATTACTTAATTTATATCTTAGACATTCTTGAGAATCAAAAATATTAGATGTTAAATAACCAGTATTTAATGTTTCTGCTTTTATAATATTATTGTCTTCAGATTTATATTCTGCATATATAGCTAAATTGTTAACCACTTTATTTTTCGGAATTTCTAATTTAACCTTTATATATCTTGAAACATAATCACCATAAACAAATCCATAGTTATTATCAAAAAATGTATATAATCTATATTGACCATTTCTTTCATTTGAAGTATAGACGTATATTTTTATATTTTTTAATTCATCTAAATCAACATCATTAACTTTAAAGACTAATCGATTTACTGTATATGGATTTTCTATAAATATAGGTTCTGTCATCATAGCACTTCCCATTTGATTGTTTGGTGCTTGTATATATGTATCTTTAACAATAAGATTATTTATATCAAATTTTAACCATTCTTCTCTTGTAGAATATTTAGCTAATTTAGTTATATTCCAATCAAGCCTAGAAGTAGTTCTAATACGTCCATCTGAACCTATACTTGCACAATAATTATTTAAAGCATCTTTATCATCTAATTCTAATCTATATACATCTCCCTCTGTTTTGTTATCATTTAAATCAAAGCCTAACTGATCTATATTTCTATTGTGGCATGAAAATATATCTAAAACATTATCTGTTATTATTATGTCGTCCAATACTCCATTTCCTTTTACTATTAAATAATATTTAGTATCTTTCTTCTTTGATAATGTATATGATTTAAGGTTTGTATTGGATTTTATTTCTTCGTCTATTTTAATATTAAATGAATCATTTAAATCTATATTTAAAAATTTTGATTCATGGCCTATATAAACTTTAACACCAGATGAAATAAAACTTATATGAGATTCTCTATCGTCATACAAATAATCTGTTATATTAATATAACTATAGCCCCAGTCTTCGGCATCTGCAAATGCTAAAGCTAAGTCATTGCATCCTAATTCTCCATATTTATCTGTTAATGAAATTTTCATACCATTTGTACACCATTTGTAAAACGAATCACAAGATGTAAATTTATTAAAATTAGATATACCTTTTACAAGCGTATCTCTATAATCAAAATTAAACAAGTTGTTTATACCTTTTTGAATCATTGAAGTATTCTTTAATCTGTTATCTGTTGTTTTGTAAGTTAATATTCGTCCGTCTTCTATGTTTATGTTTTCACTATACATATTATCATCAGTATCTAATTTTAATGTTCCGTCATTACTGAACAAATAATATTCTTTACCATTTATATAATAATATCCAGTTTTAACAAGTACGTTATTTTCTGTACTGTATTTGTTAAATTTGATTATATCATCAGTCATTATAGCTTCAAATGTAGGTTCAGTACATGATACATATATTAAATCACAATCTTTAAACTTATCTAATTTGTTTAAATTATATGTATCTCCATTAATCATATCTTTGATATT
>ENA-UOJG01002111-UOJG01002111.1-human-gut-metagenome-genome-assembly--contig:-C47-NODE-2111-length-18001-cov-5.401817_pt1 | contig 18001 bp, 14 predicted proteins | sample MGYA00242340_ERZ723887 | MGnify/ENA metagenome assembly ERZ723887 | reverse complement strand
ACGGTATCAACATAAAATCCCTCACACCAAAATCTTCGATTTTTCTATCGATATTTCAAATTTACAAATTTATCAAAAATCATTAAACTACTTTTACCTTTCAAATATCCCATGAATGATTAAACTGATATTTTCGGTGGAATCAATATTAACATATATATATGATTCAGGCATGCCTTTACTTCTATTATTTCAACTCCTTTGTATATATATAGTTGCCTTAAAATTTTTTCTATCTCTAATCTTAACTTTCCATATATTACTTGTCTTCTATATTTTGGTGCAAATACTACATGGTACTTGCAATTCCATTTTGTGTGTGATAAACTATTAGTGTCCATATTTGGACCACCTCCTATATAATAAATTTAAAATCTTGGCGGATTTCAAATTTATTATGTCATGGAGGCTTTTTATTTTGTTGTAAAGCTGTAAGCTTTTTGGAACCACCCGCATAGCAGGTGGTTTTCTAGCCTCAAAAGATAATTTACCGAAGTATCTTTTGAGGTTTAAAATAAAAAAGAGGCTTTTGCCTCTTGAATAAAATAAATGAAATGAAAACTCACAAGATTTGTTTTTGTTTTGATTTTATATTAAAGGTACAACAACACCTTTATATTTATTATTAATAAAATCTTTAATTGATGATTGTGATAATGCTTCTATTAATATTTTTGTTTTTTCTGAATTTTCATTACCTTCATTGACACATAAAATATTAGCATAAGTTGTTGCGCCAATTCCATTAGAATCTTCACTTCTTAATAGTTTTGAGGTGATGTTGCTTTCAAGAGCATAATTACCGTTGATAACAGCATAATCAAAACTTGGTAGTTGTGTTGGCAATTGAGCAGCTTCTAATTCAACAATTTGTAATTTTTTAGGATTAGATGTTATATCTTTACTTGTAATCTCAAAACCTTTTGATTCATCAACACTAATAAGGCCTAAATCTCTTAATAGATATAAAGCTCTTGCACAATTGGTATCATCATTGGGAATACCAATTGTTGATCCTACTTCAATGTCCTCAAGTTTACTTTTCTTTCCAGCATATAAACCTAGAGGTTCAAAATGTACTTTTAATACTGCCTTTAAAGATGTTTTATTCTTTTTGTTATAGTTTTCCATATATGGTTGATGTTGGAAATAATTTGCGTCAAGACTATTTTCAACTACACCAACGTTTGGTAATATATAATCACTGAACTCAACTATTTCTAGTTTGTATCCTTTAGATTCAACATAACTTTTACATTCTTTTAAAATTTCCGCATGAGGTGAAGTGGAAGCACCTACTCTAATAGTTTTATCATCATTTTTTTTACCACATGATGAAATGGCAAGTAATAATAAACAAATTACTAAACTTAATGTTTTTTTCATATTATAAATTTCCTTTCTTTTTTATTTTTTATCAATTTGTTTAGCTATAAAGTCAAATAATAATTGAGTTACTTCAACAATTATTATTATAACTACTAATGTAACAAGGGTAACATCAATACGATATTTATAGTATCCGTATCTAATGGCAATATCTCCTAATCCTCCGCCGCCAACGGCACCGGCCATTGCAGAATAACCGATTAAATTAATTACCGTTAACGCAACACCGCGTATAAGTGATGGTAAAGCTTCTCCTATATATACTTTAAAAATCAAAGTTGGAAGATTAGCTCCCATACAAATGGCGGATTCAATAACTCCATGGTCTGTTTCCTTTAAACTTTGTTCAACAATTCGCGAAACAAAAAAGGTAGCAGCAATACTTAATGGCACAATGGTTGCAGTTGGTCCCCATGACTTACCTACAATAAATCTAGTAATTGGAACCAAAGTTACAATTAAGATTATAAAAGGAATTGAACGACCAATGTTAGTTAAGGTGCTTAAAATCTTATGTAATATTCTATTTTTTAAGATTCCGTCGCTATCTGTAAGAACCGTGAACACTCCTAGTGGTAAGCCTAATATATATGCAAATATAGTTGAAAAGAAAACCATATACAGGGTTTCAAGAATGCCTTTTCCCATGTTTACTTCTTTGAAAATATCAAATATACTCAAATAATTAATCATTTGTATTCACCATCCTTTAAAAGAAGTTTTCCAATTTCAGTTTTGGGATTATTCATTATTTCATCTTTTAGCCCACTTTCAATAATTGATCCCGAGTATAGTATGGCTATTCTATCACAAATCATATCGACGACCTTCATATCATGAGTAATAATAATCATTGTTACTCCTAATTTTTTATTTATATCTTTTAATAAATTTAAAATTTGATATTTTGTTGAAGGGTCTAATGCACTTGTAATTTCATCTAATAATAAGATTTTAGGATTGCTTACTAATGCTCTCGCAATTGCAACTCGTTGAACTTGTCCACCGGATAAATGACTTGGATATTCGTTTATTTTGTCTTCTAATCCTACTAGTGATAAAATTGATTTTACTTTTTCTTCAATTTCTTCTTTTTTTAACTTTTCACCAATTAAAGGAAAAGCTATATTAGAAAAAACAGTATGTTGTTTAAGTAAATTAAATCCTTGAAAGACAATTCCAATTTCCTTTTTAAAAACTTTTCGGTTTTTCTTTAAATCTTCTATGTTCCTTCCATTGATAATAATGCTGCCATTATCAATTTTTTCTAATCCAGCAATACTTCTAATAATAGTTGTTTTACCCGCTCCTGATAATCCTATTAATCCAAAAATTTCACCATCGTTAATCTCTAAATTAATATTGTTTAATACTTTAGTAGTTTTCTTATTATCGGTAAAACTTTTTTCTAAATTGTTAATTACAATCATGTCTTCCTCCTACAAAAATAAAAAAGTCCCTAAGACTAAAATATAGCCTTAAGGACGAAAATTGCGTTTTTCGTGTTACCACCTTAATTCATTATCACTTCACAGTAATAACCTCTTCGAGTACTCCCAATTAATTGTTTTATACTCTATTGCTGTAACGGGCAATCCCGTCTTGATTTAAATATCAATCAAGCGATTCAAAGACCATGTTCAATAGACGCTTTTATAGTTACTTTCACCATATGTAACCTCTCTAAAATAAACTCATTCTATTTACTCTTCTTATCATTATCTTTAATTATTAAATACACTACTATTATATATCTTTTATTTTATTTTATGATTAATTTGCACTTGAAAACATTTTCAGCTAGATTTAATCAATTATAGGTGCCATTTGGTTTGTCATTCTTTTTTTAACCTTTTTAATTACAATTGCATAACAAACACCATGAGCAATGAATGTCAAAATCCACGATATAGGATAAGATACATATAATAGGTTAAGTTCTTTTAAATCATAAAAAGTTACAACTTTATTAAAGAAACATAAAATCCATAATATTCTAAATCCACAAGCACCAATTAATGAAACAATCATTGGCATTATAGCGTAACCTAATCCTCTAATTGCACCGCACATTACATCCATAATTCCACAAAGGAAATAAGGTAAACATAAATAATGTAGTCTTATATATCCAACTTGAATAGCATCAGCATGACTAGTATAAATTCTTAAAGCATATTTACCAAAAATAAACATGCCACCACCACCAACTACACCAATAATGGTTACAATTATCAATCCATATAAAAGAACTTTAAAAAGATTATCTTTTTTAGAAGCACCAACATTTTGACTTGTAAATGTTAATGTAGCATGATAAACGGAGTTCATGGAAGTATAAACAAATCCTTCCAAAGAACTTGCGGCAGAATTACCATCAATTATATAAGGTCCTATATTTGTACCAAAAGTATTTACTGTTGATTGTATTAATACATTTGATATTGAAAATATTGAACTTTGAAGACCAGCTGGAAGACCAATTCTAACCATTTCAAGTAAATCTTTTTTGTAAAGTTTCATTTCTTTAAAACTAAATTTATAACATTCTTTGGTACGCATTAAACATAACATTATTAAAATACAAGAGATGGCTTGTGAAATAATTGTAGCAAGAGCAACTCCATCAACGTCCATCTTACAAACAATAACAAAGAATAGATTTAGAAGGAAGTTTATTATTCCAGCTACGCTTAAAAAATACAAAGGTCTCTTAGTATCACCTACACCTCTTAGTATAGCAGCCGCAAAATTATATAACAAATTGCAAGGCAATCCAATGAAATATATTTTTAAATATGTTACTGCAAGGGGAATAGGATTAGACATTAATTCTAGTAACCATTCAGCAGCAAAGAAACCAAAAATACCAATAACAATACCAGTCAAAAAACTAATTATGACACCATTTTGAACAGTTTTTTTAACACCAAAACTATCTTTGGCTGCAAAATAACGGGCACATAAAACATTTGTACCTACTGATAATCCCATAAATAAATTAACAATTAAGTTAATTAGTGCCGAAGTTGAACCTACGGCTCCTAAAGCATTAGGGGCAGTACTAAAATTAGAAACAACAATTAAGTCAGCTGCATTATATAATAGTTGTAATACACCCGTTAATAATAGTGGTATGCAAAATTTAAGCATTTTTATAAATAGATTGCCACTACACATGTCCATTTCATATTTCTTTATTTTCTTTTCTTTTCCCATTTAAATCACCATAGTATCACATATTATAACAAATTATTCTCTAATTGTGTTAGTAAATGAACTTCTAAAGCGATTACACGATTTGTATTAAGTAAAATATTTGAATAAAATAGATAAAAGTGGTAAAATAATAAATGTAAAACCATTTATAAAATTTATTTAAAATAGGAGGAATTTAAAAATGGCAAATGTAAGAGTTGCAATTAACGGTTTCGGCCGTATTGGTCGTTTAGCTTTCAGACAAATGTTTGGTGCTGAAGGTTATGAAATCGTTGCAATCAACGATTTAACTAGCCCAAAAATGCTAGCTAATTTATTAAAGTATGATACTGCTCAAGGTGGTTACACTGGCCGTATCGGTGAAAATCTTCACACAGTAAGTTCAAAAGAACCTGTATTTGAAGAAGATGGAAAGACTGTAAAAGTTCCTGGTTCTATCACAGTTGATGGAAAAGAAATTACTATTTATGCTGAACCTAAAGCACAAAACCTTCCTTGGGGTGCTCTAGATGTAGATGTAGTACTTGAATGTACTGGTTTCTATTGTTCTAAAGCTAAATCACAAGCTCACATTGATGCTGGTGCTAAAAAAGTTGTTATTTCTGCTCCTGCTGGAAATGATCTTCCTACAATCGTATTCGGTGTAAATGAACACACATTAACAAAAGAAGATACAATCATTTCTGCTGCATCTTGTACTACAAACTGCTTAGCTCCTATGGCTAAAGCATTAAATGACTTTGCTCCAATCCAATCTGGTATTATGGCTACAATTCATGCTTATACTGGTGACCAAATGATTCTTGATGGTCCACATAGAAAAGGTGATTTACGTAGAGCAAGAGCTGGTGCTGCTAATATTGTACCTAACTCAACTGGTGCTGCTAAAGCTATCGGTCTAGTTATTCCAGAATTAAATGGTAAATTAATCGGTTCTGCACAACGTGTTCCAGTTCCTACTGGTTCTACTACTATTTTAACAGCTGTTGTTAAAGGCACTGATATCACAAAAGAAGCTATTAATGCTGCTATGAAAGAAGCTTCTTCAGTTTCTTATGGATATAATGAAGATCAAATCGTATCAAGCGATGTAATCGGTATGAAATATGGTTCATTATTTGATGCAACTCAAACAATGGTAGCTAAGATTGCTGATGATTTATATGAAGTTCAAGTAGTTTCATGGTATGATAACGAAAATTCATATACTTCACAAATGGTACGTACAATTAAGTACTTCGCAGAAAACTGCTAATAGAAAAGTTAAAAAAGGAACATTAAACAATGTTCCTTTTTTTGTTGCTCATTAAATTAATTATTTAAACTGTGAGTTAAATAATTCATAATAAAAACCTTTTTTAGTGAGTAGATTCTCGTGATTACCACTTTCCACAATAGTACCATTATTTATTACAAGAATTACATCAGCATTTCTTATTGTTGATAGTCTATGGGCAATGATAAAACAAGTCTTGTCTTTCATTAAATTATTCATAGCGGTATTGATTCTTATTTCGGTTCTCGTATCAACGTTTGATGTTGCTTCATCTAGAATAAGCATATTTGCATCTAAAAGCATTGCTCTTGCAATTGTTAATAATTGCTTTTGTCCTTTAGAAATATTTGTTCCACCCTCCTTAAATATAGTATCATATCCATTAGGAAGTGAGGATATAAAATTATCAATATGAGCAGCTTTTGTTGCTTCTTTTACTTTTTCCATTGTAACATCTTTAGCACCATAAGTTAAGTTTTCATAAACAGTTCCTTCAAATAACCATGTATCTTGTAAAACCATTGCAAAACTTCTTCTTAGGTCTGATCTCTTTATCATATTTATTGGAGTTTCATCCAGTTTTATTAAACCAGAGCTAGCATCATAAAAACGCATTAATAGATTTACAATTGTTGTTTTACCAGCTCCAGTTGGACCTATTATTGCAATTTTCATACCTTTTTTGGCTTCAAATGATATATCTTTTAATATCATTTGATTTTTATTATATCCAAATGAAACATGATTAAAGCTGATGTTGCCTTCTATTTCCTTTAAGTTTATAGCATCAGGACAATCTTTGCTTTCATCATTAGCATCAATAAGCTCAAAAACTCGTTCAGCTGCCGCAAGAGCACTTTGTAAATCGGTTATAATGTTGGCAACTTCATTAATAGGACCAGAGAACTTTTTAGAATAAAGAACAAATGAAGATATATCTCCAAATGATAACATTTCTATTTTGGTTAATATAGCACCAAATAAACATACTAACGCTAATGACAAATTATTAACAAAATTTACACCTGGTCCGGTATAAGCACTATAATATTCAGCCATATAACTAGCTTCTGCCGCTTTTTCGTTATATTCATAAAAATTGTTAATTATTTCATCTTCTCTTCCATAAATCTTTATTGTTTTTTCACCAGTTATCATTTCTTCCATGTATCCATTAAGTTCGCCTAACGACCTACTTCTAGCTTTAAAATATTTGCTGGTCTTTTTTACCATAATGTTTGTAAATAAGAAAGAGATAGGAATTGTTATAGCAAATACAAGGACCAATAATGGTGAAATTATAATCATCATTACTAAAGAACCAATGACCGTAATTAAACTAGTACATATCTGAATTAAATCGGTTGATAGTGATGTATTAACAGTATCAACATCGTAAGATAATCTACTAATGATATCACCTGTAGATGATGTATCATAATAAGAAATTGGTAAACTCATCATTTTATAGAAGGCATCATGTCGCATTGTATAAACTATTTTTTTACTTACTTTCAACATTAGTAATGATATAAATAATGATAATAAGGCTGATAACACATAAAATATAACAAGCATTAATGCATAATGATTTATAATTTTAAAGTCAACATTTCCAACTCCACCATTTTTTATAGCATCCATAGCTTTTCCTATAAATAATGGGCCAACAAGAGCAAAAACATTCGCAACAACATTTAACAAAAAAGCAATTATAAGTAAGAAGCGAAATTTATACAAATAATCCCAAAGTCTTTTTAAGGTATAACGTTTATTTTTAGCTTTACCTTTTGAAAAAGTTGTTTTTCTATTATTCATCATATTCATCACCCCCTAATTGAAGGTCATATATTTCTTTATATATCTTATTTGTAGCCAGCAAACTTTCATGGGTTCCAATGCCATTAATTTTTTCATTTTCTAATACAATTATTGTTTCTGCATGTTTTATAGAACTAATACGAGCCGAAACAATAATTGATGTAACGCTAGGATAATTTTCTTTAATAGCATGTCTTAATCTTTCATCGGTTTTATAGTCGAGAGCACTTGAAGCATCATCTAATATTAAAATATCGGGATAACTAGCAAGAGCTCTTGCCAATAATAATCTTTGTTTTTGGCCTCCTGAAAAGTTAGTTCCATTAGGTGCTACTTGGTGATTAATTTTATCATCATAATTATCTATAAAATCAATTTGAGCCGTTTTTATAGCCTGTTCAATTTCTTTATCTTTAATACCTCTAAAGAAATCAATATTTTCTTTAATTGTTCCTTTAAATAAATGATCATACTGCATACTAGCACCAAATTTTTTTCTTAAAGCTTTATCAGAATAATTTCGAACATCCTTACCATTTATATAAATTGCCCCTTTATTTACATCGTAAAGACGTAAAAGAAGATTTATAATTGTTGTTTTACCACTACCAGTAGAACCAATTATACCCAAAGTCTCACCTTTAGAAAGTTTAAATGATATATTTTCTAAATTATTTTTTTCACCCAAATAAGAAAAAGAAACGTTTCTAAACTCAATATAGGCCTTTGATGTTCCTTCATGATTTTCTTTTGTTAGAGTTTTACCCATATCGAATACATAATCGATTCTTAAAATTGACGCATAAGCTTTTGATATAATTGTAAACATTCTATTTAAAGAAATAAGGGCAGTAACAATCATAGAAAAATAAGTGGTGAAAGCTAATACTTTACCTGGTAAAATTATACCATTATTAACTCGATAAGCACCAACGATAATAACGCCTACTAACCCAATATTAAGAATTAGATTTATACAAGGATTTAAAGCAGTCATAATTGAACTAGATTTTAGTTCATATTTAATAACATTTTTATTAATAGCATCAAAACGGCCCTTTTCATAATCTTCTTTTGACAAGGCTTTAATAACTCTAATACCAGTAATGTTTTCCCTTAAAGATAAAACCATTTTATCAATGGCTTTTTGTACATCTGTAAATAGCGGAATACTTATTTTTGATATTAGATATAGTAAAAGACCAACTAGTGGTAAAGTAACAACTATTACTAGTGTTAAAATAGGATCTAAAAATAATGTAGCAATCATACCACCAAAGAATAAAATGGGGGCTCTTACTCCAAGTCTTAAAAGCATAGCCAACATTTGATGAATATTATATGTATCACTAGACATTCTTGCTACAAGTGATGGCAAGGTAATTTCATCAATTTGTCTTTCGCTAAGGCTCATTATTTTCCTAAATAAATCTTGACGTAATGATATCGTAATAGTTTTAGCTATGTAAGCAGCTCTTTGATTAGCTTTGCAATTTCCTAAAAAACCTAGACATGCAGCCCCTATCATTAAAAAACCATAAAAAACTATTTCTCCCATACTTTTATTAGGAACTACCGTATCTAATAAATATGATAGTAAAATAGGTATTAGTAATTCCATTACAATGCCAGATATTTTAATTATTAAGCATATTAGTACTTTAAATATGTATGGTTTATAATATTTTAAAATTTTTTGCATTTCTCCACCTATTCTTTTTTTATTTTACTTATAATATTTTATCATATTTTTATAAAAAAATCTTCTAAAGACTATTTCATCCTTAAAAGATTTTTATTTTATTTATTCCCATTTACGATTTTCTTTGAACCAAACGGTATCTTTCAAAATGGTATTATTATTAGAACAATTAACATTTATTCCTTCTTTGGTGGAAGTTACTATGATATTTCCATTCATCGATGTATATCCTAGTTCATTATCTGTAGCTAGACTTGTTACATATACTTTATCCGTATATTTAGAAATTCTAGAAACAAAAGCTTGAGTTGGAAACATATTGTCATTTACCTTGGTATATTCATCGCTACCAGCACAACAACATACACATACAATTTTTGGTTTTATTACTTCTAGTAAAACATCATTTGATGAAGTTTTAGAACCATGATGACCTGCTTTAAATAATTCTACCTCTGGTAAGGTATTATATTCAACTAAATGTTCTTCTCCCTCTTTTTCTAAATCTCCAGTGAACAAGAAATGAGAATCACCTTGATTTATCATAAAACATACAGAATAATTATTTTCATCCGCGCTTTTGTGATCATAAAAATAATTATATAATATTTCTAATTCTATTCCATCACTTAAAGTATATTTTCTCTTTCCACCATTAGTATTGTTGTAACAATCAAGGGCTGTATAATGATTAGCCCCAGCAGAAACTTCTTCATTTCTTTTGGTTATATATTTACCAATAAGGCTTGTTGTTTTAGTTGTATCTTTATTTGTTAAGTTAAAATCAATAATATTTTCACACTCATAAGTAGCAAATATTCCTGGAGCTGCATTTGAACCAACAAATCCTGAAATATGATCTTGGTCGGCATGTGTAACTATGACATATTCCAATTTATTATCAGTAACATAACTTGATAGATAATTTTTTATGGTTGTAGAACTTGAAGTTCTTGATCCAGCATCAACTAAAATATCTGTATCACCAGCTTTAATATATATACAATCGCCAGTATATTTGTTTCCAAGTTCTAAGAAATGTATACTTAAATTTCCTTCAACATTACCTTTGTTATCTTCTTTGTTAGTGTTAAAATATTTTTCAATAATACCATCAACATATTTACTAAAAGCAGGAGAAACATTATAAGTTACAAAACCTGCAAGTAATAATATAAAAATAACTACTAACAACACTAATAAAACTTTTTTGTTTTTATTCTTTTTCTTTCTTCTTGGCATAATCTTTTCTCCTTTTTAAATCTATTTGTGATAGCATTACCGCAAGTAATACTAGTAGAGAACCTATCCATTGATTAATTAATAACACTTCATGAAGCACAAGTACACCACTTATCAAGGAAAAGACTGATTCTAATCCCATAATCATACTAGCAATGGTTGGTTCTGTATACTTTTGACCAATAATTTGGAAAGTAAAGGCAATACAGCCTGAAAATATAGCAGCATAAAAAATTGCTGGTAAAGCTTGAATATAATTACTTATAATAAATTCTTCTTTAAATATTGAAATAATTAATGATAAAAGCCCGGCAACAATAAATTCAATTGCTGATAAATATACACTATCAATATAAGGATTTACTAGATCAATTATTGCGATTTGAAAAGCAAAACCTATAGCACAAAAAAATGTTAAAATATCACCTAGTTCAAAATAAAAACTTCCTGTATAAGCGATTAAAAAGGAACCAAGTAAAGCAATTAAAAGATATACAAATAAAATTGGTTTTACCTTTTTATGCCATAAGATGCCTACAATAGGAACGAACAGCATATATAATGTGCTAATAAAACCGCTCTTGCTAGGGCTTTTGGTAAGGTTAATACCCATTTGTTGTAAGCTAGCACCAATAAATAGACTAATGCCTACAAACAAAGCCATTGTATAAATCCATTTAGTACTTTTGGTTTTATTATCTAATAACTTGTATGAATCCTTTTTTATTTTTCTTTTGATAGCTATATATATCAATAATATTATTCCCGTTGTTAAAAAACGACTAGCGTTATAAGTAAAAGGTCCGATGTAGTCACTTCCTAAACTTTGGGCCACAAAGGTTGTTCCCCAAAAAAAGGCTGTGATAAGTAAAATAATTGGGCCTTTAAATCTGTTCCAAAATGTACGCATATTATTTATTCCTCATATAAGAATAGTATAACATATTTTGTTTTAGTTTTTCTTTTTTTGACACAATTTTTTTAATACACATTTTGATAAAAAACTAAGGATATTTTAAATAATATTAAAACCTCTTATCAATCAAATTTCGATAAGAGGTTTTTTAACTATGAAGATAAAATTATTTTGTTTCTTTCTTATTTTCTTTATCTTCTTTTATTTCTTTTTCTTCTTTTGTTTCGGTTTGTTGCTCATTTTTTTGTTCAGGTTTATTAATTAATTTGCCACCTAAGTATCCAGCTAAAACACTTTTTAAGTCGATTCCTAGAGTTTTTTCAACACTTGTGATAATTTGTGAACCACTATTTGTAATTTCTTTAGCTAGTTTATCAGTGTTACCATCACCATACATTGTAATGTTACCAATCTTACTATAAGCAGCAGCTAATGGTTCAGCACTAGCTTTGACAACATCTGGTAAAACGCCAGAATCTAGGATTAATTGAAGAACGCTCGCATCGCCCATTTTTTTCATAGCTTCAGCTTTCTTTTCAATAGCTTCAGCTTCGGCTTGACCAACAGCTTGAATACCTAATGCTTTTTGTTCAGCACTAAATCTTGCGGCTTCAGCTTGTAATTTTTCAGCTTCAGCTTGTTGTTGTAATTCAAATTTTTTAGCTTCAGCTTCTCTTTGACGACGATACAATTCAGCTTGAGCCTTTTGTTCAATAGCATAACGTTCAGCTTCGGCTTTCTTGTTAATTGTTGCCGTTAGTTGTTTTTCTTGAAGTTCTACTTCTTTTTCACCTAATAAAACTTCACGTTCACGTCTTGCGATATTGGCATTAATTTCGGCAACGTTTATCTCTTCTTTTCGTTTTTGTTCCTCAATACTATAAGCAGCATCAGCATTAGCTTTAGCTGTATCCGATTGTTGTTTTAAAGCAGCTTGTTTTAATTCAAATTCTGTATTTTGTTGAATAATCTTTGTTTGGGCATCAACATTAGCTTTATTAGCAGCCTCTAAAGCGGCAGCTTGAGCAATCTTAACATCTCTTTCTGAATTAGCCCTAGCAATTTGAGCATCTTTTTGAATTTGTGTAATGTTATCTACACCAAGATTTTGAATAACATTTTCTTTATCACTAAAGTTTTGAATTGTTAAGTTAATGATTTCAAGACCCATTCTTTTCATGTCTTGCATAGCATTTTCTTTTACTTTTTCAGCGAATAAATCACGATTGTGAACAAGATCAGTTAATTTCATTTGTCCGATGATTTCACGCATATTACCTTCAAGAACTTCTTTAGCAATAGCTTGAATCCCACTTAATTTTTGTTGTAAGAAAATTTGTGAAGCTAATTGTAAATCCTCAGGGTGACTACCAATTTTAATATTGGCAACGCCATCGACAAAAATGTTGATAAATTCACATGTAGGAACCGCATCTGGGGTTTTAATATCTACTTGTATCAAACTTAATGGAACTTTGTCAACTCTTTCTAAAAAAGGTATTCTAAAACTAGCCTTTCCTATAAGTGTTCTCTGTTTACGAAAACCTGTAATGATATAAGCTGTGTCTGGTGGGGCCTTTACGTAACAAACGCCTATCACTATTAAAACTACTAATAATGCGACAATAACACCGATAATAATATTTTGCATAATTAATTACTTCCTCCTCTTGCAATAAATATTTTTAATCACATTAATATTATATTATATTTTTTAATTTTTTGTCAATATTGTATAAAAAACTATTTTAATATTTCATACATGATTCTAGTTTTTCTTTTAAGTTTTTATCTAAGTTAGCAACCTTAATTGTATTAGAAGATGAATTTGTTTTAAAATGTATGATATAACTATATATTTTTTTCTTTTCTCTTAGTGGTGTGGTAACTGACTCTATACCTATGATATTCTCCTTTTTTATGGTAACTATTTCTTTAGATAAACCACCGTGATAAATCGTTATTTTTTCATCATCAATATTAATGCTATTAGTATTATATGAAAGAATACTATTTGGTATTAATATTAGCAAATATAAAAATACATAACAACAATAGGCGATTAAGATTATATAAAATATATCCATTCTACCTAAATAACTAGCAAAAAGATAACTAATGAAAAGTATTATGATACTAATTATGCTACCAAAAAACAAATGCATACTTATAAATGAGTAGAAACTTTTACAATTGTATTGTTTTGGTAAAAATGTATAATTAGGTAATATTTTATTTAAACAATTATTTACTTCATCTAATTTACATAATGGAATTAATATTCCGATGCTATCATTATTATTATTTTCATCACCAGCAACATAACCTATTACTTCTAAACGTACTGTCGCGAAACCAAAAATTCTCTTTATTAATCCTTGTGAAACTTTAACGGCTTTTACTCTTGTTAATGAAAAAGAATTATTATTTTTCACAAGTAATCCATAATTTATGTTTAGTGTATCACCTACTATTTGAATTGAGAAATCATAATATCCTACAAACACAAATATCAAAAATCCTACAAATGATACCATCAACATTATTATAATAGCTATTAATCCATAAATAATAATTTCAGAGAATTCGAGAGTTATTTCTTCATAATTTTTTATAATATTGTATGCTATTAAAGACAAAATAAATAAACAAAAAATAATGAATGCGGCCGAAAGAACTGAAAAAATAACACTTATGAATTTGACTTTTTTACTATAAGTGTATAAATTCCCTTCTTCATGATTTGAAGTATCTTTTACTAATTCTTTGGATTGTTTTTCATTAATAAAAGCCATTATTTTATCAACTTCTTCGCTTGTTTCATAAATAGTTATTTCGGGATTACCAGCCGTATTTGCAGATCCTGAATCTATTGTTAAAACACAAATACCAAAGGCTTTTTGAATAATCCCTTGTTTTTTATTTATAGCATGAATTTTATCATATTCTAAAAAAGATTTTTTTCTTACCAATACACCCTTTTTACAAATTATTTCATTGTCTTTTATTTCATACGTTGAAATTTTAAAAAAAATTATATTGTAAATTGCAAGGAACATATATATAACAACAAAGCCTGCAATTATATAAATTAGATAATCTTGTAATTGAAAACTCTCTTCATCTTCAGAAGATGATAAAGCTGATAGGATAAATACGAAACTATACAATAATGAAATAAGAATGCTGATTGCCAGTCTATAATATAAAAATTTTTTACTATAATGTTTCATTCTTTAAATCCTCTATTCTTGCTTCTAAATACTTACTTAATTCATCAATCATTACTTTAGCATCATCATTTGTTAATCCTGAAAGGGAATGATTGCTTCCTGCTGTTGATATTTCGATGGAACTAAGAGATAAAATTTGCATTAAAGGACCCTGAATGATATGTAAATCTTGAATTTGACAAACAGGAATTGTAATTGTATCTTTAAACAATACTCCTCTTTTTATTACAATCTTTTTTTCATCATAATAATAACTATAACTTTTATATCTAAGTATTGGATAAACAAAACAAACAAAAATCATCAATATACCACAGATAATTACTGATATTAAAAGTGGATAAAATGCTTCTTCTGCAAAAATCAAAATAATTGCAAATACCGCAACATAAATAATAAAAACAATCCCACCTATAATTTCCCACAATTTTTTTACTTTTGAACTTAACTTTTTTTCGTTCACAATTTTCTCTCCTTTTATTAGTCTTCACACATATATTTTATCATATTTTTTTGTATACGCAAGACTTTTTATAAAAAAATATCTATTTTAAAATAAAAGGCTAAGAAAATTCTTAACGCCCTTTATTTTATTTAGATTATTCGATATTAACAATTGGTCTTTTCATTATCTTGATATATATATAGATAAAATAAGCAAGTTCACATAGTCCCGTTATTGACCAAGAGAAAATATATAATAAATATAGTGAAGGTATTGTGTGATAGTGATTGAATATTGTATAAATCCAAACTATTCTAAAAACACAAGAACCTAAAATTACAATTATCGTTGGTACTATCGTTTTTCCAAGGCCTCGCGATGCGGCAATGGTTCCATCCATTACGCAAGAGAAAGCATAAGAATATCCCATAATCCTTAATCTCTTCAGTCCTGCATCCATTACTACTGGTGATGATGTAAAAATAGAAAGTAAAGTTTTTCCAAATAACTCTAGACAAAGTCCTAAGATTGCACCAGCGATAAAAGCATATAGCATTGAAATAAGATAACTTTTTAGGATTCTTTCTTTTTTCTTAGCTCCATAATTTTGACTAACAAAGCTTGAACATGCCATATAAAAGGCTGCCATAACATCATATATTAAAGCATCAAAATTAGCAGCTGCGGAGTTTCCTTCAACCATTACTGAATCGAAACTATTAACAGCATCTTGAATAAACAAGTTAGCTATAGCAAAAATAGAATTTTGGAATCCAGAAGGAAAACCAATCTTAATTAAATATCCACAATGATGCCAATTGAATTTGTTACCTTTAAATACTAGCTTACAATTTGTTTTTAATCTACATAGAGAAATTATTATCAAAATTGCAGATACATATTGCGAAACAGCTGATGCCATAGCAACGCCTGCTACGTCAAGAGAACAAACAATAACAAAAAATAAGTTTAAACAAACATTTATAATTCCAGCTATAAACAAAAAGACAACTGGCTTTTTTGTTTGTCCACAAGCACTAAATACAGCATTACCATAATTATAGATGGCTAAAGCTGGCATACCTAAAAAGTATATTTTTAATTAAAGAGTCGCACCATCAATCAAATCATCTTTTGTATGAATTAGTTCTAGAAAAAAACGTGAACAAAATAATCCAATTACTAAAATAATCGCACCTAAAACAATACTTGTTATAAAAGATGTAAAAACAGCTTGGGTGGTACTTTTTTGGTTTTTTTCACCTAAGAATCTAGCGACAACAACATTAACACCATTACCAAGTCCAATTAAGAATCCTGTGAACAATGTTACCAAAGTAGTCGTTGATCCTACAGCTCCTAAAGCTATTTCTCCTGAAAACTTACCTACAACGGCAATATCTGACATATTAAATAATACTTGTAAGATATTAGAAACCATTAAAGGTAAACTAAAAAATAGAATTTGTTTCCATAAAGACCCTGTTGTTAAATCTTTTTCTTTATACATATTATTTATCCTTCTTCTAGTTGGTTATTATACCAAATTTTAAGTTTTTTGTCATACAGGTAGCACTCAATTACTACTATGAAAATATTTTAATATGATTTAAAAACTTTTAATTAATTCTATTATAAAATTGATCAACTTGGATTACAGCATACCAATTATTGTTATAATCATGAATAACTTTTGCAATTCCTTCTTTTAATTCTTTGGCGGTTATCGGATAGTCAATAGGCATAACAACATCGAATAAGATATTTGATTTGTTAGGTCCTTTCACTACTCTAAAATCATGAAATTCTAATTTAGGATCAATATCTTTTAAAATTTCCCTTACTTTTTCTTTTATTTCTAAGGTATATTCATCATGGACTTCAATAGGATCCATATGAATTGTTAGATCAATGCCTAGATTATTTCTAAAGTCTCTTTCAATAGTATCAATTAATTCATGGCTTTCCATAACATCTACTTCTCTAGAAACTTCCGCATGAACAGTGACATAATTTATATTTGGTCCATAACTATGAACTACCAAATCATGAATTCCTAATATTCCTTGATAGCTTTTAATTTTTTCTGAGATTTCTTTTACTTCTTCATCACTAGGAATATTACCAAGTAAAGGGTTAACCGTATCTTTTATTAAATCAATGCTGGAAAAAATGATAAATATAGCAACAATTAAGCCAGCTATACTATCAATATTTACCTTTTCTTTTGAAACAATAAATATAATCGTACTTATTAAAACAGCAAATGTTGTAATACAATCATTTAATGAATCACTTGATGATGCCTTTAGTGATGAAGAATCAATGTCTTTTCCCATTTTTTTATAAAAAACGGCTTGCCAACATTTTACTAAAATAGATAATACCAAACAACCAATAATTAAAAATGGATTACTTATATTTAATGGTTTCGCTTTACCTTTAATTAAATCAATAATACCACTAATAGATTCTTTTCCAAGACTAAAGCCAATAGCTAAAATAATAAAAGATATGATTAAACCAGATATATATTCAATACGTTGATGACCGAAAGGATGATCTTTATCAGCGGCTTTTGTACTTAATTTAAAGCCCACTAATGTTATTATTGAACTTAGACCATCTGATAAATTATTAATACCATCAGCTATAATGGCTGGTGATACCGCAATTATTCCTATTACAACTTTAAAAATAGCTAAAAACATATTGGTAACAATACCTACTGCACCAGCTAAGGTACCATATTTAGAAC
>ENA-UOJG01002101-UOJG01002101.1-human-gut-metagenome-genome-assembly--contig:-C47-NODE-2101-length-18057-cov-15.129319_pt1 | contig 18057 bp, 23 predicted proteins | sample MGYA00242340_ERZ723887 | MGnify/ENA metagenome assembly ERZ723887 | reverse complement strand
TTTTTTAAAAAAATCATACATTGATCAAAAAAATTAGTTTTGGCCAACACTCTATAATATTTTCCCATGATTTTATTCTTTTCATCTTGAAGGTATTTTATTTCCCTCCTTTCAAAATCATTTCTCATATCTTTCTTAAAATCATGTACTTTTGACATTAGATGTTTTGATTCTTTATAGGTTAAATCTGGATTATTAGTAATAGCTCCTATACCATTTCCTCTTGTATCGACAAGCCCATAATCTGGTTTTGTGCTAGATATAATTTCATGTATATCTTTAGGAGAAGGTATTGGATATTGGCTTCTTGCATGGTTATGCATAGCTAGAAGTACATCACCATTTTTTGCTGCTTTTTTCATATCTTGGGATGCAGATACTTTACCTTCTAATCCATCAACAATTTTATCAATAATTTTCCCTTCGTTTAAATTCTTGTTTAGGTAAAGAATAAAATTAAACAAAAGAAGATGGCGTTCTTTCAATATCTAAAGAGAGAATGGACTTTTACAGAGAATGTGAGGAAAAAGGAATAGCTGTACATATTATGAAATCAATGGCTGGCGGATCATTGCTAAATAAAGAGACTTCCCAGTTAAAAACAGAGCTGTCTGTTTATCAATGCGTTCAGTACGGACTTGACAGGCCAGGTATTGCAACTTCCATTGTAGGCATTTCAAATATGGAAGAATTAAAGCACCTTTTAAATTTTTATGATGCAAAACCTGAAGAAAAAGACTATTCTGTACTTAACACTCTTAATTCTGACTTTTTAACAAAAGGAAACTGTATTTACTGTAATCATTGCCAGCCATGTTCTGAAGGAATTGATATTGGAATAATGAATAAGTATTATGATCTAGCTACCATTGGAGATGAATTAGCTAAGAAACATTATCTTGACTTGAGAAAACATGCATCTGACTGTATTTACTGTGGTGAGTGTGATGAGAGATGTCCTTTTGACGTGAATCCCTCAGAAAGGATTGACGAAATATTAAATTTCTTTGGACAATAATAGATATCTTTTAAAAATTTCAATATTTATTCTCTTTTTCTCTACTAATACTATGATTTATAGTTTTACATGTATATGTGCCATATCATTTTTTAGGTTTTTGCAAAATTGAATAGCTAATTTTTTAAAAAACCTATTTTTTTATAGCTAAGGCTACATGTGCTTATGCTTTTTTGGGAGTTTTCTAAAAAAGAGATTTTTCACCTAATTTTATATATAAAAGAAACGTATATTTTATGTAATAATATACGAAATATACGAAAAGCTACGAAGTATTTATATACTTAAAAAAAAATAATATAAAAATAACCCTAAAAAAGGAGAACAAGTTTTCATGATTGAAACAGAAGAACTAAATAGCTACCTGGAAGACTACATTGAAGAAAAACAAGAAATAAAAAATCTAACTACTGAAACAATCAAAAAACAAACATTCAACATAAATAAATTTATAAAATTTCTCAAAAATAATAAAATAAAAGAGTTAAATAACCGCAATATAAAAAAAGAACTTAAAAAATATCGTAGATACTGTTTAAGAGATAGAGGCAACAAAAGAACAACAGTAAAAACCTACATGATGAACATAATAGAATTTGTTAACTCAGAAGAAGTGATAGATGAAATAGGTCACGATCCGATAAAAATGAAAGATATAATTGAAGTAAAAGTAGAGGATCCAGAAACAGCTAAAAAAAGAATAGAAAAAATAAGCCTTACAAAACCACAAAGCGAATTCTTCCTTGATACTATAGAAAAAAATGGAAATAGAAGAGATTATGCAATAGCTAAAGTATTTCTAGACTCAGGAATAAGACTAAAAGAACTAGCTAACCTTAATAAAGAAGATATAGAATGTGAAATAGATGAAAATGGTTTTTATAAACTGCCTGACTTTAAAGAAGATATAATCGAACTGCATCTAAGAGGAGAAACAACAAAAGGTGAATCAAAAGACAGAACAACCTTCATTACATATGATACCTTGTGCAGTTTAAATAAAATGATAGAAGAAAGAATAACAAAATTGAGAAAAGATACAAATGGCCTCTACAGACCTATAATTCAGCGAAAAAAAGCAGAACTGGAAAGAAAACGAGAAGAACTATTTACAACACAAAAAGGAAATAGAATAAGTAAACGTGCAGTTCAGGATATAATAAAAAAGTATGCAGGGTACTGTGATGAAAGAATAGCTAGAGAAAATATTGACTGTACACTTGAATACTACAAAAATGTAAGTGTCCATATATTAAGACATACTGCACTAAGCCATTATGCAGAAATATTAACAATAGCAGAAGTTCAATCAATAGCAGGACACAGCAACAGCCAAACTACTGATAAATATATCCATATTAATCGTGAAAATATAAAAAGAAAATTGAAAACATATGGAGATTTTTAAAAAATAACCATTTTCACATGACTACATATAGATGGAGCTATTAAAATATTAGCTATTTGTAAAAATCAAAAAGCAAGGAAAATAATATTGAAGCACATTGATAAATTTTTGAAAAAAATAAATATAACATGCATGAAAAACTAACTTCAATAAATTTAAAGCAAAAGAAATTTAGTAATGATAAAAAAATTATAAAAGAAATCATCGTTTATAAATTCATCAGATGATGATTTTCTTTTATTTTTAATTTTATTTGTTATTAGACTGAAAATTTATATATCTATTATCTAATCTCTCTTTCTATCCATGATACTTCAATTATGATTTTTATCATCTGTATCTCTATAATCCATCAACAAAATTAGTATAAATTCCGGTTTCATTTTCTGGCATTCCATATTCCTTTTTTCCAAGACTAATGGATTTAATCATAAATGCCATGTTCCGTCCAAGATTTCTCATTGTTTTAAGACCTTCAAGATCTTTTTCAACATCTTCTTTTACAGAACCGTGAACTTCATTCCAGTATGTGCTTGAAACTATAGGCATACTGCTAATTGTGAAATATTTGTTTATTTCATCAAAAGCTGATGTACTTCCTGCTCTTCTAGAACTAACTACAGTTGCTCCTACTTTCATGTTTTTATCAATTGCAGATGTACTAAAAAAGAGTCTGTCTAAAAAGCTGATTACGCCACCATTTGCGTGTGCATAGTATACTGGTGTTCCGATTACTATTCCATCGGCTTCCAGGAATTTTGGTGCAGTCTCATTAACTAAATCATTGTAGATACATTCATTTTTCTCAGAACATTTTCTACAGTCTATACAGGATCTTATCTTTTTATTTCCAACAGTAATTATTTCTGTTTCAATATTCTCATCATTAAGTGTTTTTTCAACTTCTGTTAAAGCTCTTTTTGTACAGCCGTCTTTATGTGGACTGCCATTTATTATTAATACTTTCATATTATTTCTCCTTTATTTAATATGATTCATGATTTTAGTTTAATAAAATATTCATTTTCACTGATATTTTTGTTTTCCTGAATTATATAGAAAATAAATTAAACATACTCAAATTCATCAATCTTTAGCTTTTTTTCTTATTGGATGGCGAATGACCGTCTTCAGATTGGATTCTTTACATCTTCTTGGATCGCTTAAATATATCTCATGATGGTGGCGTGTATCTGATATATCCAGTTCATAGCCTTTCTCTTCCATATACTTATCCATTAAATCTATTGTAGCCGGTTCATCGTCATATGCTCCAACATGCATGACCTGAACACATTCACCTTCCTCATATGGCAAAAATTTCACTTTTGAAAAATCCATTTTTTTCTTTTTGGTAGCCTCATCTACAGCCCAGTTAAAATCATCTTCAGTTATGAAATCTGGTAATCTCATTATTGATATAAATTCCATATCTTTTTTATTATTGTAATCAAAAGATCCTTTCAAATCTTTTTGCCACCATAATCCTTCTAATGGAGGTACAACATATTTAAAGTAGCCATCAATTTTATAATCAGTTTTATAACTCATTCTTAATGTATAGGCAATTGTATATATAAGACTTATAGAGTTCTTATATTCTCCGTTTTCCTCATTTGGATCTCCTTTTCCCTTGACAGCTATAAAATTCATTTTTGGTATTGTGACAATAGCTGGTTTTGTTGAAGGTTTATAAAATTCTTTAAATTCTTTTTTAAAATCAAAAGGCATTGCCAATCTCCTTTAATTTGATAATATAATTTTTAAATTCAAGATATTTACATTTTCTTATTTGCTATTTTCTAAGGGAATAATATTGCCCACATTTTTAATTTTACCGTCTCCATAGCGATAATATAAATCTAAATTATCAGGATATTCGCTTTTTAATAGATCCAGTCCAAAGATTTCAATAATTTTAAAGGCAAGTTGAGGATAAGTGTCTGGATAGCCTTCAGATTCAGTTAAAATTAATTTCTTATCATTTTCAAAATCAAATGTCAATTCCCAGCTATAACCATCAGGACATAATTCAGCTTTTTCGTTAATTTTTTCATAGTATTCTGGATAAAACCAATTGTAAACCCCATAAATTTCAATAAGGCTATGTATTGTTTCAATATAATTGTCATTTAAATCGTATATTTTTTCCTGGAATTCGAATATCTTCTCATTAAAATCTACTGTCCAGTCAATTACAAAGTCAAATAATTCTCCATTGATATTAAAATTAATGTTTCCAAGATCTACCTTCTCTGATGTATCTTTTAAATAAATTCCATCTCTTCTAATCTCATAATCGTGCTCGGTAATAACTGTATCTAAAAAACTTATATCATATATGGGAAACTTAAAAATGCTTTTTAAAGAGTTATTTAGTGCAATCAATTCATTTCTGTATTTTAAATTGATATTAATAAATTTTCCCATTCCGCTGTTTTTTAAAAATTCGATATTATAATGGATATGAGGATTAACTCTATATCCATGACTTTTAAAATCAGTGAACTTTACTTTATCAATCTCCTGTTTAATTAAAGAAATAGTATAAGGAGATAAATCAAAGGTCTTGTTGACATTATCTAATGTTTGTTCTTTGAATGCTATAGCTTTTTTAAATTTAGGGTTATTTTCGTCAAACTCCCCATCATAGGGGTACTCATATTCTATAAATTTTGCTTCGTGTTTATATGTATTAACCTGGAAAACAGAGTTAATAATTTCATCTTCATAATAAAAATGTTGAGAAAATCTAATTTCATCAAACATAGTGACCACCACATTGGTTAATTTTAAACATTACAATCAAAATTTTTTAATATTTTAATTTTTATTGTAATTATTATATATGTGAATATTGGACTATTTAAATATTTTTATTGAAAATAAGCCAGAATATTTTTTTATTGATTCTACTTTTAGATATAAACCTATAAACTATGTTTAAACTTTATTATGCTGTTAATATGCAATTTGAAAATGCATATAGTTCATAACTGTTATATGTTGCAACAATATATATTATATAATATAATGATTTCAAAAAAACAAATAGGATTTATTGCATCGATTATTGTAATGATTGTCATTTATGCAGCATCATCCGCCCCTATTCCATTATATTCAGATTATCAAAGCATTTTAGGCATTGCAAAAGCCACTCTATCATTGACTGCTGTGGCATACTTTTTAGGAACTGTCATAAGCCTATTATTCTTTGGAAGAGTGTCAAATTATATTGGAAGGCGATATTTCATAATTACAACCCCTTAACTATTTGATTAACATTAGTTTTATGTTTTATTTAAATTATATGAATTCTGTTTTTTTAATCTTAAAAATTTAGGTATACCTAAATATTTATATATGAGTATGCCTAATAGTATATGTGATGATGAAAATCATCAGCATGATATGTTAATAGGGTTCTATAAAATCTCAAATATGTTACCTCCCAAATAATCTCCAAAATTTTATTTTCATATCATGGACAAAACTAAGTACAAGTTGAAAACATACAAATACATCAGCCAAAGAAAAGGTTATTTTTCTAATAACTTTCTTTCTTTGGATGGCTCTTTTTATAATATTTATATACAAACAGATATTAGATAAATTTATATCAATTAATATACAATTCATAAATATTGGAGTGATAAATCATGTTTGATTTCCTGGGATTCGACGACCAACATTTTTTTCATGATAATTTTGACATAGCTGAGGCATATGCTATTCTGGAAATGCTAGAAGAAAGTGAAAGAGAAAGATATATAAGAAAACTTATTAGGATCTACGGTCCAGAAGTAGTTGAGCTTCTTAATTCCAATTATTATGATGGCAGCATGCAATTAAATGAATTACCATATAATAGTGCTAAAAGATAGCTAGTCCATATTACCATAATAAGAATAAATTCATGCTTTTTTTATAAAATCTATTTAATTTATTAACATTGAAATTAATACTTATTATAGAAGGTGATAATAATGGATTCAAAAAAAGTCGTCTTAATTACTGGTGGAGGAAAAGGAATAGGTTTTGGAATTGCAACTGCATTTGCAAAAGAAGGTTATAATATTGTAATAACCGGAAGAACAAAATCAACCTTGGAAAATGCTAAAAAAGAGCTTGAAGACAAATACGACGTTGAAGTTTTAGATGTGGTAGCTGATGGCGGTATTGAAAGTGATGTAAAACATGCTATTGAAGCTACTATTGATAAATTTGGACATTTAAATGCTTTAATCAACAATGCACAAGCATCCAAATCTGGTTTGAAATTAGAAGAACACAGTGCTGATGATTTTGCATTAGCTATTAACAGTGGATTATATGGTACTTTCTTTTTCATGAGAGAAGCGTTTCCATATTTAAAAGAAACTCATGGCAGCATTGTTAACTTTGCATCTGGTGCTGGTTTAAATGGTAGACCAGGCCAATCATCTTATGCTGCTTCAAAAGAAGGAATTAGAGGACTTTCAAGAGTAGCTGCTAACGAATGGGGAGAATATGGCATTAATGTTAATGTCGTATGTCCATTGGTTATGACTCCACAGCTCGAACAATGGAGAGAAGAATATCCAGAATTATACGAACAGACAATTCAAGCAATCCCAATGAAACGTTTTGGTGATGCTGAAAAAGATATCGGTCGTGTTTGTGTCTTTTTAGTTTCTGATGACGCTAGCTATATGAGTGGAGAAACAATTGCTCTCCAGGGTGGAGGAGCACTTAGACCATAGAAAAATTTAAAAATAGAAAATTAATTTTTTCTATTTTTTTAAAATAAGTATTGTTTTTTAACAAGTCGAATAATTTCTTTTGCTTCATCTGACTGGTATCTTTTACTTTAAATTTATTAATTAAATAGCTATTTAAACATTTTTATTCAATTTTTTTTATTATTTTAGCAGGAACACCTCCTACTATTGTTTTTTCTTCTACATCTTTATTAACAACAGCTCCTGCAGCTATTATTGAACCATTACCTATAGTCACATTTGAAAGTATTGTTGAATTAGATCCAATCCATACATCGTCACCAATATGAATTGGTGCAGGAATTAAATCTCCGCGGTTATCTGGATGTTCTCCATGATTTAAGGTAGCTAAAACTACATTATGCCCAATTAAGCATCTATTTCCTATATAGATACCTCCTTGGTCTTGGAATTTACAATCAGAATTTATAAATACATCATCGCCAATGTGAATATTTAATCCGCAATCAGTAAAAAAAGGTGGGAATAATTTAAAATTTTCACCAGGCTCTTTTTTTATTAAATGGGTAAATAATTCTCTAAGTTCTTTTTGGTCGTGATAGCCATTATTTATTTTTGCAGTAATTTTACGAGCTTCTTCATTGTAATAATCAAAGCTATATGCCATATCACTTCCACTTTTCACTATTTTGCGATTGTTTAAATAGTCTAAAAACTCTTCTATAGGTACTATGTTAGGCATTTTCATCACAGTTATTATATTTTAACTTTATTTTTTATATAAAGAGATATTTAAAGGCAATAAATAAAAAAAAATAGAAAATTAATTTTTTCTATTTTCTAAAATAAGTAGTGTTTTTTAACTAGCCGAATAACTTCTTTTGCTTCATCTGAGTGGTCTGCCTTTACTTTAAATGATATTGGCGCATTGTAAGGCATGCCATCTGTGGTAAAATCAACGTTGTTTTCTACACCGATTTTAATATCCACATCTAAATCAAGAGTGCCAGCAGTTTCAAAGGAGACCCATGTGATTGATGATTTCGGTATAAATTTAACTTCTACCTTTTTTCCAGAAAGACCCTGTACATCAACTACATAAATTCCATGAGTTGTAAGTACGATTGAGTCTCTATAGAACTTGTATGTTTGAATTACTTCTTCATTTTCAAATAAAAATTCTTCAACCATTGATGGATCTGTGTCAATTTCTGCATGTCCCATTAAATTATCTAATAATCCCATTTATATCACCATTTTTATGTTCCAATTTCTTCTCTTATTTTTTTAATTGTATATCTTCCAGCAAAGTAGTTGATTGCACTAGCTATTGATCTTCCAAGTGCTAATCCTATCCAGACACCTAATAATCCCATATCAAGAATTATTCCAAAGTAATAGGTTAGGGAAACTGCAAATATAATTTCTCTAAGTATTGTGAAGAAAAGACTTAAAAATCCTTTTCCAATTCCTTGATAGAAGAAACTTGAAGCCATTCCAGCTCCAGTTAAAGGTAGGGAAAGTGTTGCTACTCTTAAAAATAATACTATTCCTGGAATAAGGTATGCTGTTTCTGGTGTGTATGCAAACATTGTAGACAATGGATCTGCAAATACTATAAGAATAAGGGTTGTAACAAGACCAAAAGCTATTCCTAATTTAGAACCATATTTATGTGCTCTTGATATATAATCACCGTTTTTAGCTCCATATGCACTTCCAACTACTGCAGTTACAGCAGATCCAATAGCTGTAAGAGGCATTATTACAAATAAGTATAATCTTTGACCGGATGTGTATACTGCAATTCCATAATCTCCAGCAATTTGTGCGATAAAAGCTAAATAAAATGCAACTGCAATAGACATCATAACCATATCTAAAGAAGCTGGAATACCAACTTTTAAGATGTCTTTAGTCATGTTAATTTTAAATTTGAATTTTTTAAAGTTAATATCTGCATATGTGTCTTTTTTAATTAAAATCCAGTATAAAATAACTATTGCTGATATTAATGAACTTAAAATAGTTGCATAAGCAGCTCCAGCTACTTTTAGATTTAATGTGTATATAAATATTGGATCGAAAATTGCATTAAGTATAACAGAGACAACAACTGCATACATTGCTCTTTTCATATCTCCTTCTCCACGTAAGATACCGCTTGCACCATTTGCAAATATAAATGCAATTAAACCACCGAATAAAGGAGTTCCATATTGAATAGCTTGTGTTAATGCTGCCCCTTTAGCTCCATATAACTTTAAAACTGGTTCCTGAATTATTAATAAAAAAATAGTTAAAATAATTGATGCCACTAGAAAAATCAATAATGAATGCATTGCTGATTCATTTACGTTTTCTTTATCATGAGCTCCGATAAATCTACTAATACTGCTTGTTGCTCCACTTCCAAGTCCTACACTTACACCATTTAAAATCATAAAAATTGGTGTTACAAATCCAACAGCAGCTATTGCAACTTCTCCAAGACCAGCTATCCATATTCCGTCAATAATATTATATGAAGCTGTTAAAATCATTGAAATCATAATTGGAATAGCCAGTTTACGAACTGCTGTTTCTGGATTTCCTCTCATTAGTTTAACATTTTTATTTTCCATTAGAATTCTCCTATTAACATATTTTGTATTTTTTAGTTAAAATATTACTTGGATAAGAATCATGTAGATATCTGTTCATTCAGAAGCTCATCTTATACATACTCCAGTAATGTTCTTGATAATATTGGTGATGTTTTGATTAAAAGTATTTTAGGCAAAAGAAAACAATCACATCTAAAGATAGCTACTGAAATAATCAACCCTATGATTCATTTCCATATAATAAAATCCATTTCAATTATGAATGCACATTAATAAAGAATATTGAACTTTAGATTCTTAAAAAATAGTAGAAATATAATTATAGATTACTCCAATTGTAATTACAATTTGAATATATTGACCTAGCATGGTTAATGTATCATTATTAACTTTTTTGAATATTTAAGCTAATTCTGATACATAACCTTCGCTTTTCAGAGCTTTTTTATTTCTTTTTGATAAAATGTGCTTTCATATTGTTCACCCTGTAGTTTATTATTATATGTTTAGTAGTATATATAATTTATCGGTTATTATGATAAAAATTGAAACCCAATTAATAAAGTGCCCTATGAATATTTAATCATTTTTTATTTTTATTAAATAATGTTCAAATTATATTACAATATATTCTTTAAACTTTATTTAGAAACAGTAGGTAGGCAATTGAAGAAATAATGGATTTTGATTTGATACATCTTATAACCTGTTAAAAAAAATAGTCCATGAGGGTACAAGAAAATAAGAAATTAATATCAAATCCTATTACAATAAAAATATATAATATTAAATTGAAGAATCAGTCTGCTGAAAATTCTCAATTTAATTTTTAAAGCTTAATTCTTAGTTTTTAAGCTATTTTCAATTAATCAGGCATATGCTTAATTAATTGAATTTTATTCTTTTGAAAAAGTTGTTTCGTTACAAAACATTAAAGCCATATCCATTAGATAATCTGGAAATATCTCATAAACATAACCTTCTTTTACTCCTTCTAACCATGTTAAAAGTTCCTGTTCATCATATAATGTTAAATCTTCTTTTAATTCTTTTATGTCATCTTTTTTTAAATATGTGTTTTCTGTTATCATATAAACCACTTAGCATTTTATTCTGTTTTAAGAATAGCTAATTTTCTTCTTTAGATAACCATTGGCTAAAATTCCAAAATTAATTCATAAATTTATCTGAATTTTTTACTTACTTCTTCTACCGCTAGAATAAGTGGGTCTGTTACCATAGACACTGGTGGAGCGTATGCAAATTCTACATTACTTAAATCAAAGCAAGTTAAACCTTCGGTAATAGCTAGCGTCATTGTATCAATTCTTTCAGCTACTCTCTCTTCTGCTATAATCTGACATCCAATGATTACTCCTTCGCTGTCACAGATAATCTTTATATCCATAGGTTTTGCATTTGGATAGTAACGTGCACGTGTTAGAGCTTCAACTTTCTCTACATAGGGTTTAATGTTGTTTTGTTGAGCGAAACTTGTTGTAAATCCTACTGCTCCAAATTCCAGATTTCCAATTTTTGAAACCATTGCATTTAATACTGGATTGAATTTTGATTTTCTTCCAAGCACTGAACGTGCCACAGCTTTTGATTGTCTGACTGCTGTTGTTCCAAGATGGGATATAGTATTTGAACCTAATATCAAATCTTTTGATTCTACACAGTCTCCTACTGCATATATATCAGGTACTGATGTTTCCATTTTGTCATTGACAATAATTGCCCATCTTCCAACATCACATCCTGCCATTTTAGCTAAATCAAGTTCAGGCCTTACACCTGTAGCTAGAATTACCATGTCTGCATCAATGCAGGTTCCGTCAGCAAAGCATGCACTTTCCACTTTTCCGTTACCGTTTAATGTTGTGATTGGTTGGCCTAAAACTATATTAATACCTTCAAGTTCAAGATATGATTTTAGGATATCTGCCATATCCTTATCAAAGGAACGTGGTACTACCTGAGGCAACATTTCAGTTAATGTAACATCCAATCCAAGCTGCACTAGAGCGTGTGCAATTTCAATACCGATAAGACCTGCACCGGTTACAAGAGCACTTTTTGCATTTTTAGCCCAGTTTTGAACTTTAATACCGTCATCAATGTTTCTTATTGAAAATACTCCATCTAAGTCAACTCCGTCCATTGGTGGTACAAAAGGATTTCCCCCAGTAGCTAGTACAAGCTTGTCATAGCTCATTTTTTCAACTGAGCCGTCTTTAATATATGAAATCTCTTTTTTATCACTATCTAGCTCTGTAACTTCAGCTTCAATAATAACATCTATGTTTTTATCTTTATAATCCTCAGGACTTCTCATGATAATGTCATCAAAAGATTCGATTTTTCCAGCCAATACGTAAGGAATTGCACATGGTGAATATGCTACATTAACATCCCTTGTTAAAACTGTAATTTCTACATCCTTATCCATTTTACGAATATTGGAAGCTGTAGAGATACCTCCAGCTCCTCCGCCAACTATAACAACTTTCATATTTACAAACCTTTCTATAAAAAAATTCTATATAAATATATATTACATTTTAAATATATAAAAAATTATCTTTATATTACAAATGAGGTTAAAGAATGAAGAAGATCGATTTTGATTTAGAATCCAATCCTTTTATTAATTTCAAGTCAACAAGATACTGCATGTCTGCAAGGGTGAAAGCTGGTGAAACTTATAAATACTCAAAAGAACATGGTTATTCATTCTTCTTAATAACATTAGGATGTATTATAAAAGCTGCCAACCAGGTTTCTGAATTGAAAAGAAGAATAATTGATGGGAAAGCTATTGAATATGATTATCTAGATGGAGTAACACCGATAATGAATGAAGAAGACAAGATTTATCGAGAAATGAGAGTGGAACCGCCGATGAAATTCGATAGCTTAAAGGAATGGCATGACAAATACAAAACTCTTGAAGAGGAAATATTATCTCTAAAAAAACCAGGTTTTGAAGTGGAAATGGAGAGAAGGGATCTTGAAAATATCGTTAACTGTTCCTGCATTCCCTGGGTTGATTTTGATGTGGTAACCAACTGTGAAGTTGAAGGCCATCAGATACAGCCGTTGATAACATGGGGAAAGTATAATGAAAATGAGGAGATACCTGTTTCAATAACCGTAAGCCATATTTTCGTAAATGGTAGGGAACTTGGCTATTTCTATAAATATTTGCAGGAATCTCTTAATAACCCTTCAGAGATTATAAAATAAAAAAATAGTTTTTATCTAGTTTAAATAGAAAATAAAAAGAATTAATATCTTATTCATCAATTCTTTTAATGAACTTAGCAGGATTTCCTGCAACAATAGTGTTGTCTGGAACGTCCTTTGTTACAACACTTCCTGCTCCAACAACTGCATTTTCACCTATTGTTATTCCAGGAAGGATTGTAGAACCTATTCCAATCCATGCGTTTTTCTTAATGTGAATTGGTTTTACCTGTGTTGCGCTTCTGTTTTCCGGATTGAAATCATGGTTAATGGTTGTTAAGTTGACTTTAGGACCTATTAAGACCCCATCTTCAATGGTTATTCCACCTCTATCCATAAATGTGCATAGTTGTTGGATTACTACATTTTTACCAATGGTAACGTTTTTTCCATAATCTACATAGAATGGTGGCATGAAAAATACTGAATCATCTACTTCTTTTCCTATGATTCTACTTAAGTATTCAAGGTTTTCTTCTTTGGTATGGACTCCTGTGTTTAGTTCACGGCATAAATCCATTGTCTCAAATATTATTGACAATATTTTATCGTATTCAGGATCCTCTGTTGAAATCATTTCACCAGATAGTTCTCTTTCAAAAATATCCATAATTAATCACCTATTTAATTTTATAGTCTTTGGGTTTAGATTTATATAGCCTATATAAATAGTTATAGACTTTTTATCCAATTTTCATTCATCAGTTGATGTTACTAAGTCGTTATCTGTATGATTTTCTGTAAATACAATATTCATACCTTCAGCAACCTCTGAATTGGGACATAATTTTTTAATTTCTTCAAAAGTTTGTCCTAACCATCCGGCATTTGTTGCAAAAGCCATTACCTTTTTATTTGATAGATCATTTTTACTTAAAAATGTCCTAATTACTGGTGATAATGTAGACCACCATACAGGAGTTCCTATAATTATTTCATCATATTGATTTAAATCAATATGCACTTCTTTAATTTCAGGTATTTTGCCATTACTTGAATTATTCTGTTCTTCCCTTACAACTAAATCATAGTCATTTGAATATTCTTTTAATGGTTCTATTTCTAAAATATCACAGTTTAGTTTTTCTTTTATCTTTTCAGATATCATTCTTGTATGGCCAGTATAAGAATAGTAAACCAAAATTTTTTTATTATCTTCTTTCATAAAATCCCCTCTTAGCGTTATAACAAATTTAGGATTATATTAAAATAGCTTATTATATTAATCTTGCTCACAGTTATACCGAAATGATATTCTTTCTATTTAAATACATGTAAATTATTGAAATTAAAAGTAAACTACCTGCAAAGATAAATGGCTCACTATCGGATATGTTTTCTCCTAAAAGTCCTGCCAGATAAGGAGCAATAGCTGAACCGATAAATCTTAAGAAATTATAAGATGCAGAAGTTGTAGGTCTGTCTATTGAAGATCCTTCCATAACAACAGTGGTCATTAAAGTATTATTCAATCCAATAACTGCTCCTGAAAGAATAACTGCAACTATAATCATAGTGCTGTTTTCTGCAAAAATTGCCATCAGATATAGGAGAAATGTAAAAATCCCTAAAACAAAGTACATCGGTTTTATTACACCATAAGAATACTGAATTCTTGGAGCGACAACAGTTGACATCAATGCCACTAAAATTCCCCAGCACAGAAAGACCAGACCTATTCCAACAGCGTCCAGACCCATAATATATGGAGAATATGCAAATAAGGTGAAAAATCCAAAGTTATAAAGTAATGCTATAATGCCGCAAGTTCTTATATGCTTATAGTTTAAAATAGCCTTGAAAGGATCCAGAATAGAAATATTCTTCCTATCACCATCACCGAAATGCTTATCTTTTTCATGATTAGAAGGAATGAAAACAGTTATCAATACAAATGCAATAACCATCATACATCCGACAGCGAAAAACGGAAATTTCCATGAGTATTGTCCAAGTAATCCTCCAACCAATGGACCTACAGAAAACCCAACACCCATTGCCGCTTCATATAGAATAATTGAACTTTTTGCATTATTCTTTGAATAATTAATAATAGCTGTAAGAGCTGTTGCAATAAATAGAGCATTTCCCAAACCCCAAGCACAACGAAGTATGATAATGCCACTAACATTAGTCATTAATCCACAGGATGTAGAAAAAATAGCTATAAGAATAGTTCCACAGATTAAAGTTTTTTTTATACCTAGCTTTTTAGAAAGAAGTCCTGTAATTATTGAAGCAACGGCCATAACTCCATTATAGCTAGTAAACAATAAATTCACCTGACTGGCGCTTGCATTTAACTGAGTTGAAATAACAGGTAAAATCGGATCTACTAAACCAAATCCCATAAATGCTGTGATAGCTGCAAAAAATATTGAATATATAATTGTTTCATTCTTAGTTTTAATTAAAATTCCTCCGTTATTACAATATAAAAAAAGAGAATTATTAAAATTAATGTGGCAAAAATGACACATAACTTATTAAAAAATTAAAATGAAAATTATTATTATGGTTATACCTGATGAAAAAATCTATGAGAACAAATACGAAAAGAAATTAATCGAAAAGACTATTAAGACACTTTCATCAAAATGGACACTGTATATCTTAAAGGACATGTTTATTGGAAAAAAGCACTTTACAGAATTCCAACAGAACCGTCCTGATTTAGACAATAAATCTTTAACAAGATGTTTAACTAAAATGGAAGAAAACAAGCTGATAAATAAAAATATAATTAACAACAAAACAGAATATGAACTCTCTGAAAGAGGTTTAAAATTAAATAAGCTATTTTTCGAATTATTGGTATTTACATTAGACACCGACTTTGAAAACAATGATTACAGTTTAAAAGAGATAGAATCAATTAAAGAAAACTATGCAAAAATACTTAATATAAAAAGTTGATTTTAGAACATAATAACATAGGTATATAAATATCTTTGATAAGTAGTAAAATATTTGCTAAATAGGAGAGTGACATATGCTTGAATATCTTACAGAAATCGTGAATATGTTTTTTATGCAGTATGGTGCATTAGGTGTATTTATAGGGACAGTGATTGAAGAAATTATAGCTCCAATTCCTTCAACACTGATTATTATAGCTAGTAGCTTTTTCATGCTTAACTCAGCACCAATCACCCTTGAATCAGTAGCTAAACTTATATTCTTTATTTCGCTTCCAGTAGGTTTTGGAATGACCATCGGATCAACAATTATTTATGCTGCTTGTTATTATCTTGGAAAACCTTTTGTTGAGCGATATGGTAAGTATTTAGGCCTTAAGTGGAATGATATTAAGAAATTCAATGATAAGATATCAAACCAAAAAAGAGATTATTTGTATATTTATATAGCTCGTGCTGTTCCGGTTATTCCAAGTGTAGCTATTAGCGGATTTTGTGGAGTTGTAAGATATAATCTTAAAAAGTATCTGATTTTAACCTTCTTTGGAGGAGTTACAAGAGCATTTATTCTTGGTTTTGTTGGCTGGCAATTTGGAACTTACTATAAGAACATTTCCATGGGATTATCCAATATTGAAGAAATTTTAGTGATTATAATCATAGTGGCTATAATAGGATACGCCGTATACAAAAAGAAAAAATCTAAATAGTATTAACTAGCTATTTTAAGTCCTACAATACCTATTACAATAAGAGAAATGAAAAATATTCGTAAAAATGAAGTTGATTCACCTAAAAATATCATCCCAACAAGTATTACACCAACAGCACCAATAGCTGTCCAGCAGGCATAAGCTGTTCCTGTCGAAATAGTCTTAAAAGACAGTGATAAGAAAAGTAAACTTAAAATCATTGCAACGGCGGTCAAAATTACATAACTAGCTTTTTGGAAATTATCTGAAAACTTTAAAGCAAGGACCCAAATCATTTCAAATATTCCCGCTATTACAAGGTAAATCCATGAGTTCATATAAGTCATCCGTTAAGTAATCTATGAATCCTTCAATTCTTCAATAATCTTTTGGTATTTCTTGTTCTGTAAATCAAGGATGATAACATTGGTTTTATTAGTCTTTCTAATCTCTTCAATAGATTTGTTTAGTTCTTCGATAATATCGTCCTGTTTTTTAATTATTCTGTCCTTTTGATTTAACAGCCCTTCATAAGTTTTAGAGATTTTACGTAACTGGATTTCCAGGTTTTCTGTAACATCTTTTATCTGATCCTTATAATCGTTTACAAGTTCCCTTAGATATTTGACCTGATCCTGTTTATCTTCAATAATGTCCTCTTTTTCCTTGATTTTTTCAGCCAAATCATCAAGTTCTTTAATTTTAGCCTTGTCGTTATTTACCTCATTACCCAGCTTAACTTCCATTAATTCATTTTCATGTTTAAGTTTGGAAATATATCTGGAGTATTTGTTGATTTTTTCATCCTTTTCCGCTATCTCCAGATTTAATTCATCAATTTCCCCTTCTCTTAAATCCAGTAAATTCTTCAAATCATTGAAACTTGATTTTTTACCCATGATTACTCACTTTTTAACCTTATTAACAAATCTGTGAGATGATTTTCCCATCTTTTTAACTTCCTCTTTTTTAGGACATTTATACTCTTCTAAATACAATATCAAATGATTCATGTTCTGGCTAAAGTTTTTCTGTTTACCTTCAACCATACCTCTAAAATGAGTTCCAAAACCACCAGTACCTCCAATATTAACAATAATTTTTTCAGATGAAGGCATCTTATCAAAGAACCTTTCAAATTCAATCATTTCAAAAATTGGAGCTCTATAATGAAATGCCATAACCTTATTTGATCCTTCCCTTAATGTTACGTATTTCTGGTCAATTTCAACAAACTGGGTTTTATCAGAAACTTTTGTAAATTTAATTTTTGAACTAATATCAGAACTTGGCATAAATATTACTCCTTTAAAACAGGTGTCCAGTATTTCAGTTGTTAAATATGTAATATATTCCAATTAAAACAATATAAAATTTATTATAACACTTCATAGGTAGAAACTTAAGGATTTTGAAATGAATTTTTATCTTTTTTTGATCAT
>ENA-UOJG01002092-UOJG01002092.1-human-gut-metagenome-genome-assembly--contig:-C47-NODE-2092-length-18119-cov-19.384909_pt1 | contig 18119 bp, 15 predicted proteins | sample MGYA00242340_ERZ723887 | MGnify/ENA metagenome assembly ERZ723887 | reverse complement strand
CATCGCCGCCGAGGTCATCTGCCGCACGCAGGGCTCGCTGGGCGACCTGCTGTGGAGCGGCAAGGCCACCGTCAGCTACGACGAGGTGTTTGCCCTGACGGCGGTGATCGTGCTGTGCAGTGCCCTGCTGCAGCGGGCCTTCTCCGGCCCGAAGCGAAAGGAGGCCGCGCCATGATCCGTTTTGAGCATGTGACCTTCGGCTACGCCTTGCAAAGGCCCGTCCTGCGGGACTTTTCCATGACCGTCCCCGAGGGCGGGCGGGTGTGCCTGACGGGACCCTCCGGTGAGGGCAAGACCACGGCGCTGCGGCTGCTGCTGGGGCTGGAAAAGCCCCGCAAGGGTACTGTTTCTGTGCCGGAGGGCGTCCGGTTCTCCGCCGTGTTTCAGGAGAACCGGCTGCTGCCGTGGAAAACGGTGCTGGAAAACGCCGCGCTGTTCAGCGACGAAGAATCGGCCCGCCGCATCCTGACGACACTGGGGCTGGGTGACAGCCTTGACGCACTGCCGGAGACCCTCAGCGGCGGCATGAAGCGCCGCGCGGCGCTGGGCCGTGCGCTGGCCCACCCCTTTGACGTACTGGTGCTGGACGAGGCGTTGACGGGGCTGGATGGCGAGACGAAGCGGCGCTGTCTGGTCGCCATCGACGAGGCCGTGGGGCGGCGGACGCTGGTGCTGGCCACCCACGACGCCGGGGAGGCCCGTGCACTGGGCGCGGAGACCGTAACACTATAAAAACTCGCGGGACACAAGTCCCGCGAGTTTTTATTTCGCTTCGTACATTTCCTTGTATTCCGCCGCTTCCTCCATGTACATCCGGGCGCTGGCCCGGTTGGTGGCGATCTCCTCCTCGGTGATGGCGCGGCGCACCTTTCCGGGCATGCCTACCACCAGCGACCCGTCGGGGATCACGGCGTTCTGGGGGATCAGCGCGCCTGCGCCGATGATGCAGTTTTTGCCCACCACCGCGCCGTTGAGGATGATGGCACCCATGCCCACCAGCGTATTGTCTCCCACGGTGCAGCTGTGGACGATGGCACTGTGACCGATGGTGCAGCCGTTGCCTACATGCACCGGAATGCCCCGCTCGATATGCACCACGCAGTTGTCCTGAATGTTGGTGCCCTCGCCAATGACGATCTCATCCAGCTCCGAGCGTAGCACCGCGCCGAAGAACACGCTGCTGCGTGCGCCGATGCGGACGTTGCCCACCACTGTGGCGGTAGGCGCGACAAAAACGGATTCGTGAATTTCCGGTGTTTTCATAGGAAGCTCTCCTTATCTTTTTCTATCAGAATCAGAACATACCCAGCTGCTTGAACAGGGTGATCCACAGAAACAGGGTGAAGAGCGATCCGGCGGTGGATATCACCACGGCGCTGCCCGCCAGCTCGCTGTCGCCGCCCAGCTGCTGGGCCATGTTGAAGGAGTTGACGGCGATGGGCGCGGCGGTCATGGCCAGCAGGGTGACAAACTCGATATCCCGCAGGCCCACCGCGGCGGCCAGCGTCAGGATCGCACCGGGGAACACCAGCAGCCGCAGCCCGACGCACACCAGCAGCTGCTTCTTATAGCGGGCGATATGCCGTACCTCGAAGGACGCGCCCAGCAGCATCAGGATCAGCGGCGTGGCGGCGCTGTTCATCTTTCCGGCGAAGGACACCAGTACGTCCGGCAGGGTGATGTGCAGCGCCTTCATCAGAAGGCCCACAACGGAGGCGATGATCAGCGGGTTTTTGATCACCGCCAGCAGCACCTCGCCCAGCTTGGGCTTGCCGCCCCGGAAGTATTCCAGCACCACCACCGACATCATGTTGTAGATGGGCACCACAATGGCGATCATCAGGGCGGTAACGCCGAAGTTGGCGTTTGGCAGCAGCTCCTCGGCAATAGGCAGCCCAGCAGCACGAAGTTGCTGCGGAAGGCCGCCTGTATCATGACGCCCCGACGCTCCGGCGTTTTCTCCGCCGCCAGCGTGATGAGGAAGGCCAGCAGGATCATGGCCAGCGCCATGCCCACCACGAACAGCGCATAGGGCAGGCGTACCGCATGGGAGAAGTCAGAGGAATAGATGTTATAGAACAGCATCACCGGCATAAAGGTGTAGAAGCACACCTTGTTGAAGCGCCGCACGTCCTCCGGGCCGATCCAGCCCAGACGCTTGACGCCGAAGCCAAGAGCGATGATCAAAAATAAGGGTACGATAGCGTGAAACGCGATAGATAATGCCTGCAACGGGACACCTTCCTTCTTTGGTGATTTGCCACGCCATCATATCACGCCGCCTGCCGGATTGCAACCGTCATAATGCGACAAAAAGAGGGGCAAAGCCCCTCTTTTTATGCGCGATGTCTTTACGAGAGCTTAACAGTGCCGTGGTAGTCCACCGGCAGGTCCCGCACCTTCCAGTGGTGCTCCAGCGGCAGCACCGAGCGCTCCATCCGGGCGGCAAAGTCCGGGTCGCGGGTGATGCACAGGATGGTGGGACCTGCGCCGCTGATGCACACGGCGCTGCAGCCGTTCTGGTGGGACAGCGCCTCGATGCGGTCATACTCCGGGATCAGGCGGCGGCGGTAGGGCTGGTGCAGCCGGTCCTGCAGAGACGCGGCGATCAGCGCCTCGTCTCCCTGCTCGATGGCCCGCAGCAGCACCGCCAAGAAGCCCGCGTTGCGGACGGCGTCGCTGTGGGCCACCATGGAGGGCAGTACCCGCCGCGCCTCGTGGGTGCTGAGGGGGAAGTCCGGCGACAGGGCCACGAACCGCAGCTCCGGATGGGGCAGATACTCCACCGTGTATACCTGACCGCCCAGCAGCATGGAGGCGGTCAGGCCGCCCAGCAGCGCCGGGGCCAGATTGTCGGGATGACCCTCGATCTCCGTGGTCAGGGCCAGCAGCTGGCGCTTATCGAAGGGCTTGCCCGCCATGATGTTGGCCGCCGTGGCGCCGGCGGCGATCAGCGCCGCCGAGGAGCCGAGACCCCGGCACACGGGGATATCCGCCTGAATGTGGATGTGTACCGGCGGCACGTCGATGCGCCGCAGCTCGTGCCACACCTTGGCATAGGCCACATAGGCCAGATTTTCCTCCGTCTGATACTGCTCGTCGCAGCCGGAGAAGCTCAGCGTCTCCGCCGGGGTGAAGGACAGGGTATTGTAGAGCCCCAGCGCGCAGCCCAGCACGTCAAAGCCCGCCGCCAGATTGGCGGTGGTGGCCGGAACGCGGATGGTCACTTGCTCCATACGGCTTCACCTGCTTTCTCCAGAACATAGGACAGCATGTCCTCGCGGTCGATCACGTCGCGGTGCAGTACCTCCCGCTGCCGCAGGTCCGCTAGATTTGGCGGCACCGGCACGCCGGTCAGGTCATGGAGCTGCGCCATCACGTCAAATTCGTCGCCCTGTGCCTCCGCGCCCAGTCCCTCCAGCACGGCGGCGGGGAACTTGTAAGGGGATGCGGTGGACAGCACCACCACGGGGCTGTGGTCGGGATTGGCGGCCTTGTAGTCCTGCGCCACCTGCCATGCCACCGCCGTGTGGGTGTCGGCCAGATAGCGGTGTTCGTTCCACAGCCGGCCGATGGCCGCCTTAGTGGCGGCATCGTCGCAGCAGCCGCTCCAGAACATGGACTGGATCTTCTCCAGCAGCGCCTCCGGCACCTGATAGACGCCCGTTTCCTTCAGCTGGGCCATCAGCTCCGCCACCAGTGCCGCGTCGCCGCTCATGAGGTACAGCAGCCGCTCCAGATTGCTGGACACCAGAATGTCCATGGAAGGGGACACCGTTTTATAGAAGGGGCGGTTCCGGTCATAACGGCCGGTGCGCAGGAAGTCGGTCAGCACGTTGTTGGCGTTGCTGGCGCAGACCAGCCGTCCTACGGGAAGCCCCAGCTCACGGGCGAAATAGCCCGCCAGAATGTCGCCGAAGTTGCCGGTGGGCACAGCGAAATCCACCTTGTCGCCCGCATGGATGCGGCCCATGCGGCAAAGGTCGGCGTAGGCACGGAAGTAGTACACCACCTGCGGGGCCAGACGGCCAATATTGATGGAGTTGGCGGAGGACAGGCACACGCCCTTGCCCGCCAGCAGCTGCGCCTTTTCCACGGCGGCGAAGATGTCCTTCACGCCGGTCTGGGCATCGTCAAAGTTGCCCCGGACGGCGCAGACGCAGACGTTGCGGCCCTGCTGGGTCTCCATCTGCCGCTGCTGCACGGCGCTGACGCCGCCGTAGGGATAGAACACGATGATCTTCGTGCCCGGCACGTCCTGAAAGCCCGCCATGGCGGCCTTGCCGGTGTCGCCGCTGGTGGCGGTCAGGATCAGGATCTCGTCGCTGACGCCGCACTTCTCGCGGGCGGCGGTCATCAGCCGGGGCAGCATGCTGAGCGCCACATCCTTGAAGGCGCTGGTGGGGCCGCGGAACAGCTCCAGCACCGCGTCGTCCCCCACGGCCACCGTAGGGGTCAGGTCGGGCGTCTCAAATTTATCAGTATAGGCGGCGTGGACGAGGACGTCCATCTCCTCCTTATTAAAGGAGGGCAGCAGCGCCGACAGAATTTCCCGCGCCATGGACAGGGTGTCCAGCGGCAGAAGGGACTGCCAGTCCAGCTTGATCTCCGCCACCGAGGGCATGGTATACAGTCCGCCGTCAGGGGCGAGGCCCTGTAAGACCGCCTGAGCCGCCGTGGCGTGCAGGTCGGGGTTGCGTGTGCTCTGGTATTCCATCATGGGGTAGACCTCCGGTTATTTTTCCCAAAAAATTTCTCGAAAAAAGCAAAAATTTCGCCTTGCATTTTCATGATGGATATGATATATTGTTTCCCATAAAAAGTCAAGTGTTTTTTATCCGAGGACAAATTGTAAGTTTCTGTCTTTTTGTCCACCAGAGAAAACGCTTTGCACCTGACGAAAGGACTGTTGATATGTTGAAAGTAGCAAAATTCGGCGGCTCCTCCATGGCCGACGCCGTGCAATTTGCCAAGGTCAAGGCCATTGTGGAGAGCGACGACGCCCGCCGCGTTATCGTGGTGTCCGCCCCCGGCAAACGATATAAGGACGACCATAAGGTCACCGACCTTCTGTATTTGTGCAGCGCTCACCTGAAATACGGCGTCAGCTGCGAGAAAATTTTCAATCTGATCCGCCAGCGGTATCAGGAGATCGCCGACGACTGCGGCCTGACCATCGACCTGAATCCGGAGTTCGACGCCCTGTGGAAGCGGATGTGCGCCGGTGAGGCGGATCAGGAGTATCTGGCCTCCCGGGGCGAATACTTCGCCGCACGGCTGATGGCGGACTATCTGGGCTATACCTTTCTGGACGCGGCGCTGTGGCTGCAATTCAAGTTTGACGGCACCGTGGATCAAGAGGCCAGCTATGAAGCCCTGCGGAAGGCGGCGGACGGCCAGCGGGTGGTGATCCCCGGCTTCTACGGCGCTATGCCCGACGGCCGGGTGGTGACCCTGACCCGCGGCGGCAGCGATATCACCGGCGCGCTGGCGGCGGCGGCGCTGAACGCCGACGTGTACGAGAACTGGACGGACGTGTCCGGCATCCTGATGGCCGATCCCCGCATCGTGGAGAACCCCGCGCCCATCCGCCGCGTGACGTACAGCGAGCTGCGCGAGCTGAGCTATCTGGGCGCGCAGGTACTGCATGAGGGCACCGTGTTCCCCGTCCGGGAGAAGAACATCCCCCTGAACATCCGCAACACCAACGATCCGGCCCATGACGGCACCATGATCCTCAGCAGCATCGACGACGAGGAGCAGGACGACAGCTTCATCACCGGTATCGCCGGTAAGAAGGGCTTCTCCATCATCACCGTGGCCAAGAGCGGCATGTCCTCCGAGGCAGGCTCCCTGCTGAAGCTGCTGTCCATTCTGGCCAAGCATCAGATCAATGTGGAATACGCGCCCTCCGGCATCGACACCGTGTCGCTGGTGGTGGAGGCCGCCAAGGTGTCCTCCTGCCTGTACAGTATTCTGGGCGAGATCCAGCAGGAGCTGCAGCCTGACGCCATCCGCCTGACGGAGCACATCGCCGTGGTAGCGGCGGTAGGCCGGAAGATGGCCTTCCGTCTGGGCGTGTCCGGTAAGATCTTCAGTAAACTGGGCGAGCACGGCGTCAACATCCGTATGATCACTCAAGGCCCCGAGGAGCTGAACATCATCGTGGGCGTGGAGGAAAAAGACTTTGAACAGGCCATTCGCGTCCTGTATGACAGCTTTGTAAAGGAGGAAGTTGCAAAATGAAACAGTTTCGTGTAGGTATTCTGGGCGCCACCGGCGCGGTGGGCCGTGAAATGATGAAGATTCTGGAGGAGCGTGACTTCCCTGTGGCGGAGCTGCGCCCCATCGCCAGCGCCCGCAGCGTAGGCACCATGCTGCCCTTCCGGGGCGGTCAGGTGCAGGTGGTGGCCGCCTCCGACAGCGCCTTTCAGGGGCTCGACCTTGTGCTGGGCGCGGCGGAGAACGACATCGCCAAGCAGTTCGCTCCCGCCATCGTCAAGGCCGGAGCCGTGTTTGTGGACAACTCCAGCGCCTTCCGTCTGGACAAGGACGTGCCGCTGGTGATCCCCGAGATCAACCCCGAGGACGTGAAGTGGCACAAGGGCATCATCTCCAACCCCAACTGCACCACCATCGTGTCGCTGGTGGCCATCAATGCCCTGAACCAGATCAGCCCCATCGAGAGCATCGTGGCTTCCAGCTATCAGGCGGTCAGCGGTGCAGGTGCGGGCGGCCCCATTGAGCTGATGGCCGAGGTGGATGCCCTCAGCAAGGGCGAGCGCTATCAGCCCAAGGTGTTCCAGTATCAGATCGCCTATAACGTCATTCCCCAGATCGGCGGCGAGGCTTTTGAGGGCTATACCTCCGAGGAGATGAAAATGCAGAACGAGGGCCGCAAGATCCTGCACCTGCCGGATCTGAAGGTCAGCTGCACCTGCGTCCGCGTCCCCGTGGTCCGCAGCCACAGCGTGTCCATCGTGGTACGCACCAGGGAGAAGATCAGCGTGGCCGACGCCAGGGCCGCCATTGCCAAGGCGGCGGGCTGCCGTCTGGTGGACGATCTGGCCAATAAGCAGTACCCCATGCCGCTGGATACCTCCGATCAGGACATCGTGTTCGTGGGCCGTATCCGCGACGATCTCACCAGCGACAACGGCCTGAACATCTGGTGCTGCGGCGATCAGGTGCGCAAGGGCGCCGCCACCAACACCGTGCAGATTGCGGAGCTGGCCATGGGCGTAAAGCAACTGGCATGAAATCTAACGATTTCATTTCCAAAAGGGTTTGCGGCCGACTGCGCGCGTCAAAATGCGTTGCAAATATTAGCGGATGCTACGGCGGCATAGCCGCCGAGATCGGATGCTAAAAATATGCCACCGGCATATTTTCTTAACGCACCGACGTCAGAAAAATGATTTGATTTTTTCGCGTCTGCGGACGCGAACTCTGCGAGGCAATGATCCGCTATTTGTTTGGCATATATCAAGTCTGATTTTCCTTCCATTCTTCATACACAAAAAGCAGGAGAGCGCTTCCCGTCGGGGAGCGCTCTCCTGCTGCGTCCGATTTGACAAACATGCCCTATGCCTGTATACTGTTGCCATCAATAACCGGAGGTACACAGCATGGAAAACAAGCTGATGCGGAATAAATGGTTCCTGTATATCACCGAGTTCTTCGCCGGTGTGTCGGTGATGGCGGTGGAGCTGGGCGCGAGCCGTTTGATGGCGCCCTATTTCAGCTCCTCCCAGATCGTGTGGACGGTGATCATCGGCGTGATCATGATCGCTATGGCCATCGGCAACCTGTGGGGCGGCAAGCTGGCAGACAAGACCAACTCACCGGACAGGCTGTATGGCCGCATCCTCATCGCCGCCATCTGGATCGCCCTGATCCCCTTCGCGGGCCGGTGGCTCATCGCCGGGGTCAGCCTGCTGCTGGCCACCTTCGTGACGAAGAATTTCCTTGTCTGGGCGGCACTGGCGGCGTGTCTGGTGATCTTTGCCTTCCCCTGCGTGCTGCTGGGTACGGTGACGCCGTCGCTGACCAAGTTCACGGTGGATAATCTGGACGACACCGGAAAGACCGTGGGCCGCCTCAACGCCCTGAACACCATCGGCAGCATCATCGGCACCTTTGTGCCTACCTTCATCACCATCCCCGCCGTGGGTACGGCGGCCACGTTCCTGATCTTCGCCGGAGTGCTGGCGGCCATCGGCATCGTATATTTCGCCTTTGCCCGGAAGCGGATGCTCAAGGGCATCGTGGCGGCGGTGGTCATTGTGGGACTGTGCTTCACCCTGCCCACCTACAGCTTCGCTTTCTGGGAGAGCGATATCACGCTGGAGGACGAGTCCATCTATAATTACCTTCAGGTGAAGGACAACGACAAGCGCACGGTGCTGTCCACCAACGTGCTGTTCGGCGTCCAGTCCATCCAGCGGAAGGACGCGGAGCTGACGGGCATGTACTATGACTACGCGCTGGCCGCGCCCTGCATGGCGGGCATGGACGGCAGCGAAAACGACGGCCGCAGCGTCATGATCCTTGGTATGGGCTCCGGCACCTACGCCAGCTACTGCGTGCGGTATTTCCCCGGTGTGAAGGTACAGGGCGCGGAGATCGACCAGAAGATCGCCGATATCGCCACGGAGTACTTCGGCCTGCCGGACAGCGTGGAGGTGGCGGTGGAGGATGGCCGCGCCTATCTGACCGCCTCGCAGGAGCAGTTTGACGTGATTATGGTGGACGCCTATCAGGACATCACCATTCCCTTCCAGCTGTCCAGCGTGGAGTTCTTCACCGAGGTGCAGCGGCATTTGAAGCCCGGCGGCGTCATGGTGGTGAACCTGAACATGACCTCCGCTCAGGACGGCTCTATCAATCAGTACCTGTGCGACACCATGGCCAGCGTGTTTGCCCACACCTATACGGTGAATGTACCGGCCAATACCAACACAGTGGTGTTCTGCACCGATAGCGACGGTCTGCGCCAGACCTTTGACGAGAACCGGGTGCGGCTGAGCAACGCCAAATACGCCGACATGATGGGAAAGGTGGCGCAGAGCTTGCAGGACTACACCGGCGGCGACTGCATCCTGACGGATGACAAGGCGCCGGTAGAGCTGCTGGGCATGCGGGTGCTGGACGAGCTGATCGACGGCCAGCTGAACTACTACAAGGAGCAATTCTCCATGCAGGAGATCATCGACATGGTGACATGACCGCAAAACGATAAAAAGCACGCCATCTGAGATGGCGCGCTTTTTAAAATTTCCGGATAAAGAAGGCCCATACGCAATTGCTGACCTCCGCCGCGGCAAACTGCCGCTCCTCCCCGTCTATCATTACGCGGTAGACCGGCAACGGCATCATCTCGTTTCCACCAAAGTCTTTGACAGAGACTCTTTCGCCGGTATCCTGCCACGGATGGTCGAAAATGTTTACACCAAACAGCCGCCCATTGCCATCTGTTCCTGTGGTCTCATGCTGCCATGTCATGGCCTTATACATTTTCATTTTATGCGTCCTCGCCGCGGGTGCGCTCCTGCTGGGGCGTCAGCGCCACGATTTTGTTGAAATAGTGGTAAAAGGGCACCAGCGTTTTGAACCCCTCGATGATATCCTCCGCCAGCGCGGGGGAAAAGATGCGTTCGTCCAGCGGCCCCTCCCAGCGGAGGGAGAGGGACTTCTTCTGATACCATGGCCGCAGAAGGTCGGAGGTCTGGCCCTTGCTGCGGGCATATTCCGGACCCTCCAGCGTGAACACCTTCTGCTTGCTGAACTGCCGCACCAGCTTCTCCAGCTCCTGCGGGTGCTGGTCGATCTGCTTGCGGAAGGTCTCCATCAGCGCCGCCGCAGGCGACCAGAAGCCCAGCCCGAAGCTGTAATAATCCGGCCCCAGCTCAAACCAGAAGGTAGGACGGCCTGTCCAGTCCTTGTCGCCGGTGCGGATGCACCACCACAGATGATCCTTATACGGTCCCCGGCCAAACAGCCGCCGGGCGTCCCGGTAAATGCGGGAGACCTTCAGCATCAGCGGCTCGTCCGGCAGCATGGCGTGCATGGCGTCATACACCTGCTCCCCCAGTTCCTTTGTCGGGGTAAGAAAGCTGTTGATATATTCGTCCTTGTGCTCCATGAACCAGCCCCGCTCGTTGTTGAAGCGGATGCCCCACATAAAGTCCACCGTCTGCTGGGTATAACCCTGAAATGCCATGATGAAACGCTCCTTATCGTTGCTTGTTTTCGATGGTATTGTACCCGTTTTTCCGCAAAAAAGCAAGAGGGCCGGTCAGTTGACCGGCCCTCGCGGGTATGTAAGAGAGTTCAGCGCTTGTTGTAGGCCTCGATGCCCAGACGCAGCAGATCCATGGCCCGCTCCAGATCCTCCTGCTTGAGGACGTAGGCGATACGGATCTCATTCTTGCCCTTGCCGGGGGTGGCGTAGAAGGGCTCGCCGGGGGCGAACATGACGGTGTCGCCGTGGTCGTCGAACTCCTCCAGAAGGAACATCTGGAACTTGTCGGCGTCGTCCACCGGCAGGGCGGCCATGACGTAGAACGCGCCCTTGGGGTACTCGCACACTACGCCGGGAATCTCCTTCAGCTTGCGCATGACGGTGTCGCGGCGCAGCTTGTACTCGTCGCGGACGGCGGCGAAGTACTCGGGGCCGACGGTGTACAGCGCGGCGGACGCGATCTGATCCAGCGTGGGGACGGACAGACGGCACTGGGCGTACTTCATGGCCTGCGCCATCAGCTCCTTGTTGCGGGAGATCATGCAGCCGATGCGGGCGCCGCAGGCGGAGAACCGCTTGGACACGGTGTCGATGACGATCACGTTGTCGGCAGCGTCGTCAAACTGGCCCATGGACTGGAGCGGCTCACCGGCATAGACGAACTCACGGTACGCCTCGTCACCGATGATGAACAGGTCGTGTTCCTTGGCGATGTCCACCATCATGCGCATCTCCTCGGGGGTCAGCACGGCACCGGTGGGGTTGCCGGGGTTGGTGACCATGATGGCGCGGGTGTGCTCGTTGATCTCGGCCTCCACCTTGGCCCGGTCGGCATAGTGATAGCCGTCATGGGGAGAGGTGGGGATGGGGTGAATGGTGGCGCCGCAGGTATAGGCCATGGTGTAGTAGTTGGGATAGAAGGGCTCGGGGATCAGAATCTCGTCACCGTCGTCCAGAATGCAGTTCATTGTGATCTGCAAAGCCTCGCTGCCGCCGTTGGTGATGAGGATATCGCCCTTTTCAAAGTGCATGTTCAGGTTGTCATAGTATTTCTGGATGGCGTCGATCAGTACGGGGATGCCGGGAGACGGCGCGTATTCCAATACCGGAAGGTCAAAGTGCCGCACGGCCTCGAAGTAAGCCTTGGGGGTCTCGATGTCCGGCTGGCCGATGTTCAGATGATAGATCTTCTTGCCTTTTGCCTCGGCTGCCACGGCGTAGGGATGGAACTTACGCATGGGGGACAGGCCGCATTTCAGAACCTTGCTGGAAAACTTCATGATATTGCCTCCTCATAAGATTTGACAGCAGAACCTATATATTCCGCACTTGCTATCATCATACTAGCCTATTTTTGCCCAATCGTCAAGAAAAAATGAAAAAGAACGGCCATCACAAAATGGCCGTTCCTATGATAGTAAAACTGTCAGCGCCGCGCTATCGAGATATCAAAAAGCCTCGCAGAGTTCACGCCCGCAGGCGTGAAGTATTGCAATTATTTTTCTGACATCGGTGCGTTAAGAAAATATGCCGGTGGCATATTTTTAGCATCCGATCTCGGCGGCTATGCCGCCGTAGCATCCGTCAAAATTTGCAACGCATTTCTGACGCGCGCAGTCGGCCGCAGCCTGATTGGTGCAAAATCGCAAGATTTTGCACCAGAGCGAAGCTCAGTTCATCTGCCGTCTGCGGCTCAGGTTCACCGTGCCGTCGGTCATGGAGTTCAGGGAATCCAAACTCTTGCCGGTGCCCTCGGCCACGCAGGAGATGGCGTCCTCGGCCACCATGGTGTGGATGCCGGTGCGGGCGGTAATCAGCTTATCAAAGCCGTCCACCAGACTGCCGCCGCCGGTCATGACGATGCCGTTGTCGGAAATATCGGCCACCAGCTCGGGCGGGGTGCGCTCCAGCACGCCGTGAACGGCCTCAAGGATACGCTCCACCGGCTCTTCAAACGCCTCCAGCATCTCGGTGGAGGTGACGGTCAGCGTCTTGGGCAGGCCCGTCAGCAGGCAGCGGCCCTTCACGTCGATGGAGGTCTCCTCCTCCTTGGGGAACACGCAGCCGATCTGTATTTTCATCATTTCCGCGGTACGCTCGCCCACCAGCACGTTGTGCTTGCGGCGCATATACTTGACGATGGATTCGTTGAACTGGTCGCCGGCCACCTTGATGGAGGCGCTCTCCACCACGCCGCTGAGGGAAATGACCGCGATGTCGGTGGTGCCGCCGCCGATGTCCACCACCATGTGGCCGTCAGGCTTGGCAATGTCGATACCGGCGCCGATGGCGGCGGCCACAGGCTCCTCGATCAGATACACGCGGCGGGCACCGGCCTGAATACCGGCATCCACCACGGCGCGCTCCTCCACCTCAGTGATGCCAGAGGGCACGCAGATGATGACCCGCGGCTTGAACAGCTGGAAACCGCCGGTGACCTTGTGGATAAACTCCTTCAGCATCCGCTCCGTCATGTCATAGTCGGAGATGACGCCCTCACGCAGGGGACGGATGGCCACGATGTTGCCGGGGGTACGGCCCAGCATGGCCTGCGCCTCGGCGCCCACCTTCAGCAGACGGCCGTCGTCCTTGTTGATGGCCACCACCGACGGCTCATTCAGCACAACGCCCTTGCCCTTGACATATACCAATACTGAAGCGGTACCCAGATCGATACCGATATCCTTTGCTAACGAACACATAGTGCTGCACCTCATCCATTTCTCATTTGTGTTATCGCCTACGGCAAATTGCCGAATTTTTCCCAATTAAGTATTATACTGACGGCTTTTCCATTTTGCAAGAGCAACTTGCAATTGTTCACAGATTTGTTAAAAGCGAGACAGAATATTCTTATTTGCCTCCGGCGGCCCACTTTTCCCAACAGCTGGAAAAGTGGACAAAAGAGCCGGAAGAAACCGATGGTTTCTTCACTTCCTTGCGCGCTATGCATTGCGCAAAATTGTGGCTGCATCCCGCACGTTTGCGTGAGCTTTTCTTTTTCGTTTTTTTATCGAATCGTCTCTGCTCCATCGCCGCTGCCGCTGATGCCTGCGCCGAACAACGCTTTGGGTTCTACCGTTAGGAGCATAAGCGGCAGCGGCGCAAGAGGAAAGTCGATGCGTCATACCCCAACAACAATGACCATGTTCCGCGAACGCGCGGTAAAAGGCCGAAGATTTTTAACAGGGGATAGCGCGGGCGGATTCTTAAACCGCAGGTTTAAGTGGCGTTTTTGGGTACTTTTGCCGCCACAGGCAAAAGTACCTCGCGCCGGAGCGCGAAACATCTTAATTCTTACTATACCCCGAAAACGACCGTTTTACTCCCGCACCATGGCCAGCGTCAGACACAGCACCTCCGCCGCGCCCGCCGCCTTCAGCACACGGGCGCACTCGCCCAGCGTGGCGCCGGTGGTGCAGATATCGTCCACCAGCAGCAATCGCTTTCCCGCGAACTGCTCCGGCGACACCGCCTCATACACGTCCAGCACGTTGGCCCGGCGGGCGGCGGCATCGTCAAGGCCGGATTGAGGCGGGTTGTCCGTCACCTTCCGCAGCGTCTCCAGCGGGGCCACATGCCAGTCCACGCACGTGCTGGCGGTGAGATAGCGGGCCTGATCGTAGCCCCGCTTTTTCAGCCGCTTCTGGCTGACCGGCACCCATGTGATGGCATCAAATTCGCCGCTGTACCGCTCGGCGGCGGTCTGGGCCATCAGGCGTCCGAAGGCGTCCAGTCCGCCCAGCTTTCCCTTGAACTTGAAGGCCAGAATGGCGTCCCGCACCTGTCCCTCATAGTAAAGCGGCGCGGTGCAGAGGCCGAAGTCCGCGCCCTGCCGCAGCTCCTCGCACCGGGGGAGGGTGGTTTCGCACTTGTCACACACCAGCGTTTTCCCTGTCAGCCTGCCGCAGAAGGGGCATTTCCGGGGAAAGAATACGCCCAGAATATCGTCAGTGATCTTGTTCAGCTCGTCGTTAAAGCCCATGGCTCATTGCCTCCTCCCGCAGTCTCCGCCGCAGGCCGCTGTAACGGCGCTGCTGCCTGTCATTGGCCGCCATCTGGCCGGGGGCCACATCGTCGCCCACCAGCACCAGCAGCTCACGCGCCCGTGTGATGGCGGTATACAGCACGCCCCGCACCATCAGCGCCGGAGCCACCGCCGCCGAAACCAGCACCACGCAGCGGTATTCGCTGCCCTGCGCCTTATGTACCGTCATGGCGTAGGCCATGTCCAGCTGATTGAGAAGGTCGGCGGTATATACGCAGGTGCGGTCGTCAAATTGAATGGTGATGAGCTCGCCGGAGGGATCGATCTCCTGAATGACACCCACATCGCCGTTGAAGATGCCCGCGCCCATGGCGCCGTCATCCCGCTCCCACACCACGTCGTAGTTATTGCGGGTCTGCATGACCCGGTCGCCCTCCCGGAACACCATGTCGCCCCACGGCTTCTGCCGCTTGCTGGCGGCGGGCGGGTTCAGCGCCGCCTGCAGGGCGCGGTTCAGGTTCACCGTGCCGCACACGCCCTTGCGGGTGGGGGACAGCACCTGTATCTGATCCGCCGGAATGCCCATGTTTTCCGGCAGCCGCTTCTGACAAAGCTCCACCACCGTCTGCACCAGACGGTCAGGCGCGCGGCGGCACAGGAAGAAAAAGTCGTTCTGGGTGTTTTTCAGCTCCGGCGGCTGCCCCAGATTCACCGCATGGGCGTTGCGGATGATGGCGCTCTTTTCCGCCTGACGGAAGATCTCCGTCAGGGATACGGCAGGCACCACGCCGCTGCGCAGCAGGTCGCCCAGCACGTTGCCCGCCCCTACGGAGGGCAGCTGGTCCGGGTCGCCCACCATCACAAGGCGGCAGCCGGGCCGCATGGAGCGCAGCAGCGACGCCATCAGCTCCAGATCCACCATACTCATCTCGTCCACGATGACGGCGTCGGCCTCCAGCGGCTCCTTCTCGTTCTTGCGGAAGGTCACCTCGCCGGTCAGCTCGTTCCAGCTCATGCCCAGACAGCGGTGGATGGTCTGGGCCTCCTTGCCGCACAGCTGGCTCATCCGCTGGGCGGCGCGGCCCGTGGGCGCCAGCAGCACGGTGTCCAGCCCCATCCGGTCGAACAGGGCCACGATGCCCCGCACGGAGGTGGTCTTGCCGGTGCCGGGGCCGCCGGTCAGCAGCAGCACGCCCTTTTCCGCCGCCAGCGCCACGGCGCGGCGCTGCTCCGGCGCATAGGCGATGCCCTGCTGCTTTTCGATATCGCCGATGATCCTGTCCACATCCCGGCCGAAGTCCCAGTCGTCGCCGCAGGCGGCGGCCAGACGCTTGGCCACATAGACCTCCGCCTCGTACATCCGCCGCAGATAACAGCCCTCCACGTTGGCGATGGGCTTACACAGCACGGCGTGGCGCTCACACAGGTCGTCCAGCGCCTTTTCCACCGCTTCCTCGCCTAAGCCGATCAGCTCCATGGTGGCGGCGATCAGCTTGGGCCGGGGCAGGAACACATGGCCGTTGGAAAGGTTGTGGTTCAGTTCGTACAGTACCGCCGCTTCGGTGCGGCAGGGGGAGTCCCCGCCAAAGCCCATGGACAGGGCGATCTCGTCGGCGGCGGCGAAGTCCACGCCGCAGCGCTCGTCGGTGAGAAGATAGGGGTTGTCCTTCAGCTTTTCCAGCGTCTCGTCGCCGTAGGCGCGCAGAAGTCCCATAGCCAGCGTTACCGGCAGGTCGTACCGGCCCAGAAACTCCATCACCCGCCGCAGGCCCGTCAGGCTGCGGAAGGCCGTGGAGATCTCCGTGGCCTTCTTTGCGGTGATGCCCTTGAGGGTGGACAGCTTCTCCGGCTCCTCCTCGATGACGCGCAGGGTATCGACGCCGAAGCGCTCCACCAGCCGCGCGGCGGTGGCAGGACCCACGCCCTTCAGCACGCCGGAGGAGAGATAGCACACGATGTCGTCCTCCTCGCGGGGCATGCGGCGTTCCACCAGCTCGGCGGTCATCTGCACGCCGTAGGTGGGGTGGTTGACCCACACGCCGGTAACGGTCATGCCCTCGCCGGCGGCGGCGAAGGGGATGCAGCCCACCACGGTGACCAGCTCGCCCTGATCGGTCAGCAGGCTCAGCACCGTATATCCGTTTTCCTCGTTCTGGAACACCACGTTTTCCACAGTGCCCTCAATGGTACCGCGTTCCCCCATGGGTCTCCCCCCGTTTCTTCAGTGTAATGTTGGGATCGCGCCGCACGGCCTGCTCCGCCCGCGTGCGTCCCTCGTCAGAAAGTCCCTCGTCCACCAGCACCACACGCAGGCCCTCCAGCCGCCGCAAAAGCGGCTCAAGGCCCACCGCGTCGCCGGTCAGCGGGACAAAAATGGTGGCGTCTCCGCCCCGTCCGGGGCGCAGCACCCAGTCAAACAGCACCCACAGCACCGCCGCAATGCCGACGGCTTCCAGAAATGCCGCGATGCCCTCCCAGAAAAGCGCCATGCCGTCCCCTCCCCCTTGCTATCCTATGCGAAGGGGGGGGGCGGATGTGCCCTTTACCGGGTCAGCATCTTTTTGAGATACTGTCCCGTGTAGGACTCCGGTACTGCCGCCACCTGCTCCGGCGTGCCGGTGGCCACCACCGTGCCGCCGCCGACGCCGCCCTCCGGGCCAAGATCGATCAGGTAGTCGGCGCATTTGATGACATCCAGATTGTGCTCGATCACCAGCACGGTATTGCCGCTGTCCACCAGCCGCTGCAAAACGGCCAGCAGCTTCTTCACGTCGTCGGCGTGAAGGCCGGTGGTAGGCTCGTCCAGAATATAGATGGTGCGGCCGGTGGAGCGCTTGGAAAGCTCCGTAGCCAGTTTGACCCGCTGGGCCTCGCCGCCGGACAGAGTGGTGGAGGACTGGCCCAGCTTCACGTAGCCAAGGCCCACGTCCTGTAAGGTTTGAAGCCGGTCGGCGATCTTGGGCAGGGCGGAGAAGAAGGGCAGCGCCTCGTCTACCGTCATGTCCAGCACGTCGGAGATGGATTTGCCCTTATAGCGTACCTCCAGCGTCTCCCGGTTATAGCGCTTGCCGTGGCACACCTCGCAGGGAACGTACACGTCCGCAAGGAAGTGCATCTCGATTTTCAGTACGCCGTCGCCGCAGCAGGCCTCGCACCGGCCGCCCTTGGTGTTGAAGGAGAACCGGCCGGGGCCGTAGCCTCTTGCCTTTGCGTCGGGCAGGGAGGCGAACAGGTCGCGGATGTCGTTGAACAGGTTGGTATAGGTGGCGGGGTTGGAGCGGGGCGTCCGTCCGATAGGGCTCTGGTCGATGTTGATGACCTTGTCCAGATGCTCCTCGCCCTCGATGGCGTCATGCTTGCCGGGATGGGCCTTCATGCGGTTCAGGTCAGCGCCCAGCCGCTTGAAGATGATCTCGTTCACCAGCGAGCTTTTTCCGCTGCCGGATACGCCGGTGACGCAGGTCAGGGTGCCCAGCGGCACTGACACGTCGATGCTTTTCAGGTTGTTCTCCCGCGCGCCCCGTACCGTCAGCCATTTGCCGTTTCCGGCGCGGCGGCACTCCGGCACCTCGATGCGCTTTTTGCCGCTGAGGTACTGGCCCGTCAGACTGTTGGGGTCGGCCATCACCTGCTCCGGCGTTCCAGCAGACACCACCTGTCCGCCCAGCGCGCCTGCGCCGGGGCCGATGTCGATGAGCCAGTCGGCGGCACGCATGGTGTCCTCGTCATGCTCCACCACAATCAGGGTGTTGCCCAGATCACGGAGCCGCCGCAGGGTGTCCAGCAGCTTGTCATTGTCCCGCTGGTGCAGGCCGATGGAGGGCTCGTCCAGAATATACAGCACGCCCATGAGGCTGCTGCCGATCTGGGTGGCCAGACGGATACGCT
>ENA-UOJG01002089-UOJG01002089.1-human-gut-metagenome-genome-assembly--contig:-C47-NODE-2089-length-18145-cov-6.022941_pt1 | contig 18145 bp, 13 predicted proteins | sample MGYA00242340_ERZ723887 | MGnify/ENA metagenome assembly ERZ723887 | reverse complement strand
TTGAATTTCTCCTCTACCTCGATATTTTACTTTTTATGGCTGTTTTTTTGTACGGTTGTCTTGCTTTACATAACATCCTCAACAACATTAATCTTCAGAAATACTTTGCTCCTGCAAATATGGTAGCTTTACGTAAATTAATGTTCTCGTTCCTTGCTCTTACTATCCTTGACGGAATTAACACAGTCATTAATCATTTTATTAACATAACAGCCCAGCTCGACTTTTTCCCTTGCGATAACTATTACTCCTTCTTTACCTCACTAATTATTTGCTACCTCATCTACTTTATCTTTAAGCGTGGTCTGGCTTTGCAAAATGAAAATAATAGTATTATTTAGAGGTGGAAGTAGATGATTAAAGTTAATCTTGGGGTTGTTATGGAAAAACGAGGGATTTCCTCTAAGGAATTAGCAAAGGAGATTGGGATCACACCAGCTAATCTCTCAATCTTAAAAACAGGTAAGGCAAAGGGCATCCGCTTTGCAACCTTAAATAAACTCTGTCAAATTTTAAATTGTCAACCTGGAGATATTCTAAGCTATGATCAAAACTAATTAACAAGCGTCTAGGCAAACTCTTTTTCTCTTTCGTTGTACAATGAAAAAGGATGACCACTGGTAAACGTGTTTTGTAATTATCAAATTTACCCAGTAATCGTTCCTGCTATTATTTTTACGCTAAATAGAAAGAGGATGGCGTCTTGCTTTCATCTATAAGTCATTTTTTTAATGCTTTCGGCGCTACTGTTGTTGTACCAATTATGATCTTTATCATTGCCCTTTTTCTTAAGGTTAAACTAAAGACCGCATTAATGTCTGCGCTATACGCCGGAGTTGGTTTAACCGGGTTTTCTTGGATTATTAGTGAGTTCACCCCAGTTGTCACTAAAATTATTCATCAAATGGTCAATAATGTTGGTATCAAACTTCCAGTGGTTGATATTGGCTGGCAAGCAGGTTCTTTGGCAAGTTTTAATTCTTCAGTCGGCTTGGCCTTTTTTGTATTCGGTCTGATTGCTGAATTTATTCTCTTTGCGTTCGGCATCACGAAGGTCTTTATGCCTTCTAACTTATGGAATAATTTTGGCTTTATGATTTGGGGAACACTTGCCTACTATACTACCCATAATTTTTGGTTATCAATGGGGCTATCGTTTTTTATGCTTCTTTACACTCTTGAACTAGCTGAAATTCAAGCTGATCGTTGGTCATCTTACTATCAAATTAAGAACACAACTGTTTGTGCTGCCCAAAATATCGTCCAAACAGTTCCGGCAATCTTACTAGATCCATTATGGAATATGCTTGGTTTCAATAAAGTTCACTTAACTCCCAAAACATTTCAACGAAAATTCGGTGTCTTTGGTCAGCCAACCACTCTTGGGGCAATTCTTGGTCTGTTGATCGGGATTCTCGGTAACCTTAATCGGCTTACTAGCTATCATGCCTGGGGACAGATTTTCCAATTTGCCGTTCAGTTAGCGGCTGTAATGACTATCTTTCCGTTGGTTACAGATGTCTTTGCTAAAGCGTTTAAACCACTCGCTAATAGCATTGACCAGCAACGAAGAGCTGCTGCTGATAAGCAAGCAATTACCGATCCAATTAACGACCGAAAGCGCTGGTTCCTCGCTGTCGATGACGGAGTTGGTTATGGTGAATCAGCAACAATTATTTCAGGAATTATTTTAATCCCAATTATGGTCGTAATTGCCTTTATTTTACCTGGTAACCGTACTTTACCAGTGGTCGATCTAATCGCACTTCCCTTTATGGTGGAGTCAATTGTTGCCATCACAAACGGAAATATCCTTAAAGTGATCGCTAACGGAATTGTCTGGTTCAGCATTGGTTTATACTGCTCTAGTTGGTTAGCTCAGATCTATACTGGAGCTATTTCACATTATGGAGCTGCTATTCCTGCTGGGATTGTTCTTGTAACAAGTTTCAACCTAATGGCGCGACCGCTTAATGCATTAGTTTTTGCCGCTTTTATTTCACAAGATCCAATTTGGATTGGTTTATGTATTTTGGTTTACCTATTACTACTATACTGCCTTCGCCGCTACCGACCACAAATTTGGCATTATCTTAAACGAATGGCAGATAAGAATACCGTTAAGCCATCAAAGGAGTGATTTAGAATGTCAAAATTAAATTTAAAGAATACTCTGATCGCCGGAACAGCTGCGGGAGTAATCTCTGGCCTTGTTAAACTCGGTTGGGAAAATATCCTTCCACCAAGAACTCCAGAACGGGACAAGGTTAATCCACCGCAAACCCTGCTTCAACAACTCGGGGTTCCCGCTAAACTTACTCAAGCTACCTATACGTACTCTGGTCAGCAACTTCCTTGGGTATCATACCTAGTTCACTTTGGCTTCTCGATTTCATTTGCGACTGCCTATGCTGCCCTGCTAGAAAAGAAGGTTAAACTATTAACCCTTGGTGAAGGAATTCCATTTGGGATCGCTGTTTGGATTGCCTTTCACTTAGTAATTATGCCCGCAATGAAGACTGTCCCCGATGCTAAAGATCAGCCTTTTGAAGAACACCTTTCTGAAAGTCTTGGTCACGCAATTTGGATGTGGACTAACCATGAAATTGCTGACGAAGTTTTAAGACAGTTAAAGAATAAAAAGATGCACTAAAAGTAAAAGTGAGAGACCTAATGCTCGTTTTTTCCAAGCATTAGATCTCTCACTTTTTATTTACCCTGTTCCTTATAATGCTGACGAACTAATCGCCGAACACAACGTCGCATTTCTTTTATATCTAAGACCCCCTGAGCAAACCCTTTCTTAATTAGGTCATCAGGAACGTATTGATCATACTTATCAAATACCGGTACCTCGTTTTCAAAAACAAGGTCAACTGGATCAAAATCCTTAGCAGACTCTTCTTTAATGATTTGGTAGAATTCCTCCTCACTCGCATCCATAGAAAATTCCATATAGTATGGGCGGACGGAGTTAAATCCCCGGAGTCCAAGTCGTTGAGCACATTTTAACCGAAGGAGACGCTCTAAAGCAAGGAACGAATAGGTCCCTGTCCACGGGAAGAAACACCACATTTTTCCACCAAGATTTATTAATGACTTTTCTAGCATTTCTGCCGTTCGTGCAGTTTCTCGTGCCTCACGTAATCGTGCCGTTGCATTTACCATTAAATAGGGGTATTTTCGGTCTTCAGCCAAAACCTTTTGCATTCGCTCAAGGATTCGGGGATGAATATCGCCTGCAACATCTCCAAAGTATGCCGGGATCCGGCCCTTAACTTCATGACAATATACCTGGTGGCGTTGCCGATCAATATCTTCAACAACCCAGACACGACCAGCGATTGCTATCTTATCTCCAACCGGTGGCGGCTTAACGATTGTACCTAGTTCTTCGGAGCCAGAGTGAACGCTAAATTCTTCATTTTCCTGGAAAACAGCATAAAACTTAAAATTATTTACAACTCGTTCTCCGGCAAGACCAACTATCAAGCCACCATTTTCGGTCTGCTGGATATGATCAATTTTTATTAGGTGGCGCAATAAAGTCCGATAATCATCCTGACTAATATTGTGAAAGTACGAGAGGGTTAGTACTCGTGAAGCCAATTCTGCTGGTGTCATTTCACCATTCGAAGCTAACGTACTCATTGTTTGATGATACAACAAACTATAAGGCAGTCGATCCGTTCGTGGTGGCTCCACGAACCGCTCCTCAAGGTATAGTTGCACGAGAGCAATCCCCTGAATTAACGGCCATGGGATTAACTCGGGGAGCATTGCCCGTGATTCTGGATGCTCCTCACGCATTACAAACCACATTTCTGGTGGATCACCACGACGACCAGTTCGTCCCATCCGTTGTAAAAAACCAGAAACTGTAAATGGTGCATCAATTTGAAACGCTCTTTCCAGGCGACCAATATCAATCCCTAATTCAAGAGTTGCGGTTGCACAAGTCGTCATCAATGAATTATCATCTTTCATTGTCTCTTCGGCTGTCTGTCGAAATGCGGTTGAAAGGTTACCATGATGAATCATAAATCGATCCGGTTCGTGATTAGCTTCACAGTAAGCCCTTAATGCCTGACAAACTGCCTCGCACTCCTCACGACTATTCGTAAAGACCAGACACTTTTTGCCACGAGTGTGTTCAAAAACATAGGCTAATCCAGGATCAGCCATCGTCGGTGCCTTATCAGTTGCTTGCTCTAACACCGGTTGAGCATCACGTTCTTGATCATCATCCCCCGCCTGGACCGGATCCTTATAGAAATGTTCCATTGATAACCGCCAAACTTCATGGGTATCGGCAATCTTAGGAATCACCGTTCCCTGATCAGTCCCTGCCGCCAGTAGTTGCCCTGCTGCTCTTGGATCGCCAATTGTCGCTGAAAGGCCGATCCGTCGCGGATGACAGCCTGCTACTCGCGCTAATCGTTCAATTAAACAGAAAGTTTGTCCACCCCGATCACCACGAAGCATTGAGTGGATTTCGTCAATCACAATATAGCGAAGGTCACCAAAAAGGCTAGGAATATCCATATGCTTATTTAGCAGTAATGACTCCAAAGATTCTGGCGTAATTTGCAGAACTCCCGATGGATGCCGAAGTAGCTTCTGTTTTTGTGACTGGGCAACATCACCATGCCACCGCCAAACAGGGATCCCAGGATCGTGACAAAGCTCATTCAACCGCTGAAATTGATCATTAATCAGTGCTTTCAAGGGAGCAATATAAAGGCAACCAACCGAAGCTGGTGGATCCTCGCTCATTAACGTTAGGATCGGAAAAAATGCTGCTTCAGTCTTTCCAGATGCAGTTGGTGCCGAAAGCAAGACATTTTGATCACCATTAAAGATTGCTTCGCCGGCTGCCTGCTGGATTGCCCGTAGATTACGCCACCCCTGACTATAAATATAGTCCTGGATAAATGGTGCATAGCGTGAAAAAACGTCCATCAATATTCACTTCCTTCCCGTAATTGATTTAATTGCCGAGATAACCGCACCTTATATTTTAAACTCTGCAAAACCTTTCTTAGTATTATTAGAAACCGCCGTAGACTGATTGTAGTTGAACTGCTCAGACTTCAATAATGATTCAACATCGGTTCCCGGATTTTGCCAAAGAATATCAAGCAATTCAATAAAGTCACGAATAACCTCCCGTGGCGTGATATTTGCGCTTGCTCCAATCCGACCGTATTCAATCTTAATAAAGGTCGCTAAATCGTCCTCGGTAATTTGGCGTACATAACCATATAAATTAGCGTGCATATCTGCTAATTTTTCTGTCAACACCAGCATTTCCTCAGCGGTTAATGGTTCAAGCTTAATCACTGGCGCGTACATGTCACGAGCACCGTCTTGGGCAAACTTTCCTTCTGCTAGACGCGACCGCAAGGCTTCATAGCTGTAAACTCCCCGTCGCCGATCCTCAATTGCCTGTGGTGTACCACACATAATGATTCCCAGATACTTGGCTTTCCCCTGAAGAGTATCGTTATACATCGTCAAGATCTTTTCATAGTTATACTGGCGGCTAATACTATTGGGTATTTTATAAATGTTCACTAGCTCGTCAATCATGATCATCATTCCCTGGTAGCCAGCCTGACGGAAAAAAGTTGCGAATAGCTTCAAGTATTCATACCAATCATCGTCGGTAATAATAATATTCACACCAAGTTCTTTTTTGGCATCCGTCTTCCGGTCATATTCTCCCCGGAACCATTTGGTCACTTTAGCCTTCGTTTCTTGGTCATCATTTACATATGCTTGATAATACATATTTAGGAGTTTGGCAAAATCAAACCCGTGAACTAACTCATTCAGTGAAGCAATCACCTTGTAAATTTCTCGATCAACAGCGACCGAAAACTGTGGAGCGTCTGGCAAAATTCCTTGCTCACTAGCTACCTTAGCCTGAACCGAGCTAATCCACCGATCAAGAATCAGGTTAAGTGCTCCGCCTTCAGGACGTGTCTTAGTCGATAAATTTTGAATTAACTCTCGATATGTCGCTAATCCTTGACCATTATTCCCGTGTAACCGTCGTTCGGGTGAAAGATCGCCATCAACAACGATGAATCCCTTATCCATGACATAATTTCGCATCGTTTGTAACAGAAAGCTTTTTCCAGAACCATAGCGGCCAACAATAAAGCGAAATGATGCCCCACCCTCAGAAATGATTTCAACATCATGGAGCAAGGCAGCGATCTCATTCTTTCTTCCCACCGTAATATAGGGAAGCCCAATTCGAGGAACGACCCCACCTTTGAGGGAATTCAAAATTGTTTGGGCAATTCGTTTAGGTACCCGCTTACGTTTTTCTGGCATTGTTATCCTCCCTTAATTAATTCTCTAATATCTTCTCGATAATCATTAATGATCTGTGGTTGATCTTGATCAGTGAACTCAATCACCGTATCACCGATTTCATCAAATAACTTGTCATTAATCTCATCCGCAATAATACTAACCATTAAGTGATGATGTTTAAAGTAAGACTGCCATTCCGTACCTTTCAACAAACTAGTTAAAAGGTACAGCTCATCCTTAGAGAGACCTAAATCATCATTAGTTGTCACTTGAGGCTCTTCCGTAGATGTTGAAACTTCTTTTTGAGGCTTGCTAACTGGGGTTTCTTCCTGCTCAGCCATCCGCTCTTCATCAGTCAACAAGCTCTCCCGAGTTACTGAAGCATCTGCCCGAATCTGTTCTAAGTTGGTCAAATTAATCGTAACCTTTGGTCGTCTGGCTTCTTCAATCTGGCGTTGAGCATCAGCAATTGCTGGCTCGATTTCTGCAAGGATTTTCTCCCTAAGCGGCCGGGGGGTTAACTGACGGCCGTAATGAAATCTCTGGCGAACTATTCGATCGATCTCATGGAGCAGGCTACCAATCTTTTGTTTCCTTCGCTTTACGGGAAGAAAGTACTGGTAACGCCATTTCCCATTTTTGTAAGAATAAGAACATTGTTCATCTATCTTAAAATTAAATGAATCCCCAGTCTTTTGGTCGTAAAAGACTGCGTTAGCAAATGGACGCTGAGTCCGTTCACCTTGCCAACCAAGATAATTATTAACAATGTCTTCATCTTTTAATAACGTTAACCTCTGCCAGACATTCTTAATAATTTGGGCAAGTAGTTCCGAATCCTGCTTCATTAACGGACAATGATCTAACTGATAAGAGGAAAGTGAACATAGTGCGTCCATTATTTCTTTTGCAGAAGACTCTTCGGGACTAATTAAAATACCGTAAATAGCATCCTCTTTGATCCGAGCGGCAAGTTGCTGGTTAGCGTAATCAGAACCTAATCGGTAATAGATAACGTAATCCCGCAGCCATTGATCCAGGTATTCAGTCATCTTCTTATCCAAAAATTCCGCATAACCTTTTTTAAACGCAAGCAATTTTTGGTAGCCCCCTACTGTAGACGCAACCCCAATTTGATTTATCAACTCATACAAGTAGACGTAAACAAATGACGTCGGTGCCTGAGAATACTTGCCTTTGCGTATCTTTGTCCGCCAGGTAAAGTAGCCACGAAGCTGTGCGGTTGTCATGTCATGGTAAACCGGAAAATAGCGCTGAAAGTTGCCCTGGTAATCATAGCTATCCCGATAATCAGCCATACTTTCTCCCTGGACATAAAAGTTTTTTGCCCTTCCCGTAAGTGGCGGTAATGTGTAATCGTATAGGGAGTTCATTTTTAAAATTGCCTTAGGGATCTGCCGGGGTTTTGCAAACGGAACTGAGCGATTATTAAAAGAAAGTGGCTGATCGTGGTAAACCGCATTATGATTAACCGGAGGAACATAGATTAATTTCTCCGATCGTGTTGGCACATCATTCTCCCTCAGTGATTCGTGAAATGCCTGCTCAAGAGCTCGTATTACTTCTTCACGAGGCGTTTGTTCATTAATCGTTACCCTTAACCACCCATCCTTCTTCATCCGCTTTGCCGTTGAAAAGGCAGGACTTGGTTGATAATGCTCACCACAATGAATCTCTAAATAAGCGGTCTTAGGATCTTCCCGCGGTTGAATGAGGAGGGCGAACCATCTACCGGAAGTAGGTGATGCAAAAACACATGCATTCCATTGACGTGCTAACTGATAATTCGGCTGAATACCAAATTGCTGTTGTACATAGCGAATAATATCATTCTGATTCATCTACTCTCCCCTCCTCTTATTTTGAACGCTTGTTCGGATGATTATATTATAATATATTATCACAGTAACGAGCTCAATTATCTGCAATTTTATTTTCCCACTGTCACAACTAAATGGCCCTCATCCTAATAAAATTACCTCATTATCATCAAAAAAATTTAAAAAAGTAGTTGCAATTTCTAAAAATTCAGTTAGAATACAATTAAGATTTCAAAAGCGATGAGAAAGACGAGTAAATAATTTTCAGTCTAACAGTGAGTCGGTGATAGTGGGAGACCGATAGCACCTGGATTATTGAAAAACCCTTTTTCCATGCTACTAACCCAAATAACCTCGTTTAAAGTAGGCTTAGTCGTTACCGGTACGTTATCTCGCCGGGAGAGTATTTTTGTACTCGATAAGATGGTCTAATATTATTTTAGACAATTTGGGTGGTACCGCGGAACAAAAGCCTTTCGTCCCTTAGATGTTGGGGATGAAGGGCTTTTTTATTTATCCTCGATTCTAAGCATATTAAGGAGTTGCTAATTATGAGTTTAATTATTCCAAAGGACTACGATCCAAAATTGTCAATTCGAGACACTGAAGCTGCTATTCGCTACATTCGAGAAAACTTCCAAGATGAATTTGGTCAAGAATTACACTTACAACGGATGTCAGCACCGATGTTTGTTGATAAGAGTACTGGATTAAACGATAACCTCAACGGCATCGAAAAGCCGGTTTCATTTGAAATGAAAGATATGCCCGGCGAGACTATCGAAATCGTCCACTCTCTTGCTAAGTGGAAACGGATGGCCCTTAAGAAGTATGGCTTTGGTCTTCACGAAGGTCTATACACCAACATGAACGCTATTCGGAAAGATGAAGACTTAGATAACTTCCACTCCATTTACGTTGACCAATGGGACTGGGAAAAAATTATTACCAAGGAAGAACGGACTGAACAAACATTAAAGTCCACCGTTCGTCAAATCTTCAAAGTTATTAAGCGGATTGAAAAAGAATTATGGTACCTTTACCCTGACGCTGTTTACCAATTGCCAGATGACATTCACTTTGTTACCACCCAAGAGCTTGAAGACCGGTGGCCCGATCTTACACCAATGGAACGGGAAGATAAGATTGCTAAGGAAATGGGCGCTGTCTTCGTAATGAAGATTGGGGACAAGCTGAAGCGTTCAGGTAAGCCACATGATGGTCGGGCCCCAGATTACGATGACTGGAGTCTCAACGGTGATATTATTTTCTGGTACAAGCCTCTTCAAAAGAAGCTTGAAATTTCCAGCATGGGAATTCGGGTTAGTCCAGAATCAATGAAGTACCAACTTGAACAAGCTGGTGCTACTGACCGAGAGAAATTACCATTCCATAAGATGTTGCTCAATGGCGAATTACCATATACAATTGGTGGAGGAATTGGTCAATCTCGGCTCTGCATGCTCTTACTTGGCAAGGCACATGTCGGTGAAGTTCAAGCCAGCATTTGGCCAGAAGACATGCTCAAGAAGTGTGAAGCTGCTCATATTCAAATTCTATAAAATTCAATTGATTAAGGGAGAGTATTAAAGTGGAAACAATTACAATTAGTCAAGCCCCTCAACACGTTGGGGAAACTGTTAAGATTGGCGTTTGGTTAACTGACAAGCGTTCAAGTGGTAAGATTGCATTCTTACAATTACGTGACGGAACCGGCTTTTTCCAAGGAATCATTCGGAAAAATGATGTTGATGAAGCCAAGTTTGATTCTGCCAAGCACGATCTTCACCAAGAAACCAGCTTTTGGGTAACTGGTGAAATTGCTGAAGACAAGCGTTCTAAGTTCGGTTACGAAATCCACATCAAGGACTTCGAAATCGTTAGTGAAAGCGAAGATTACCCAATCGGAAATAAGGAACACGGAATTGAATTCTTACTTGATCACCGTCATTTATGGCTCCGTTCTCGTAAGCCATGGGCATTGATGCGGATCCGGAGTCGGGTTAAGCTTGCCACAATGGAATTCTTTGATAAGCATGGCTTTACCCAATTCGATGCACCAATCCTAACTTCATCCGCCCCTGAAGGAACTACCGAATTGTTTGATGTTAAATACTTTGATACTGATGCCTACCTCTCACAATCAGGTCAGTTGTATGGTGAAGCTGGAGCAATGGCCCTTGGCAAGATTTACACCATGGGACCAACTTTCCGGGCTGAAAAGTCAAAGACTCGGCGCCACATGACTGAATTCTGGATGATCGAACCAGAAATGGCTTGGATGCATCAAGATGAAAGTCTCAAGATTCAAGAACAATACATTGCTTACCTTGTTCAAGATTTGATTGATCACTGTGCACAAGAATTAGAAATGGTTGGTCGTTCAGTTGAAAGCCTGAAGCCATTTACTGAATTACCTTACCCACGGATCACTTACAAGAAGGCAATCGAAATGCTTCAAGAAGGTGGCTTCGATTCTAAGTACGGTGACGACTTTGGTTCACCTGAAGAAACATACTTAGCCGACCAATTTAACAAGCCGGTCTTCATCATGAATTACCCACGAGCAATTAAGGCTTTCTACATGCCAACTGATCCTGAAGATGATCGTCAAGTTATCTGTGCTGACTTACTTGCACCCGAAGGATACGGTGAAATTATTGGTGGTTCAGAACGTTCATACGACTATGAATACATCACTAATAAGCTTGAAGAAAACGGCTTAAGCAAGGAAGACTACGGTTGGTACGATGATTTGCGGAAGTTTGGTTCAGTTCCTCACTCTGGATTCGGAATGGGTCTTGAACGCTTCCTCTCTTGGATCACTCTCCAAGAACACATTCGGGAAAACATTCCGTTCCCACGGATGATTAACCGGTTGCGTCCATAATAATTAGAGTGCCTTCGTCCCAAAGAGTTTCCGGAAAGCTAGCAATTTCTCCTGACGAAGGCGACTTGCGCCTAGGAAGGAGGTTGCTAGCTCTAGGAAACTCGGGGAAGCACGTTTCAGTTAGAGTGTATGCCGTGACGAATTAGCAACTGAGCACTAGAAAATCCCGGACGATGATTGTTTACAATCAAGGACGGGATAGCTAGGCGGAAGTTGCGGTCACGGCGAACACGTTTTGGCTCTGTTGCAGTAGAAATAGTTTCAGAGCATAAATCTTGCTATAAAGTGAAAAGTCCCGAATTGCGGTGATCAACCATAATTCGGGACTTTTCTTTATTAAATATCAAAAAGCATCAGAAACCGACTTGCTAGTCGAGCTCTGATGCTTTTTCGGACTACATTAAATTTCCGCTGAACCTTTACCCCAGTAAAAGCCTTGCTGGAGAACAGTCGGATTACCGGCGAAAGACTCCGCAAGCTGGCGATCAGCAATCCCCTCAATTACAAAATCAAGGTGATGGTGGGTAGCGAAGGTTAACCAGGCATTAACAAAATCACGTGTTGTTTCATGATCTTCATTCTTGAAAATTAATAGTGATAATTTAATTCGTTGAATTGCTTTTAACTGACGAACGATAAATGCATAACTATTACTTCCTGCACAAACATCGTCAATTGCTAATTCAAACCCCATCTTCTTTAAACGAATAATCTCTTCATCAAGGTAATCAAGACTGTGAATTGTCTCTCGCCTTTCCGTAATCTCAATTGCTACTTGAGAGCCGTATTTCTCATGAACCTCTTCCAGAAATTGCCAAACACTATCGAATTCCATTTGGCATGGTTCTAAATTAATATAAATTTTGCATTCGGAATGTGAGGTCAAGGCCGTGGCGAGGGACTTCCTACTAATAGCGATCCACTGTTCGTTTCCTTCTGGGGTGGTAAGACTATTTAAAAAATCCATTCCCGGAAATGCTCCTGATGAGTCCCGCATTAACATTTCGTACGTATTAACTTTAGCGTTCATCTCGTGGTCAACTTGAAAAATCGGCTGAAAGATATTATGTAATTTCTCACTACTAGTTATAATTTTTATCACTCATTCACTTTACTTTTTGTTGTCTTATCAATTTATTGCGACGTTCTCTTCTGGCATACCATGGTGATCGGTCACGATCCAGCCACGCCCATTATTCTTTACACTATACAACATTTTATCAGCGCGCTTCAAGGTCAAATCGAGCAATTCACCATTCAAATGATTAGTTAAACTACAAGAAAAGCTGATTGTAATTTTGACTCCTTCTTTAGTAACGATTGGTCGCTCACTGAATTGCTTTTCAATTGTTTGAAGGAGGGTATAAACTTCCTCAATCGAATGGTTTGAAACAACGATTGTAAATTCTTCGCCACCAAAACGGTAGACATACCCATGTTCAGGAAAAGCTTCATGAATCTCTTTACGAAATATCGTTGAAAAGTAATTAAGGACCTCATTCCCTACAAAGTGACCATAAGTATCGTTAATCCGCTTAAAATGGTCAATATCAAGTCCCCCAATTACAATACTGTGGATACCTTGATTCTCAGTCAATGCACTAATCTCTTGGCTAAGAGCCCGATAATTAAGTAATCCGGTAAGGTCATCCCGCTCACTTTCCCTTTGTAGAAGTCTGATCTTTTCTTCATTTCTAATTTCGCTTTCATACCGACGACTTTCAAAAATTAAAATTATCAAGAGACCAAGCGTTGCCGCGGCAACATTAACAACCGTAAAATTATTATCAATTCCTAATGAGATGATTTCAACCAAGCTTAAACTTAAAATTGCTAAGGGATAGCGAATCCGGATTGAGATTCTTTTCCATTCTACTAACGCCCCACAAATTAGCAGAAAGATTGCTGATTCACCGAGCCACACCCACCAAGTATTTATTGATTCAATTCCCATAAGAACTTCAACCGTATTCGCGAATAGTGGCGTAATCGTTAATAGTCCCCACCAAAGCTTATTTTTATCATTACGGAAGACCATTGTGACTGAAACAACCTGCATAAAGGCAACTTCATTAATATTAATTAGGGATAGCTGTAATAGACAGAACTCCTGAATAAAATATGTAATCATAATAGCTGCAACTAACCCGCAATTTGCTAGTTTATTTCCTTGAAACGATTCCCAATACCGTTCAAAGTAAATTTGACTAATAATCATACAGATAACAATTATTGGCAAATAAATAACTGCGCTAAAAAGTTGGATCGCCAAATTAACTTCACCTTTTCGTTGTAATTTTTGATAACTTTCAAATTTTACTGCTCCTGGCTAATTTAATCTAGGAAAATCTCGGGAATAAATTCATATTCTCCTTTAATCTTTGTGAAATAATCGACTATCTATCAGCGTTTATCTTATTAGCCATTTTATGGTAATTTTGTGATATAATTTTTTGCGGAAAATTTCTATTCATTTAACTAGGGGGAACGGTAATGATTATCATGGGGATTTCATTACCAATTTAATTTTATGAATACTAGCACACGTAATAATTATCGGGACCATTTCTTTGAACATGCTCAATGGGGAATTAAAATTCGCCAAATACTGATCCCACTACCTAGATGGTTAATTCTATTCACACCAATTGTCATTACAAGCGCCACCTATTTAGCCTACCTGACTCACGGACGACACGGTCATTTCTTTTGGCATTACGCTGAAGGATTTCAAGAATTAAACTTCTTGATAATCTTTTTAACCTTTGCTTTAGGAATGATCGCCGTTTTTTGTCTAGCAATGGGATATATCCAGTTCCAACGATCGCGCGGGTTAGTCGATAAATGGCCATTATTTGACATCACTAAACATCAATGGGAACGACAAACGGCAGAAAAGTTTATGACCGCTCGTTTTGGTGCCGAAAAGCAACGTCAACATTTACGGAACTACACTGTAAAACCTGAACAAAACCTTACCAAGAACCAGTTAAAGGAAGTTATCACCAATAAAAATATGGAGGCCGACAACTAATGGTTTCTAATATTTTTGACGCTGCTTTGAATCCAGCTACACCTTGGGAAAGCTTTCTCTTTGTTATCACCCTGATTCTTTGTCTCTACCCAATTTTGGGCGCAATGTTCTGGTTTTTCGGTGCGGTATCGTACATGCTTTTTCGTCATCATGAGGAACTTCTTCCTAATACGAAATTAGAAAACGAACCATTCATTACAATCATGATTCCGGCCCACAACGAAGAAGTTGTCATCCAAAGTACCCTTGAATATCTCTTAACTAAGCTGCATTACCATAACTACGAAATTTTAGTAATGGATGATGGAAGTACCGATCGCACTCCAGAGATATTACACCAAATGCAAAAGTCATTTCCCCAGCTCCGGGTAATTCGGATCGAAGAAAATCAAGGCAAAGCCCATGCCTTTAATATTGGCATCTTTTTTGCTAAAGGGGAATATATTCTTAGCAATGATGCTGATACGATTCCAGAACCAGATGCACTAATTAAGTATATGCAATACTTTACTAGTCCAAATGGTGTTAACTATGCTACAATTACGGCTAATATGGATGTTTATAACCGATCAACGCTGTGGGGAAAGTCACAAACCGTTGAATTTTCTAGTATTGTTGGAATTATCAAACGCAGCCAAACTGCCGTAAATAACACAATGTATGCTTATAGCGGAGCGAATACAATGTATCGACGAAACTTTTTAATTAATGTCGGCGGTTTTCGCCAGGACCGGGCAACAGAAGATATCAGCATTGCCTGGGATCATACCTTCATGAATGTTGTTCCCAAGTTTGCGCCTGACATCGTCTTTCACATGAACGTTCCGGAATCATTCCATGATCTTTACCGTCAACGAACTCGGTGGGCCCAAGGTGGCACCGAGGTCTGGTTAACCAATTTTACCAAGATCATCACTCATCCTTGGCGCTTTCGCTTTGTTATTCCAATGTTAGTTGACACGACCCTTTCAATCGTCTGGTCATTTTTCTTTTGGATTACAAGCTTAATTTTTGTTAGTTTAATGACGTCATTTTTCCTTACAGGTAATTATGAGCGGGTCTGGCACGGAATTGTAATGAGCATGATCTTTGTTAGTTTCCAGTTAATCGCTGGCCTTTTCCAAGTTTTAGCCGCGTTAATTCTTGATTTTAACGGGACCAAACTACGCTACTTTGCTTTCTCGCCCCTTTACCTCCTCTTTACATGGCTCGTCAATCCCTTAACAATCGTTACCACCTTTGTTAAAGCAGTTAAGACGGTATTGGGCCACGGAAGCGGTAAATGGGTTAGTCCAAAACGAAAGGTTAGTTCTGATGAATGATTTAAAAATATTTTTCTGGTGGATCTTTATCATTTTTACCCTCAGTTGCTGTTTACTTTGCATTGAAGCACGGATTCGTTACCGGAATAAAAAAGGGATTGATCGGGACCAAGAATTTTCAAATAAATACAAATACTTTGGCCAGCCGATTTATAATCACCAGCAAAAGATTCAGGGTTATGAACTGCTTCTCCGTGAACTTGATTCACAAATACAGCGTTGGCAACTACCATCCGATGTGAATAACTTTCCATTAAGTAAAATTGTTCACACCGTCAAAAAAATTAATCCCAAGATTATCGCCAATATTAAGTTTTTTTCTTTGAATATGACTGTTAGTCAAATATCTGATTTCCGTGCAGCTTACTTTTTTAAATGGATTCTCGGGGTAATCAATCACCAGCAATTACTAATTGAAATTGACGCTACCGATCTTTGCCAATCTAATTTTGTTCAACGCCATAAAGTGTTAAAGGTATTAAAGCAAATCGACCATTCTCTTATCAAAATAACGATCGAAAACGTTGATTCTTCTAAGAAAACCTACCGGATTATTAAACCCTATCTTCCATATACTGATTTTCTTAAATTCGATATCCACTCGTTTAAGAAATCGCCTTCCCACTGGATTGACATTACTCTCGCTCAATGGCAGCGATTCGCCAGCAAAGAAGGAACCGTCCCAATCGTAGGTAAAGTCGAAAATGCTGATCAAGTTGCTTTAGCTGACCAGCTTAATATCAACCTACGTCAGGGATATGCTTATGGTGAGCCGAAAAGAATTTAAATATTAGAGAGTGATAGAAGTTATAAATGACTTCTATCACTCTTATTTTATTTGCTTTTCGTAACTTTAAAAGTTACAATTGTTTCTAGAAAGGATGATTATCATGAAGTATTTAATTACCGGTGCTACTGGTCATCTCGGTCGTCTTGTTGTCCAAGAACTTAGTAAGCAAGTCCCTATCAACAATATTCGCTTAGGTGTCCACACTCCCGCCAAAGCTACTGGTTTCAAAAAGGCTGGATATGAACTTGCAACAATCGACTATCAGAACACTGCAACAATGAACAAAGCATTTCAGAACATTGATGTTTTAATCTATATTCCTAGTCTTACTTACAAGGTTCAAGCACGAATTAATGAATTTGAAAACACCCTTACGGCGGTAAAAGAAGCTGGAGTATCAACGATTATAGACGTTAGTTTCATTGCCGACCAAGCGAATAACCCATTTCAGATGGCTGGTTACTATGCCTACCTTCCAGCTCGCTTAGCTAGTACCGGACTCCAGTATGCGGTTATCAAGAATTCTCTCTATGCTGATCCACTAATTCCCTATCTTCCTGAACTCATCAAACGTCAGAATATTATTTACCCAATTGGTGATCAAGCAATGAGCTTTATCAGTCGTCAAGATAGTGCTGAAGCAATTGCAAACGTTGCTGTAAAACCATATCTCTATAATCATGGACAAAATTACCTTTTAACAATGAAACAAAATTACAATATGGTTGAACTAAGTCAGATTATGACTACCGTAACTGGTAACACAATTGGTTACAACCCAGTATCAATTAGCGAATTTGCCGATATTTACAGGTCCGAAGGCGATGGTGATGAACTAGCTTCCATGTATAAAGCAGCCGCAATGGGATTAATGAATGATGTTACTAATGATTTTCAACATATTACGGGACATGATCCCCAAAATATGAAAGACTTTTTAATAAGTAATTATCAACCGACTCATTAAAAAACAAAGTCTATGGGACTTCAACTTCCCTTAGACTTTGTTTTTGTTATCCCAATGCTTTCTCAACTTCCTCAGCAAGCGGAATCGATGGCATTGCGCCCATCCCCTGTACAGCTAAACTGGAAGCTCGTTGGGCGTATGTTATTGCCGACTCAAAGTTTCCCAGGTTAGGGCTTAACTGTGAGCTAAGTGCACCGATAAACGTATCACCCGCTGCTGTGGTATCAACTGGATTTACTTTAAATGCCGGAACTAATCCATGGTGACCATCTGCCGTTGCGTAAAAAACGCCTTGCTCGCCTAAGGTAATAATTGTGTTTTTTACCCCATGCGCCTTAAAGAACCTTGCATTCTGAAGCATTGATGGTTCATCATTAACCGAAATTCCCGTTAATAAGGAACTTTCAGTTTCATTCGGGATAATAATGTCGGTATACTCCAGCAATTCCGGAAGCAATTCTGTTGCGGGAGCCGGATTAAGAATTGTTATTACATTTTGCTGCCTGGCAAGCTTGAAAGCAGCTAGCGTAACTTCCTGTGGCGTTTCTAGTTGGGCAACGATAAAGTCTGTACCAGCTAATTCCTGCTCTAAGTCGTCAAGCTGAACTACAGTCATTGCCTGATTGGCACCTCCATAAACCATAATATCGTTCTGGCCATTTTCATCGACCGTGATTACCGCACTGCCAGTTCCGTTATCCGGATCAACAGCAATCCTACTTGTGTCCACGTTATTTTCTGCTAATGTTTTGACCATTTCCTGTCCATCATTATCAGCACCAACCGCGCCAATAAATGAAACTTTCGCTCCGGAGCGTGCTGCTGCAACGGCCTGATTAGCGCCCTTACCACCCGGTGCATAGCTTTTCTGCTTGACCGCAATTGTTTCTCCTGGTTGAGGGAACCGCGTCACCTGATAGATTGAATCAACATTAATACTACCAAGGATCATTACCCGATTTACCATTTTCCCC
>ENA-UOJG01002088-UOJG01002088.1-human-gut-metagenome-genome-assembly--contig:-C47-NODE-2088-length-18156-cov-10.052483_pt1 | contig 18156 bp, 15 predicted proteins | sample MGYA00242340_ERZ723887 | MGnify/ENA metagenome assembly ERZ723887 | reverse complement strand
TTCCCCTCAACCGCCGCCCGCCAGGCGCGCAGCGCCCCGCGGCCCCGAGGGGCCGCGGCCCACGGGTCAAGGGCGAAGCCCTTGTCAGGAGTAAAAGGGCTTGGCGGGAACATCCTCGTTTTTTTCATAGATGGATAGGGCGTTGTCCGCGTCCACGGTCGCCAGGAAAATATCCTTCACGTCCTTGAAGCCCTGAAGCTCCATCTGCTTGGTAAGCCAGCTTTCGGTGTTGCCGGTGGCCTTGAGGCGCTCGGGCAGGAATACGCCGTCCATGATGATGGCCGTCGGCGGGCGGCACTGCGCGGGCGCAAGCTGCATATCCCTGGGCGTAAGGGGCCTGTCCGGCTCGTTGGGCAAAAAGCTTAGCTTGCCGTTAATTTCCATCACAACCATTTGCAGCTGGCTTAAATCAAAATAGCCGGCGTTGCGGCAGGCGGTTGTGAACTCGGTCAAATCCAAGCGCGCCTGGCGAAGGCTGTTGTAATACAGGGTACCGCGGTCGTACAAAACGGTGGGCTGGCCCAGGATGAAGCGCCGTGCCTTGCGCGATTTGTCGTTTAACACATTGATGAGCAGGGTCATGCCGCCGTACACGGCCATGGATACAAGGCCCAGCCACGCCTCCGCATCGGGATGGCTGGCCATCTCGCCCGCCAGCGACCCCAGGGTGATGCCCGAAATGTAATCAAACATCGTCAACTGGCTCATCTGGCGGTTGCCCATCATTTTGGTTAAAAAGAACAAAAAGGCCAGCGATACAAGGCTTAACACCAGCACGTAGGCAATATCAATCCATTCCATGCGCTTCCCCCCTGCTCTCAGGGCGAAGGATGCCCTGTTCAGGCACGGTTTATGCGCGGCAGGCGGTGATAAGCGCCACCCGCGCGGCCCCGCCTTGCAAAAGCGCCCCGGCGCAGGCAACCGCCGTGGCGCCGGTGGTAAGCACGTCGTCCACCAGGAGCACGGTTTGCCCCGCAACAAGCGCCGCGTCCGCCGCAAACGCGCCCCGCATGGCCTCAAGCCGCGCGCCGCGCGTGCGGGAAAGCTGCGTGCGCGTGCGGCTTACGCGCCGGAGCGCGCACTCGCAAAGGGGCAGGCCCGTATGCCCGCATACCTCCCGCGCCAGCAGCGCCGCCTGGTTGTAGCCGCGCTCCAGCTGCCTGGAGGGATGCAGCGGCACCGGCACGGCGATATCCGCGGCAAAGCCGGCGCAGGCCAGGGCATGGCTCATACCCTCGGCTAGCGGCAGCGCCGCCATGGCGTCGCCCTGGTATTTCAGGAGGTGGCACAGCCTGCGCGCCTCACCGTCGTGATAATAGGCGGATAGGCACGCAAAAAGCGGCGCGTGGGGCGCAAACGCATCCTGCCGCGGGATGCGCCCGGCGTTAAGCCTGGCCGCGCAGGCGGCGCACAGGCACCCGTCCCCGGCTTCCAGGGCGCGCGAGCACAGGTGGCACTCGTTTTGCTGGGGATAGGCCAGCGCCTTGAGGGCGCGCGATAGGCGGGCGGTATTCATAGCGCGGCCGCCGCCTTCAAGCGCTCGCATAGGGTGGTGTAGCGCTTGGCCACATGGTCGTTTTGCACCATTTGCGCCACAACCTCCTCGCGGCCCACCAGCACCACCAGCCGCCGCGCGCGGGTGAGCGCGGTATAAAGCAGGTTGCGCGCCATCAGCATGGGCGGGCCGCCCACCACGGGCAGCACCACCACGGGAAACTCGCTGCCCTGGCTTTTGTGCACGGTCAGGCAATAGGCCAGCTCCAGCGCGTCCAGCTGCTGCTTTTGATAGGTGACCAGGCGCTCGTCGTCAAAGCATACGGTAAGCATATGCTCGGCAGGGTCGATGCGCTGGATGTAGCCCACGTCGCCGTTGAACACGCCCTTGCCCTCCTCGCGGCCAAAGGGCGTTAAGCGGGTGTATTCCAGCTGATAGTCGTTCTTGGTCTGAATCACCTTGTCGCCCACGCGAAACTCCGTTTCGCCATGGAGGATGGCGTCCTTCCCCTCGGTTTCAGGGTTCAGGGCGTTTTGCAGCAGGCGGTTTAGGGCAAAGGAGCCGCAATCGCCCTTCTTGGTGGGGGTAAGCACCTGAATGGCGCGCGCCGCCTCGCTTTGCCAGCTGCCCATTGGGAAGCCCAGGTATTTTGGCAGCCGCGCGGAAAGCAGCTCGCAGATGGCGCGCGCCGCGTCGGATTGCAGCTGCTTGCGCTCAAAAAAGAAATCCGTGTTGCGCGTGCGCAGGACGGGCATTTCGCCGCTGTTGATCAGGTGGGCGTTCCATACGATCATGCTGCTTTCGTCCTGGCGGAAGATATCGGTCAGGCGGACGCTTGGCACAACGTCGCTTAGCAGGATGTCGCTTAATACGTTGCCCGCGCCCACGCTGGGCAGCTGGTCGGAATCGCCCACCAGGATCAGGCGCGTGCCCGGCAGCACCGCGCGCAGAAGGCCGCGCATGAGGGTAACGTCCACCATGCTCATCTCGTCCACGATCAGGCAGTCCGCCTCCAGCGGGTAATCCTCGCCGCGGGCAAAGGTATCCGCGTCGCCGCCATATTCCAGCAGGCGGTGAATGGTTTTGGCCTCCTCGCCGGTGGCTTCGCTCATGCGCTTGGCGGCGCGGCCCGTGGGCGCGCACAGGAGCACGTCGTTATCCTCCTTGAGCAGGCTGATGATGCAGCGGATGATGGTGGTTTTGCCCGTGCCGGGGCCGCCGGTAATCACCAGCACGCCCTCCTCCACCGCGCTTTGGATGGCGCGGCGCTGCAGGGCGCTGAAACGCACGTTTTCCTCACGCTCATAAGCCTCGATGCGCTTTTCCAGCCCGTCTACGCGCTTGTAGGGCCGGGAGCGCATCAGCTGCGTAAGGCGCAGGGCGATCTCGGTTTCGGCATGGTAGTACAGGGGCAGGCACAGGGCCTCCTCGCACTCCGGCAGGGAAAAGCCCACCAGCATTTTTTCAAGCATGGCCTCGCTGATCTGGCGCTCAACCAGCTCGGGCTGGGCGCTTAGCATGCCGCACGCGCGCTGGCACAGCACGTCGCGCGGCAAATAGGTGTGCCCGCCGCTGCCCGCGGCGTTGTTTAAAAGGTAAAACAGCGCCGCGCGCAGGCGGAACTCGCTCTGCGGGTCTATGCCCATGCTTAGCGCGATGCGGTCCGCCGTCAAAAAGCCCACGCCCTCGATATCCATAACCATGCGGTAAGGGTTTTGGCGAATCAGCTCCACGGCGTTCTCGCCGTAATACCGGGCGATTTTCATGGCCAGGCCGGGGCTTAGGCCAAAGTTTTGCAAAAACACCAGAATGCGCCGCATGCCCATCTGCTGGACGTAGCTTTCCGTAATCATCGCGGCCTTTTTCGGGCCGATTCCGGAAATTTCCGTCAGCCGCTCGGGATGCTCGTCCAGAATTTCAAGGGCCCGCTCGCCAAAATGCTTTACAATCAGCTTGGCCGTGGAGGGGCCGATGCCGCGTATGAGGCCCGAGCCCAGGTATTTTTCAATGGCGCTTTTGCCTGTGGGCGGGGTAATGGCGCAGGTTTTGGCGCTGAATTGCTTGCCGTAGACGGGATGCTCCGTCCATTCGCCCTCAAAGGTGACGTTTTCGCCGGGGCTTAGCTCGGGCATCATGCCTACAACGGTTTGTTGGCTCCGGCCGGAACCCACGCGCAGCACGGTGTAGCCGTTTTCCTCGTTGCGGAAGGTGGTTTCCTGCACAACGGCTGTGAGCTGCTCCATAGCGTGCCCCTCCTTTTGGCGTGATACGCCGTTATTATAGCATATTTTGGGGCCGTGGCAAACCTGCCCCGGCGCTTGCATCCGCGCCGCGCATCCGCTATACTGTGCTTATTCCCATTCAGGAACAGGAGAAGCGATATGGCTTTGATTATGAAGGCTCTGGGGCGCAGGGGCGCGCTCAAGGCGCTTGAGGAGGCGCGCGGGGCGCTGGACGCGCTTACCCCGCTCAAGCGCGATTGCGGCAGGCTGTGCGGCGGCGCGTGCTGCCAGCCCGATGAAACCGGCGAAAACGGCATGCTGCTGTTTCCCTTTGAGGATAGCTACTACGCCAGGCCCATCGAGGGCTTTGCCTTCCACCTGGCGGATGACGACACGCTGTTTCGGGGCGGAAAGCGCCTGGTGTGCGAGGGCGCGTGCCCGCGCGAGCACAGGCCCCTGGCATGCCGCCTGTTTCCCCTGCGCATACGCGTGGAAACGGATGAAACGGGCGAGAACACCCGCGCCGTGGCCGAGCTGGACCCGCGCGCCTGGTGCGTGTGCCCGCTGCTTGAGCAGGGCGGCCTGCGCGCCATGAGCCAGGCGTTTGTGGCCGCCGTGGAGGCGGCGGGCAGCGCGCTGTGCCAAAACGTGTACATGCTGGAAGCGCTGCATAACGAGCAGCGCCTTCTGGATGAGATGAGGCGGCTATGAGGCGCGTGGCGATTGTTGGCGGCGGCGCGGCCGGCATGGCGGCCGCCATCGCCGCGGCGGAGGGCGGGGCGTGCGTAACGGTGCTGGAGCGCGGGCGCAGGGCGCTCAAAAAGCTGAGCGTTACCGGCAACGGGCGCGGCAATCTGCTCAATTCCGGCCCCTTGGAGTACTATGGCGACGCGGCCTTTGCCGCTAAGGTGCTAAGCGCCATGCCTTACCGGCAGCTGGAAACGTTTTTTGCGCGGCTGGGCGTGCCGCTGGTGGAGGAGGCCGAGGGGCGCATGTATCCCGCCGCGTTTTTGGCGGGCGTGGCCGTGGACGCGCTCCAGCTGCGCGCAAAACAGCTGAAGGTGCGTATGGAAACAAACGTGCGCGTAACGGCCATTCGCCGCGCGGGCGGCGGGTTTGTGCTGGAGGGGCTGCGCGCCAGCTACGCCCCGGACGCGCCGCGCAAGAGCGGCAAGCTCAAGCCTGGCGCGCTGCTTGGCGAGGAACCCACACGCATGGAGGCGGACGGGGTGATTGTGGCCGCGGGCGGCGCGGCGGCCCCCATGCACGGCACGGACGGCGGCGCTTACGCGCTGATGACGGCGCTGGGCCACACGCTGGTTACGCCCAGGCCCGCCCTGTGCGCCCTGCTTACCGAGGAAGCGCCCATCGCCGGCCTATCGGGCCAGCGCGTGCGCGCGGCGCTCACGCTTACGGATGCGCGGGGCGCGCCCCTGCGCCGCACAAGCGGCGAGGCGCTGTTTGCCCAGGACGGGGTAAGCGGCATTGCCGCCATGCAGCTTTCGCGCTTTGTAACGCCCGGCTGCATGCTCAGCCTGGATATGCGCCCGGGCGTTATGGGGCGCGCGGACGGGGACGCGCCCGCGTGGCTTGCGCGGCTTGCCGGGGCGCGGGAAAACCTGCCCCTTTCGGAGTGGCTCACCGGCGCGGCGGCGCCGGCGCTGAACGCGGCGATTGTGCGCGCGGCGGGGCTTGCGCCGCTTTCGCGCGAGCGTATTGGGGATGCGCTTTTGCGCAGGCTGGACGCGCCGCGCGCGCTGGCGCAGGCGCTGTGCGGCCTGCGCCTGAAGGTGCTTGGCACGCGCGGGTTTGAAAGCGCGCAGGTTACCGCCGGGGGCGTTCGCGCGGCGGAGTTCGATCCCCTCACGCTGCAAAGCAGGCTGTGCCCCGGCCTGTGCGCCGCCGGCGAAATCCTGGATGTGGACGGCGGCTGCGGCGGCTACAACCTGATGTTCGCCTTCGCCAGCGGCCTTTTGGCCGGGCGCTTCCAGGCCGGGGCGGCAAAATGATTTTACACGGCGTGAAATATTTTTTCCAGCAGGGGCGCTTTGCTTGAATAATTTGCCCAACCATGGTATACTGCAAATGTTGACCTGGTCTTGCAAAGACCGCAAAGACTACCACTATTTAAGGAGGAAGAATCCAGATGAAGAAGTTCCTTACCGCGCTTCTGGCTCTGACCCTGGTTCTGTCCGTGTGCGCTTTTGGCGTTGCCGAGAGCGTCAATCCCGATGACATCGCGGACACCATGACCTCCGAAAGCGGCGCTTACGAGCTCGCTTTCGTAACCGACGTGGGCCAGCTGAAGGACAAGTCCTTCAACCAGGGCACCTTTGACGGCGTGAAGCTGTACGCCAACGCCAACGGCCTGAGCTACAAGTACTATCAGCCCGCCAACGGCGACCAGGCTACCGACGACGACCGCTATGACGCCATGAAGGCCGCTGTTGAGGGCGGCGCCAAGGTTGTTGTGTGCGCCGGCTTCATGCAGGGCACCGCGCTGACCAAGGCCGCTACCGAGTTTGCCGACACCAACTTCGTATTCATCGACGGTTGGCCGCTCACCAAGGAAGACGGCACCGTGCTCACCAACGTTGCCCCCATCGCCTTTAAGGAGGAGCAGGCCGGTTACTTCGCCGGTTATGCCATCGTGATGGAAGGCTTCACCAAGCTGGGCTTCGCGGGCGGCGGCGGCGGCACCAACGCTGCTTGCTGCCGTTACGGCTCCGGCTTTGTGCAGGGCGCCGAGGCTGCCGCTGCCGTTAAGGGCGTGGATGTTGAGATCAAGTACAGCTGGCTGTACGGCTCCAGCTTCTCCGCTTCCAGCGAGCTGCAAACCATGATCTCCGGCTGGTATGAAACCGGCACCGAGATCGTGTTCGCTTGCGGCGGCTCCATGTTCGCCTCCATCACCGCCGCCGCCTCCACCAACGACGGCTACGTTGTGGGCGTGGACGTGGACCAGAGCTTCGAGTCCGACACGGTTGTGACCTCCGCCCTCAAGGGCCTGAGCGCCGCTACCACCTGGGCGATCACCAAGAACTATGATGGCAGCTGGGCCGAAATCGGCGGCGTTGCCACCAGCCTGGGCGTAAACGATGATTCCGTTGGCCTGCCCACCGCGACCTGGAGCTTGGAGAACTTCTCTGTTGAGGAGTACGAAACCCTGCTGGCCGCTGTGAAGGACGGCAGCGTGCAGATTGACGACACCGTGTACGAGGGCGGCAACGTAAAGACCCTGCCCCTGACCCACGTGACCGTCGACTACATCGAGTAATCCAAACAGCACACAAAAAGGGAAGGGCGCAAGCCCTTCCTTTTTTTGCGCGCGCTTTAGATGAAAAACCGCCGGTTGTACTGGAGCGCCGGCATTGGCGTCAAGCCAACCGTGAAGCGGAATGGGCCAAAGCTGCTTGGGAGAGAAAGGTAAACAACGGAAACGGCCATTTGAACGGCCGCCGGGCGATTGACGCAAGCGCCCGGCTTTCCTGCTAGAAGCACCTGACGGAAACGGTCCCTGCCGGGCCTGCCCAAACCGCCAGACTAACCGGCGAACATGGCGCGGATGGCCCTGCCCTTCCGCCGTTGGAGAAGGCGCAGCAACGGCCTGCCTGAAAGAGCAACGCTGAAAGTCCTTTGGAGGCCTGCCCGGATCCGGCAGAACCCGGTTTCCGCGCCCCCGCAAAGGAGGGAGGGCGGGCTTAACGGGGAAACGGCAAATAAAAAACAGAGTGGAACGGAAAACCCTTTTGGATTTTCTTTCCCACTCTGTTTTTAGGGAACCAGCGCCGCGCCCCTTTACCAGGGCGAGGGGCGCGGGGCCGGAAAATCAGATAGATTACTTGCCGGCGATCACGTTGCCGAACTCCCAGCCGGAGCCGAAGCACCAGACCAGATAATGCGCGTAGGAGCCGTTAACGTTGCCAACAACTTCGCCTGCGGCATACAGGCCCGGGATTGGCTGCTCGTTGCTATCCAGAACCTCCATTTGGTTAGAAACGTTGCAGCCGCCAAGGGTAGTGGCATAACGGGCGACCGTTTGCAGAATGTAGTACGGCCCCTCCTCGGAGAGCTGGGCGGTGTAGCCGCGCTTGAAGGGATCCTCGTTGCCGGCGGCAATGCCCGCGTTGTATTCGGCAACGGTTGCTTCCACAGCGGCCGGGTCAAGCCCAATCGCTTCGCAGGCGCCGGCCAACGTGTCGTTCTTGACGAGCTTGGTTACGCCGGAGCCATTCTCGGCGATGAACTGGTCAAGCTGCTCTTCCGTGAAGAAATACTTGGTCAGCACGCCTTTGAACAAGTCGTAGGAAGGCTGGTCGCAAATGATGTAGAGGCGACCGTCGGAGGATTGGTACATGGAAGCGAGCGCGATATCAAGCTCGTCGCCGCCCTCGTTCACCACGCGCACGCCCTCTTTGTTAACGGCGATCGCGCCGGTCTGGGTGAACAGCGGGGCAACCGCCATGTGGATATGGATGCCAAGGCCGGGAGAGGTTTCCACGCCAAAATGCTTGGTGGCGACCTTGTCCATGTTGAACATGGGCACGCCGATTTCCTGCATCATGACATGGCCGTCGCCGGTTGCGCCCACGTTGCCATAGTAGATAACGCGGTCAAGAATAGAGGTGTCGGAAATGAGGGCGGGATTGTTGCCGTAGCCGCCGGTGGCCAGCAGAACGGCATTGGCGCGGAAGGTGATCTTCTGTCCATTGCTTCCGGTGGCTTCAACGCCTACAACGCGGTCGCCGTCCATGATCAGGTGCTCGGCCTTGGTATCGAGCATAACGGGAACGCCGGCTTCCACAACCTTGCTGTACAGGGTGTTGATCGCGGTGCCGGCCAGGCCCTCGCAGCCATAGGAGGCGGTGAGTTCGCCCTCAACAGGGCCGCCTGTAATGCTTACGCCGGTTTCCTTGAGCCATTCAATGGCGGGGGTGGAGAGCTTCGCGGCCAGCATGGTCAAGCGGGCGTTGTTGGTAAACTTACCGGTCTTGCACCAGTACATGAATAGTTCTTCAATGCTCTCCTGGGTCTTATCGGGATCCTCGCTTTGCACGAAGCCCTGCATGCCGCCGCCAGCCAGCGCGGTCGCGCCGCCGATGGCAGGCATTTTTTCGATGACGAGGACGTTTTCCACACCGTTCTGGTGCGCGCGCATCGCGGCGGACAGGCCAGCGGCTCCGGCGCCAACGATCAGGACGTTGGCGTCGATTACCTCATCCTCGGCGGCCGTGGCGGCGGCGGGCTCGGCGTAGATTTCCTCATCGGTCGCGCCGCTTTGACGCAGCGCTTCCGCAGCCGCTGCGAGCACGGCCTCGGAGGTGAATGTGCAGCCTGCGATGGCGTCGAGCTTCAGGGTCTGCTTTTCGACGATTGCGGCGGGAAGCATGTCCAGCGCGTTGGTGCCGATACCGGCGGTTTCACTGGGGCCCTCGGCGGCCACGGAGAGGATGGCAGAGTCGGAAACCTCTACTGTAACGGTCACATCGCCGCCAAAGCCCTTGGCAGAAGCAGTGTAGGTGCCCGCCGTCATGGCGCTGGCGGTAGAAATACCGGCAACCATCATCATGGCTGCAAGCAGCAAAGCAATAAGCTTCTTCATGGGGATTTTCCACCTTTCTTCTAATTTTTCGGCACGGGGTGCCGAGTGAACTGGGGGAGAGTATAGCATGATTGTACGAATATGTCAAATAATTAACAATAATATTACCGTTAGGAAAACGATTCCTTTTTCGAGCGGCGTCACGCCGGGGCGCAGCCTGGCAAGGCCGCGGCGCAGGCCCATGGGAACGGACGCATGGCCCGCTTGAAAGCGGATGGCGCAAAGCTTTGGCCTTGGCCCGGAGGAACAGGCTATTTCCCAACGCGCTCAAAGAAGAAATACTGCTGATAAACCCCCGCATAAGGCCCGTAGCCCTCAAAGGGCGATACGCCGCCATACTCCTCGTCAATCACGCGCTGAATCCACACATCCACGGGCGCCGCAGCTAGGCGGTGATAGGCAAACAGCATAACGCAGCTGGCCACCTTTACGCCAACGCCGCGGATGGCCATGAGTTGTTCCTTTAGCGCGCCGTCTTCCAGGGAGGCCATGGCCGCCAAATCCGTTTCGCCTGTTGCCACGCGCCTTGCCGCGTCAAGCAGATAGGGCGCGCGGTAGCCCGCGCCGCATGCGCGCAGGCCCGGCTCGCCCGCCGCAAGCAGCGCGCGCGGCGTGGGAAAGGCGCGCCGCCCGTTGCGTCCGCTTCCGGCGCGGACGCCATAGCGCGCGCAAAGCGCTTCTACGCAGGTTTGGATGGCGGGAATGCTTTTGCGCTGCGAAAGCAGGAAGCTGATAAGCGTTTCCCATGGATCCTGGCGCAAAATGCGCAGGCCGTGGGACGCCTTTACGGCGCGGGAGAGGGGCGCGCCGCCCTGCGCGGCCAAGGTTTCAATGGCGGCATAGTCCGTATCCAGGTCAAAGTAGGCGCGCCAGCGCGCCTCAAACCGCCGCGGCGTACAATCCAGCCGAAAACGCGCGTTTCCCAGCGGGGAGATGCGCACGCGATCGGCCCCGGCAAGCGCAATCACGCTTCCGTCCTCCTGAACCCGCATGCGGAAGCACTGCCCGCTTTGGGCAATCCGCGCCGGGTCAAAGCAGGGAATCTCCACAATCATGCCCAAAGGCCTCCTTTGCAAAATCAAACGGGCCGCCGTGCCCTTTTGCGGCCTCTTGCGCCCTGTGGTATACTATACCATGGATTTTGAAACAAAGGGAGGTTCTTTTCATGAGCAAAATTGATGTGGTGCGCAAGGCCATGATGGATGCGCTCAAGGCGGGGGATAAGCCGCGCAAGGAAGCCCTTTCGCTGCTGTTATCCGCGCTGAAGGCCAAGTTTATTGACAAGCGGGCAGACCTGACCGAGGACGAGGAAAACGCCGTTGTGTACAAGGAAATCAAGGAGGCGCAGGAAACCATCGATACCACCCCGGCGGACCGCACCGAGGTGATTGAGGAATGCAAGCTGCGCATCGCCGTGTACAGCGAATTTGCGCCCGCCCGCATGGATGAGGCCGCCATCCGCCAGGTCATCGCGCAAACCCTTGCGGAGCTGGGTCTGGAGAACCCTACCGCCAAGGACAAGGGCAAGCTGATGAAGGCCCTGATGCCCAAGCTGAACGGCAAGGCCGATGGCGCGCTGGTAAACAAGCTGGTGGGAACCTATCTTGGGTAAGCCAAACCCCCGAACCATGGCGGTTCGGGGGTTTTTCAGGCTTATTCCTCGCTCACCTTGAAAATTTGAATGCACAGCGTGCCCTCGCCCGTGCTCTCCGCCAAAATGCGGATGGGGTAGGCGCAATCGTTGCGGAAGATCAGGTTCAGGGAATCGTTGCCTACGGCCGCGTCCTGATGCATGGGCAGGTAGCGCGCGCAGCCGGGGCCATGCGGCCTGCGCATCAGTATGGTGATGCCCGGAACCTGGCGGATGGCGTTATACATGGTGCTGCTGCTTTGGCAGGTGCCGCCGCCGGAGCCGATCTGGCTGCCGCCGTTTACCAGCACCGGCGCGGGAAAGTAGCCGTTGGCCTTGGTGTATGGCCCAATCTGCTTGTTAAAATTCAGCGCCTCGCCGGGCTGCATCACCCGCGACATCAGTTCGCAGGTGCGCACAATGTTCAGGCAGCGGCCTTCGTTGCCCACCTTGCCGGTATTGTACTCAAAAAAGCTGCAAAACGCCGCAATGGGGGTATCCTCGCTAAGGGGTTCGTCGCCCTGGGCCACCACGGTAAGGTCCGCAAGCACCCGCGCGTCAATATAGCCGTAGCTGCGCCAGATGAGCACCTTGGCAAAGCCGTCCACAAATTCCAGAATGGCCACCTTGCTGCCCGCGCCCGGGCGGATAGCGTTGATGGGCGCATCCAGCGAGGGCTGGGTATATACATTGGCGGTTTCCGTAAGCGTAGCCACGTACTGCGAGGGCACAACCCCATAGGGGGGCGTGTTCTGCGGGTCAAGGGCGACCATGTTTTCATCCACCCAGGTGCGGATGACGTATCCCACATAGCCGTTGTACTCCGCCAGCACATAGGCGGGATACACCGCGTATACCGTGATCGGCTCGCCGGCCTTGATGATGCATACCACTTCGCTGTCCCCGCTCTGGTGGGCGCGCATGCGTATTTGGGTGCCGTTGGACACAAAGGGCTTGATAACGGTCACATACAGCGGCTTCAGCCCCTCGATGCTGGCCGGCTTCGCGCCGTCGTCCGCCGCGGCTTCGGCCTCGTCGTCAATGGCCAGGCCCTCCACCTCAACCCCGGCGGCCTCCTCCTGGGCGATCAGCTCCATATCCGGCTCGTCATTCGCCTCGCCCGCCGCGCAGGCGGCGCAAAAACACAACACAGCGCAAATCCACAGGGCCGTTAAGCGGCGAAATTTCTTCATGGACACTGTCCTTTCGGCATGGTTTAGGCGTTACCCTTTCATTATACCACATTCTGCCCGAAATGCGCAGCCCATCCCCCAATTTTACACCCTATGGCGAGCCCTTCGGCGGGGAGCGGCAAAAAAATAGGAGCGCCCTTTTTGGGGGCGCTCCCCAGACTGAACCTATGGGAGGTTTGGAGAGCCGTAGCTCTCCAACTCTTGTTCCGAAACCGGCGGCGTGTACGCCGGTTTCGGAAGCCTTGCGTAGCAAGGTTTCCTTACGCCGTTCGCCGCCCGGCAAGCGCAGCGAGTAGGCGAACGGCGCAATCTCGGCGGAAAAGATCGCCGCAGGCGAGCTTTTTCGACGTCCTGAGGAGCCCTATTGCCCCTTTACTGCCTGGGAGAAAGCCTCAAAGAAATCCGGGCAGCTCCAGGTGCCGCATGCGCTTACGGATTCGTCCGCCACAAGCAGCTGCATCGTCAGCCCGTTTTTCAGCCCAATGCGCAGCGATCCCGTGCCGCTCATGCCCGTGCCCTGGTAATCGGCATAGTCCACCAGCGTTTGCATCAGGCTTTGCGCCGTTTCCACATCCGTTATGCGCCCGTGGCCGCTAAGCTCCAGCCATTCCACATCGGCGGGGTCGCACAGCGTGTCGGCCAGGGTTTCCGAGCCGATGATGGCGGTGCCCGCGTAGCTTACGCGCTGGAATACGCGAAGCGAGCCCTCTACATTGGCGGCCAGCAGCGAGCCGCTCATGCCGGAAATGGCGTACACCGTTTCGCCGCGGGCCACGATGTTGCTTACCATGCCGCTGGAGCCCAACGCGGGTTCCACGTTAAACTCGCTCACCTGGCCAAGCTCCGCGCCCAGCAGCGAGCGGGATATGCCGTTGGGGCTTTGCAGCAGGCGGTAGGTGGCCCCGTTCATGGTGATGAGCGGGAAGCTGGCGCCCTTGCTTTCGGCAAACAGCGTTTTGGCGGCGCTGGTTCCTCCCGCGCTCATGGAGATGCTTCCGGCGGGCACGTCGCCGGCGGTGCGTGTTTGCGGCTCGGCGGTAGGCTGCGTGCCGTTGCCGGCGGAATGGCTATCCAGCACGTTCTGCGTGGGCGCGGGCATTACGCCCGGCACGCCGCCATCCAGCGTCCATAGGGCCGCGCCTACGCACAGCGCCAACGCGGCGCATACGGCCAGCGCGGGCCGCCAGGCCGCGCCGCGCTTGCGGGGCGCGCGCTGCTCCGCGGCTTGCAGCTTTGCCTTTGCCAAAATTTTGGGGGCAGCCTCCAGGCCGCCCAGTTGCCGTGCCGCCACCTCGGGCAGCTGTTCCAGGCGTTTCACTGCGCAAGCCCTCCTTCTTCCTTCAAAATGCTTTCCAGCTTTTTTCTCGCGCGCGAGAGGCGGCTGGAGATGGTTCCTTCGGGCAAATCCAGCATTTCAGCGATCTCGCTAATGCCGTAGCCCTGGTAGTAATACAGCAAAATGGCTTCCCGGAAGGACGATGGAAGCTGGTAGATGGCTTTCATCATGGCTTCCTCATCGTCGCGCCGCTCGCTTTCATCCGGCGCGGGGATCATTTCAAACACCGGGCTGCCCAGCACCACGCGCTTGAGCCACGCGCCGCGCCACAAATCGCGGCAGCGGTTCAGCGCCACCTTGAGCAGCCAGGCCTTTTCCCGGCCCTCCTGCAAGTCGGGCGCGTTGGTCATCAGGCGCACAAATACGTCCTGACACACGTCCTCGGCGCGTTGGCGGTCGCCCAGGTAAAAGTAGCTCACGCGCAGCACGTCGGTGGCGTACTTTTCGTAGAGTTCCTCGTAGCTTTGCATGTTCGAGCCTCCGTTTTTGCCCGAACGCGCATCCTTCCCGGGCGTACTGTGCTCATTCATGAAACGAATCTGCCTTCCCATATCCTGCAAGTTTTCGGAAATTTTTTGCGTTTTTTTTGCACGCGCCGCCCGCCTCAGTTTTTCCAATAAAGCGGCGCGTCATTCCGCAAGGTTTTCAAATAGGTCGCCGCCTAACTCGTCCGGCCCCACAACGGTTTTGGCCAGGCCGAACAGCGCGCAGTCGTAAGGGTCGTCCGGGTTGCACTGCACATGAAAATGCTGCTGCGACACATGCAGCGCAAAGGCCTTGCGCGCCGCGTCCAGCGCGCTGCGCCCGCCCACGTCCTGGCTATAATCCAGGCGCAGCGCGTTTTCGCGCCACAGGTGCAGGTACAGCTTTTTGGGCTGCCATACGCCCAGCTGGCTAAGCTGCGGCAAATAAAGGGCGTCCGCCGCCTTGTCAAACATGCGCAGGGCGCTGTCCGCACAGGCCTTATGCGCGCCGTGGCCATATTCGCCGCCCACATCATGGGTAACCACAACCTCCGGCCGGTATTCGCGGTACAGGCGCATTACAAAATAGTCCAGCTCCTCGCGCGTCCACAGGGCGTAGGCGGCCTCCAGCGTGCGAAAATAACGGTCCCGAAAGGGGCCGAACACGGGGTAGGCGCGCACGCCCGCCTCCCATAAGCCGTTTAGAAACTCGGAGCGCCGCGTGCCGTTGCGCACCGCCGCGCAGGCTGTTACGATCTGCTTGCCGCGCGCTGCGTACAGCGGAAGCAAACCGCCAAAGAAGATGAATTCATCGTCCGGATGCGCGGCCAAAACCAGCAGGTCGGCCTTTTGGGGCGTAGGCTGCCAGGCCTGCACGTCGCCGGGCAGGCTGCCCGCCGTAAAAACGCGCGCCTCGTTGAGCGCGAGCGCCTCGCCCTGCGCCACCACGCGCACCCTCGAAAGCCCCGGTACCGCCACCAGCGCGTGGGCAAAGCCCTCCTCCGGCGCGGCAAAGGGCGTCCAGCCGGCTTCGTCCAGGCGCTCCACGCGCCAATCAGCGGGCGTTTGCGCAAAACACAGGTACAGCCAGCCGATGCGCTCGCCCTCCGGCGCGGTAATCTCCAGGCGGCCCCGCGCCTCCTCAAAGGCATGCAGATAGCTGCCGTCTATCAGCCGGCTTTGCGCGCGCACCGAAAGCCCGTCGCAGGTAAAGGCGCACTGCGCGCTCAGCTCCACCGCCGCCTCGGCCCGGGCGTTCCCGGCGGGCAAAGGGAGCGCGAGCAGCGCCAAAACCGCGAACGCAAGCCCCGCGCACAGCGCGGCGCGCCCGGCCTCCTGCCGGGGCGCTGCGGCGGCGCCTTGGCTCACCTGTCCACCGTGGGCGCGTCGCCCCGGTCGTTCAGGTAGCGGTCAATAATGAAGCGCGGGCGGCGCTTGGCCTCGTTATAAATCTTGCCCACATATTCGCCAATTACGCCCAGGGACAGTAGCTGGATGCCGCCGATCATCCAAATGGAGGCCAGCGTGCTTGTCCAGCCCAGCACGGCGTGCCCGCCAATCCAGCTGATGAGCGTATACAGCAGCATCAGCAGCGACACCACAAAAATCACCAGGCCCACGGTGGTAATCAGCCGGAGGGGCTTTACGGAAAAGCTGGTGATGCCGTCAATGGCGAAGGCCAGCATTTTTTTGAAGGGGTATTTGCTCTCGCCCGCGAAGCGCTCGCTGCGGTCGTAGTAGACGGTATCGCTTTGGAAGCCCACCAGCGGGGCCAGCCCGCGCAGGAACAGGTTCACCTCGCCAAACTGGCTCAGGGCTTCCAGCGCGCGGTTGCTCATAAGGCGGTAGTCCGCGTGGTTATAGGTGATATCCACGCCCAGCCCCTTCATCAGGCGGTAAAACATCAGCGCCGTTTCACGCTTGAAAACGGTATCGGTTTCGCGCTTGTTGCGCACGCCGTACACGACCTCGCAGCCCTGCTCATATTTTTCAATGAAGCGGTCCATCGCGTCCATATCGTCCTGCAAATCCGCATCCATGGAAATGCACATGTCGCAGCGGCCCTTGGCGGTCATCAGCCCGGCCAGCAGCGCGTTTTGATGGCCGCGGTTGCGGCTTAGCTTCACGCCTTCAAACAACGGGTTGTCGCGGTTGAGCGCGCTGATCAGCTCCCAGGTACGGTCGCGGCTGCCGTCGTCCACAAGCAGCACGCGGCTGTCCTGGGCAATCAGGCCCTTTTCCACAAGCGCGGCCATCTTATCCACCAAACGGCGCGAGGTTTCGGGCAGCACCTCCTCCTCGTTATAGCAGGGAATAACCACCATCAATTTTCCAGGCATGCGATATCCTCCTTTATTCAATCGTAAATGCGGATGAAAGCACCGTTACGGTTACATCGTTCATAACAGCCTGCGCGCGCACCCGGTAAACGCCCGCCCCGGCTGGGGAGCCATCCTTGAGCCGGCCGTCCCAGTAAAGCACCGTGCCCTGCGGGGTTAGCTGCATGGGGCGCGTGCTCATGCGGTGGCACAGGCGGTAGACAACCCGCTCCTCCTCGTCCACAATGGCAACGCTTAGCGCGCACGGGTAGCTATGGCCTATGAAAATGCTCAGCTCCCGCCCGTCGCTATGCGTAAAGGCAGGCGGCACGAAGGCGGTAAGCTGCATATCGCCAGCCGCTGGCGGTACGCAGATCACCCGGCCCGCGTGCACCGTCAGCTTGCCCTGGTCTATGGTAACAAGCTGTACCAGCACATAGCCGTAGCTTTCGCCGTCCAGCTCGTTAATGGTGATGGTACGCACCTTGCGCCCGGCGGATATCGCGCCCGCCTGGTCGCCGTAGGCGGTGAAGCGCTCGGCCTCGTCGTAAATCAGCTGGGCTTTGTCAAACTGCCACTTGCCCTCGCGCTGGTACACGATTTGGTAGGCCACGCGCGTGGGGCGCGTGGCGATGTATTCCAGCGTAAGCTTGCGGGAGGAGTTGCTGAGCATGGTGCCCGAAAACGTTACGTCCATAATGGGCGAGCGCGCCAGCCCCGTGGGCTGCGGGGCCGAAACATCATAGCGCAGCACCACAAAATCGTCCCGCTGGGGATACACCTGCGGCGTGGACGCGGCATGATTCAGCAGCAGATAATCGTATAATTCGGTAAGGGTGATGCTGCCGTCGCGGTTGCTGTCGGCGGGGTACCCGCTGGCCGGGCTCAGGCTTTGGGTAAGCGCCTGGGTAAAGTAAAACGCGCCCTGCGGCTCGCAAATGCCCTCGTCGCGGCCCTCCTCCGCGCTCCAATACCAGCTTTCCTCCTGCGCGCCGCTGGAGGTGAGCACCTTAAAATCGTCCCCCAGGAAGCACACCTCATCCGGTATTTGGGCCAGCCCCTTGCCGATAAACGCGCCGGAGTTGCACGCGTCCAAAATGAGCACCTTTGTGCCGGCGATCCCCTCAAAGGCGGCCTCCAGCTGCTTGGGGGTAAGGCCGGTTTCGGTTTCGCCGTCGCTTAACAGCAGCATGGGGCCCTGGCCGCTTTCGGGATTGTACACGCCGTGCGTGGACAGGTACAGGTAGCTTACGTCGCCCTCCTGCGCCTGGCTGAACGCCTGCTCGATCAGCCGGGCCAGCTCCTGCGCCGTGGTTACCGGGCGCTCGGGGATAACCAGGCTTTCCAGCGGCGTAAGCGCCGATTCAAACATGGCCTGCATGGCCAAAACATTATTGGCGGAGCTTGGATACGTGCTGGGCTTGGACACAAAATCATCCACCCCGATTAGCAGCGCGCGCTCCTTACGCGCCTGCGCGCTCAGAATTTTTCCGGCCTGCTCGGGCGTTACCGCATCCTGTGCCAGGGCGGGCAGCGCGCATGCAAGCGCAAGCAGCGCGGCGCACACAAGCGCGCCCAGCTTTCCCCGGTGCATGGGCGTTCCCTCCCCTCACAGCTGATTCATAGCTTCACATAGCAATTATTCTACACCATTTCAGCCCGTTCGTACAGCCTTTTCCCCCATATGGAATATGTTTGCACAACAAGGGCTTCGCCCTTGACCCGTGGACTGCGCAAGGGCTTCGCCCTTGACCCGTGGACTGCGGCCCCTTTGGGGCCGCAGCGCGCTGCGCGCGTTGGGCGGGGGATGGGTACATATAAGCAAGGGCGCGGCGCGGCAAAAGGGCCGCGCCGCGGTGTGCCGCCGGGGCGCCTACGGGCGGCCCGGCGTGGCGG
>ENA-UOJG01002082-UOJG01002082.1-human-gut-metagenome-genome-assembly--contig:-C47-NODE-2082-length-18191-cov-4.876268_pt1 | contig 18191 bp, 18 predicted proteins | sample MGYA00242340_ERZ723887 | MGnify/ENA metagenome assembly ERZ723887 | reverse complement strand
TGATTGTAGAAATGATTACTAAATCCAAATAAACTATCACTTTTTTTACCATCCGTTTCTCTATAAATAATATAACAAGGCAAAATAAGAAATTTTGTCAAAAGAAAAAGGTTATAAAATTAAATTTTATAACCAATTTTTTTATAAATATTCTTTTAAATCTATATTAATATATTCTTTAACCTCATCTTTTAATTCGGGTCTTGTCAATGAATAGTCAATAGTAGCTTTAACAAATCCTAATCTATTTCCAGTATCATGGCAAGTTCCTTTTAATTTTGTACCATACACAGTTTCTTTTTGAATTGCTGTTTGAATGGCATCAGTAACTTGAATTTCTCCACCGGCACCTGGTGCTGTTTTTTCTAGGTAATCAAAGATGTGATAACCTAAAATATATCTACCTAAAGCAGCAAATAAACTTGGAGGTGTTCCTTGTGGTTTTTCAATCATACCATTCAATAAGAAAGATTCCTTAGATGTGTCTAAACTTGATACCATACCATATTTTTTAGCATCTTCTTCATTTACTTCTTTTACACCAATATAGTATCCTTTATTTTCTTTGTATTCATCATACAATTGACCAATACCAAAATGTTTTACGCCTCTTGCAAGAACGGGATTATCACCTAAAATAACACCAAAGTCTTCTTTACCCACTAATTCTTTAGCACAATACACAGCATGTCCTAGTCCTTTTTGTTCCTTTTGAACTACAAAACTAATTCTTACTTTACTTAATAAATTTTCTAGTTCTTGAACTTCTTTTTTGTCTTTAAATTTTTCTAAAACTATTTTATTACTAAGCGTTAAATAATCTTTAACACTACTTTGACTTTCACTCATTACAATGATTATTTCATTGATATCTGCTAAAACACATTCTTCAATTAAATATTCAATTACGGGGCGATCAACTAAAGGAAGCATAGCTTTTGTTACTCCTAAAGTTGCTGGAAACATTCTTGAACCAAATCCAGCGATGGGGATTACGACTTTATTAATTTTATTCATAATTATTTCTCTCCTAACTTAAACATCTTCTAAAATTATATCACTTTTTTTTATTATTTGTTTTCTAACGAATATTAATTTGTTTTTTATTACTGAATTATTTCCTATTTTTTTGTTAACATCCAAAGAGCTTCTTCAAAATGAACACCATACTTATGAGTGTCAAAATCTGGTAAAGTAGCTTTAATAGCTTCTAGGGTGAAATCAACGGCTAGTTTGCCAGCCTCATAAAAAGAATTTCCCTTAACAATAGATCCAAAGAAAGCAGAAGCAAATATATCACCAGTACCATGGAAACTTCTAGGAATTCTTTCATTATAATAATAGTCAAATTTATTATTCTTTTTATCATACATGGCAACACCAAGTTTATCATCTTCAAAACTAACACCTGTAATAAGAACATAGTTAGGGCCTAATTTACTTAAAGAAACAAGCATATTTTCAATATATTCTTTATCGTATTTTTCTTTATATTCAGTTCCTAAAATCATAGAGGCTTCCGTGATATTAGGTAATAAATAGTTAGCTTTACTACATAATGACTTCATTCCCTCAACAAACTCTTCATCAAATCCAGGATATAACATGCCGTTATCAGCCATGGCAGGATCAACTAAAATCATATTTTCATCATTTCTAAAAGTAGCAATTATGTCCTTAATATAATTAATTTGTTTAAGACTGCCTAGATATCCTGTATATATACCATCAAATTTAATGTTTTCTTTTTGCCAATGAGCAGATATTGCAGGTATATCATCAGTTAAATCTCTAAATGTATATCCGCTAAAACCACCTGTGTGTGTTGATAGAATTGCCGTTGGTAGAATGCATGTTTCAACCCCCATAGCAGATATTATTGGTAAAGCTACGGTTAGTGAGCATTGACCTACGCATGAAATGTCTTGAATTGTTAATATTTTTTTCATATTTTCTTTTTTCCTTTTTATTTTTTTATCTTTTGTTATATTACAATAGGCTCTTATAACATATTATATATTATACAATATTTTTTGTTTTTTTTCAATCAATATGTAATTTGTCAGTTATTAAAAAAATACGTAAATCTAGCCGTCTAGAATTACGTATTTTATGTATAATTTTTATTATTACATTGTTACGAATGCAAATCTTAATACACCTAAGATAGCAATAACAGTTACAACGATATCTTTCTTTGTGAATCTGCCAGTGAATAATGTTAATAATACATATGTAATAGCACCAATCATGATACCGTTACTAATAGAATATGTTGTTACCATCATAATGAAAGTAATGAAACCTGTTGCGCCAGATACTACATCATTGAAATCAATATTTTTGATGCCTTTGCACATTAATAATCCAACATAGATTAAAGCAGGAGCAGTAGCACATGATGGAACATATTTAACAACTGGACCAATGAATAAGCATAATAAGAATAAGATAGCTGTAACAAATGCTGATAAACCAGTTCTTCCGCCAGCAGCAACACCAGCACTTGATTCTACGAAAGTAGTAATTGTTGAAGTACCAGTGATAGCACCTGTAATAGTACCAACAGCATCTGATAACATTTCACCATTAATTCCTTGAGGATCACCATTTTCATCAAGCATTCCTGCTTCAGCACAAGTACCATATAGTGTTCCTAAAGTATCGAACATATCAATTAAGCAATATGTTACAACAAGCATAATTCCGCTAAATACAGAACCAACTAAAGTACCATCAAATAAAGTTTTCATACCTTTGAAGCATGCAAATAGACCAACTTCTGACCAATCTTTGAAAGTTTGACCAATTGATACTGAACCTAATGAATCAACTTTACCAACAAAAATTAAATGAGCTACATAATATATAAGAGTTGAACAAAGAATTCCTAGAATGATTGAACCTTTATTTAAGAATTTTACTTTTGATTTAGCAAATACAACAATTAAAATAAAGCCTACAAAAGCAACTATTGCTTGAATTGATGTTTCAGCACTCTTTGTAAAGTCAGCAATTGATACACAAGTGTATTGATTTACTACAACTAAACCACTATTTTGGAAACCGATAAAGGCAATAAATAGACCAATACCAGCAGGAATAGCTGTTTTTAAGCATTGTGGTAAAGATGTTGAAATATATTTTCTTAAACCAGTAAGTGATAAAATTAAGAATACTAAACCTTCAATTAAGATTACAGCAAGACCAGTTTGATAACCTTCAATTGGTGTATGTGTAGAACCAGCTGCAAATGTTGGTAAAATGAATGAAACGAAGAAGAAAGAGTTAAGTCCCATTCCAGCAGCTAAAGCGAAAGGTTTATTAGCAATAAAAGCCATACATAATGTTGCAATAACAGCAGCAATAATACCACTAATAAAGCAAGCATTCCAAATATTGCCTACACCTTCTGAAAAACCTGTCATTTGATTAGGGTTTACAATTACTATGTAACACATAGCAAAGAAAGTTGTAATACCGGCAACAATCTCGGTTTTAATAGTTGTGTTGTTTTCATCTAGTTTGAAAACTTTGTTTAAAAAATTTTTCATAATTCCTCCATTTGAAGTTAAAAAGAAAAAAAGACACTACAGAGTGTCTCTAAAAACGAAAAGATTAGTAACGTTAGTTACTAAAATAATCGTAGTCCTATCATTAATGGTGATAGGGTAGAGACTTTCGAACCATATTATCGAATTTATACGATTTATTAACTTCAACTATATTATACTATAATAACAAATTATTTGTCAAAAATATAGCTATGAAAACGTACTCAGCATTATCTTTCTTTTTCTATAATTGTATTAATTTTTTCTAAGGCACTATTAATATCTTTAAAACAAACACCATTAATTCCTATTTTAGAAGCTGCTAAAACATTTTCTTCTAAGTCATCTAAAAATATACATTCTTTGGCTGTTAGGTTATATTTTTGTAAAAGGTAATCATATATTTGTTTTTCAGGTTTCATCATTTTTACAAAAGCGGATACAACTTCACCATCAAAAGACTTTAAAAAAGGATATTTTTCTTTGGTATAAATAAAACCTTCTTTTGAATAATTTGAAAGAATATATGTTTTATATCTCCTTTTTTGAACTTGTTCTAATAGTTTTAAATTATTTTCTAAAGGTTTAAAAATTATTTGCCAATACCCATCAAAAAACATTTCTATTTCCTTTTTCATGTTGGGGTATTTTCTTAAATAAGCCTTTACAGCATCATCAAATGTTTCATAAATTCCACGATCTAAATCTTGCCAAATTTGGTCCTTAAAAATTGCTTGATACAATTCGTTTTTCTTATTCAAATTTAGGTCCAACTGGTTTATTCTTGCCCATGGATTAAAATCTATTAAAACACCGCCTAAATCAAATATAACATTTTTAATCATTTCGTTCCTCCTTAAATTTTCTTATTTATTTTTATACTCTATAATCTTTTCCATACCTATTTTTTGTACCTTTAAACCAAGTTTTTCATAAAACTCTACAGCATTAATATTATCAGCCCATACATTTAAGGTAACATTATAACAATTTATACTCTCCGTAAAATTTACAACATAATCATAAAGTAATTTCCCAATATGTTTACCTCGACATTTTTCATCTACACATAAATCATCTATATATAAATTTTTAATTGGTACCATTGTAGAAGCATGAGGATTACTAATTACACAAAATGCATAACCAACTATATCTTCATCTATTAAAGCTACAAAAATCGGTTTATTATCATCTTTTATAATTTCTTTTAACTCATCGTCATTATATTTTCTAGTTCCACTTTTAAATAAATCTGGTCTTGCATCACTATGAACTTTTTGAACTTCATATAAAAGTTTAGAAATTTGTTTAATGTCATCTTCAACTGCTTTTCTTATAATAAATTTTTCCATTTTTTTATCTCCTTTGGATATTTTATTACTGACAATCATTTTATTAGTGATAGACATACTTAAATCATCTTATTTAAAACTTATTTTTTGATTTCCATAAGCTCTATTTAGTCAAAAAAAATTGCATCCATTTGGATACAACATTTACAATTTAGGTCCTAGGACCAATATATCATTACTATAAACTTTATGATTTATAGGTATATTCTAATGGGGCGAATATAGGGAGTCGAACCCTAGCATAACGGAGCCACAATCCGCCGTGTTAACCACTTCACCATATTCGCCATCAACGTGAAATATCACGCTATATTATTATAACAAATTTTTTTATTTTTGTCTCTCAATTTACTTATTTTTTTAAAAATGTGTAAAGAACAAATTATAAACTTTTTATAGTTTATTATGATATAATTGTTTCGAGGTAATAATTATGAATAAATGTTTATGGTGTAAAGATGGGGGCTTATTAGAAAAATATCATGATGAAGAATGGGGAAAACCAATTGATGATGATCAAAAATTATTTGAATATTTATCTTTAGAGGTTTTACAATGTGGGCTTAATTGGATGATAATCCTTAAAAAACGTGAAATTTTTAATTTATGCTTTGATAATTTTGACTTTAACAAGATTAGTAAATATCAAGACTTGGATATAAATAGAATTTTAAGTACTAATGGAATGATAAAATCAAAAAGAAAGATATTAGCAATAATTAACAACGCTATATTATTTATGAATATCATTAAAGAATTTGGATCTTTTGCCAATTATTTATGGAAATTCACTAATAATCATGTGTTTATATATATGTTGCATCAAAATATGGTTGTTAGTAAAAATAGTCTTTCAGATAAAATCAGTAATGACTTAAAAAAAAGGGGATTTAAATTTATCGGTTCCACTACGATTTATTCTTATCTCCAATCTTGTGGAATAATTAATGATCATAATAACAATTGTTTTTGTTATGAAAAATATAAAAAAGTTAAACAATATATATATTTTGATAATGAAATATAGTTATTTTGAAAATAATAGGCTTGATAGATTATTTATCAAGCCTATTGTTTTAATATATACAACTATATCTCTAAAGCTATCTTTAAAGCTATTTTGAAGGTTGCCTTTTGCATATCATGTTCAATTTTACCACCAAGACTCGCAACATTCCATGAATCATTTTCTAATAAATCAGCTGGAAAAAAGAAAGTATAAAGTTCAAATCCATAGTAATTGCATATTGCTTGTAAACCAGATGACTCCATTTCTACACAAATGCATCCTTCGCTTCTTCTTTGATTCGTTTTATTTCTAGTTTCCATGAATATTGCATCTGTTGTCCATGATTTGCCTATCACATATGGTAGATTATATTTATCAAAAATGTCAGTTATTTTACTATAATTTTTAATTTCAATATAATCCGATGGTTCCATATAATGATAAGATAAGCCTTCATCTCGATATGAGAAAGTTGGAACTATTAGTTTACCACTACACTTTTCTTTATCTAAAATTCCACAAGAACCATAAACTATAAATTTTGTAGCTCCTGATACAAGGTGTGCTTCATACATTATGGCTGAAGCTATACAAGAACCAATTGGACTCATATAAAACAAAAGTTTTTTATTATTTACAGTAAACAAATATATTTCAATTTTTCCATTAGCAGTTGAAGCATGCCCAATGCTTTTTGATTCATATTCTTCTAAAAACATTTCTAATACATGTCTTGAAAATGATACTATGCAGATATCTGCATAATATTTTTTTTCGCCATAAAAGGCTTTAATATCAAATAATGGTTCTGACTTATTATCAAATGAATTTATTATACTCATATTTTTTCCTTATGATTAATTTTTTAAAATTGGTATTTTGTTGCGGTTTTTAATTATCATATATTTAGAATTATCAATCTCGTTATATCAAATTAAAACAATTATATAAATCAAGGTATGATTTTATTAAATTAAAAAGCTTGATACATTTTATTGTATCAAACTACTATTTTTTTATTTGGCAGGGGCAATAGGAATCGAACCCATATTAGCGGTTTTGGAGACCGATGTACTACCGTTGTACGATGCCCCTTTCTAACTCGTGTAATATTATATCAAAATTAAAAAGGTTTTTCAAGTGTTTGACTCAATGTGAAAAAAAGAAATTTAAAAAGATGCTTTTTAAACTTCTTTTTTGATATAATTATTTTTCATCAGTTGATCTTAAAGAATCTCCCATCCAAATAAGATCTAATTTGTTGGTATCGGTTGAAGCCACAAGATATTCAACACCATTTTCATAAAAACTTACTGATGTAGCTCCTACTATAAAAGCAATACCTCCCATTACACAAATGTCACCATTAACGTATTCTGTTTTGATATTATCATGGCTAGAAACATATGATTCTACTATAGTTACAAATGAAGGACCACCATAAGTTAATAAGATTCGTTTGTTATCTTTAGTTCCTGTTGTAATCTCATCTTTAAGAGTTAAACCCGTTGGGCAATAAGTTGGGTATGTTAAGCTACGATCAAATTCCTTTTTGTTTTCATCGTATAATTCCTTTAATGTTTGCATGGTTACTTCATTAACGAAAAGATTTTGATCTAGCTTTATGTCTGTTTCTATCGATTCTACTGTAAAATTCATAATTGGAGTGTTGTCTTCTTTATAGATTGAAACTTTATTCGGATATCCCGTTTTATTGTCAAAAACAATTTTTTGTTTTGTTTTAGAAGCATTATCGAATAATTTCGCTTCAAGAGTTATTGTAGTTGTGTCTTCTAAAATTTCTTTAGTTGCATTTTCATCAGCAATAATATCTTTAGATAAAGATTGTAATAGATATGGATAACTTGATGTTAGTGGCCAATCTGATGATACTTTAAAATTTTTATTTAGTGATGGCAATAATACATAAACGCCATCATTATTTTTAATAATAACTTGTTTTTCTAAGCAATTAGGCATTACTAATTCGACTCTAAATAAATTAGGTTTTTGGTAATAAACAGTTATATTACTTTCTTTTGTACCACTCGGAAAATTAGATTCTAATTTTCCTTTTAATTTGTAACTTTCAAGTTTGTTTACCCTTTCAGGAAAAGTTTCAACATAATTTTTCTTTTGTTTACAACCAGTAGTAAATAAACATACTGATAATAAAACCATCAATAATATTTTTTTAATTTTTTTCTTTTTCATGTTTTTATCACCTAGTAAATTTTATGTTTTATATTTTGAATTATGAATTATTTTACATTTATATAATTTAATTTTTTACACAAAATATACATGAATTAGAAAAAGATAATTCAATTTAAATTAAGGAGGAAAAATAAATGAACGTCATTCAAAAAATTGCTTTAGCAATTTTAATCATCGGTGGTCTTAATTGGGGCTTAGTTGGTTTTTTCAACTTTAACTTAGTTGCTTTCATCTTTGATGGTATTACCCCTGTAATTTCAAGAATAATTTATGCCCTTGTCGGAATTGCTAGTATTACTACTTTAATTGGATGGTTATTACCAGTAGATGATAAAGCAGAGACTTATCAAAGCAGTCTTAGTCATTAATAATAATTGATAAGTGCTACTAATAGCATATTGTTTTTAAATGGTTACTTTTGTATTATTAGAGAGATTATAAAGAAGGACTTTTTATGCAAGATAATAATACAACGTTAAATGCTTTAGTAGGTCAAAGGTTATTAAACATAAGAACATCTATGCATTTATCACAAGATGAATTTGGAAAATTAGTTGGTTTACATCGAACTTATATTGGTCAAATTGAAAGAGCCGATAAGAATGTATCTATAAAAACAATTGAACAAATTTGTAACGCAATTAATATGGATGTTAAAGACTTTTTTGACTTTTCAAATTTAAAATGATGGAATTTGCTTCCATCATTTTTTTTGTTTTATTAAATCTTGATAGTAATTCATAAGGGCACGCATACAATGGGTTATACCTGATTTTGAAAGACTTTTTCCAAATAAGTTATCAGAATACAAGCTAAGTTCTTCGTAACTTGAATCAGGATATTCTTCTCTTAATAATGCTATAGTTTGTAATCTAACTGGCATTTCAAAAAATTTTCCACTATCTCTAATATATTTTATAGCAGCAAGTTGCTTATTACAATTAGATGCACATTTTATTTCGTTAGCAATATCGCAATTAGTCATTCTATTAGCCATGTTACTTACATCACGAACAATCCGTTGATCTTCAAAATAAAAAACGCCACTTTTTGCCCCCATAAAAGCTAAGCATTTTGAAATTTCTTCACTTTTTTTCACATACAAAACATATTGATTTCTTCGTTCACAGGTAGAAAAAGCGATTCCCTTACTTTTAAATAATCTAGATGCAAGTTTTATCACATTTTCTTTAGCTGAACTAATTTCAAAATGATAACAATTTTTTCTTGGGTCGTTAATCGAACCTTTAGCGATGAATAATCCTCTAATAAAACTTCCTTTACAACAGTCTTTACTAATTAATTCATCACTTCTTGATAGATGAATAAAGGGCATTAATTTAAAATCTTTAATAATTTCATCAGCATGGTCAATTATTTCTAAATAATAAAACCTTCGGTACTTTAAACTAACTTCATCCTTGTAACTCATACCAATATTTACTGAGTATAAATTTCTAAGTAAAGGGATAATTATTTTAAGTACATTTAAAAGCGTACTTTTTACGACTATCTTTAGACCCGATGATGTTATTACAATTTCACTAGATCCTTGTAGTAATCCATACAACAAGGCTTTTTTACAGCAATCATTTAATTCCTCAATGTTTAGTAGTTCTTTTTTTACTTCTGTTGAAAAACTCATAATATTCCTACAATATTAGTTATAAATTTATAGTATTTTTTCATACTTAATGCCAATGTTTTTTAATTCTAGTGGGTCGTTAATAATTTCATCAGCTTTGCATCCTTGGAAGGTTTCTTTTGACGTTTTGCACCAAGTGACACCAACTGTAAAAATACCAGCATTTTGGCCGGCTTTTATATCATTTACGGTATCACCTATCATAATAGCATTACTAACTTGATATTTGTTCATAATCTTAAATATACTATCGGGGTTAGGTTTTGCAAATTCCATCATTTCCGCGCCCACTACATAGTCAACTAACTCTTCAATTCCACAGATTATTAATAACATATAAAATACATTATACTTCTTTAGAAATTTTATTGGATGCTATTGTAATAATTTATCCATTTTGTTTAAGATAGGTTAAAGCTTCCTTCATTCCTGGATATATCTTTATATATTTTTCAGTTAGTAATGATGCATATTTTGCGTATACTTCTAAACATCTAGATACCTCTTCATCGGTTTTAGCATATTTTTTAAATACATCGGCAATATATGGGCCAAAAAAGGCATGAGCTTCATCTAGTGTAAGTGGATATTTAGGATATAGTTCTTTAAATGTACAAAATACAATATGTTCAATCAAATCAAATGTGTCTAAAACAGTTCCATCACAATCAAATATTAATACTTTATTTTTCATTATTTATTTTTTCTTCCTTTTTGTTGTCATCAATTATCATCGTTGCTCCTTCTTTATACAATGCATCATAGCAACTAGTTAATCGGTATTTTAAGATTCTTCTAACAACCGCAAAAGCTACACCAACAATTATAAAAATTATGGAAATCACTTGAGCTACTTTAATATTAGAATTTCCAATAAGCAATGGGTCAGAACGTAAACTTTCAATAAAGATACGAACACCTCCATACCAAATTAAGTAAAAACTAATGCCATCACCAACATATATTTTTTTCACAAATTTTCTAATTGTCATATATAACGTTAAACCAATTAGATTTAAAACGGATTCAAATAGGAATGTTGGTTGATAATAACCAGCAATACTAAAGCCAGCTGCTGTTGATGAAGATATATACATACGATCAATAATAAAGTTAGGTATTAATAATTTATGTAGCCATTCTCTTTGAGCTAAAAGTTGAGCATCACTTAAAATGCCATTACTAGCAAGTTCACCTGGATATTTTACTAATTCTCCAAAAGCTTCTTGATTTATGAAATTACCCCATCTACCTACTACTTGAGCAAACATGATTAATGGTAAAGCAATTTCAAGGAGTACTAATAAATCGATATGTCTAATTTTACACCAAATGGGTAGATATATGACCACCGCAATGACTGCACCATGAATAGCTAGTCCACCACTTCTAGGATTTATTACTTCCCAAAAACTATCATAATGAATACCTGAAAAGGCTACATAATATAATCTTGCACCAATGATTCCTAAAAGGAGACCTAAGGCTAATCCTTCACTTACTAAATCGCTAGTCATATTAAGGCGTTTCGCAAAATAGAAATAGCCAAAAAAAGCTCCAATCAAAGCACCTGTTAAAATAATTACAGCATACCATGTAATACTAATATTTCCTAGTTTTATAGCTATTTTGGTTGATTCATCAAAATGAGGCCTTAAATTAGTTAAAATATTTAACCAACTATTCATTATTTTTTTCTCCTTGTTCTATTTTTTTTATTCTTAAATATAAAATCTTAGCAATAAAATCATAAACTATTTTATAAGCTATAAGATATAAGATAATAGCTAATATAACTAAATTATTAGCCTTTAAATTAATTGGTAAAAATTGTACACAAATAATCATTGATGAAAAAAGAGCAACAAGTCCAGTTAGAAAATATATGAATCCAAAAGAATATACATATACTTTAGGAGCCCACTTTATAATAAATAATTTTAATGGATAATCAATTATAGCTTTAATCAAAACATATATTACTAATGCATAAAGCGGTAATGAATAGACCTTAAGAAGAGTATTGATAGTAAACAATAAAACAAAAGATACAATAAATTCTAAAGGCAAATCAATATATATACATCCAAATATTCTAACCATAAAATTGGTAGCATATACTAAAAGCTTATGGTAAAACTTTCTTTTCTTCAGTACTTTTTTATTCTTTTTTTCAAGTTTAGCATCCATCATCTTCCCTAGTTCTTCAACTAGTTCTTCTTCTTGATCTTTTATATCTTTTTTACTTCTAAAATCAGCAGACATTGTTCAAACTTCCCCATCTTCTTTTTATATATATTATGTTTCTAATTATATCAATTTTTATGTTTAATTGCAAATGAATATACTTTAATAATATTTTTTTATTTCATATTTAGTTTTTTTCGTAAAAATTTACCCGTTAATGATTTTTCATTTGCGGCAATTTCTTCAGGAGTTCCTGTTGCAATTACACTACCACCATTAATTCCTCCACCTGGTCCTAAATCAATAATATGATCGGCAAGTTTAATGACATCTAAATTGTGTTCAATTACAATTACTGTAGCTCCTGCATCAACAATTTTGTTAATCATTAACATTAATCTTTCAATATCATAAGAATGTAATCCAGTTGTTGGCTCATCTAGTATATATATAGTGTTACCATTAATTCTTTTATATAATTCACTAGCAAGTTTTACTCTTTGAGCCTCTCCACCAGAAAGGGAAGTAGCACTTTGGCCAAGTTTCATATATCCAAGACCAACATCAGCTAATGTTTTCATCTTATTCATGATGCTAGGAACATTATCAAAAAATGTTGAAGCTTCTTCAATAGTCATATCTAAAACATCGGCAATTGATTTATCTTTATACTTTACTTCTAAGGTTTCCCTATTATATCTTTTGCCTTTACATGCTTCACAAGGAACATACACATCTGGTAAAAAATTCATAGCAATTCTTATAACTCCATCACCACCACATTTTTCACATCTTCCACCTTTAACATTGAAGCTAAATCTTGATTTTGTATATCCTCTTACTTTAGCTTCTTTTGTTTCGCAGAATAAATCTCTTATTGCGTCAAAAACACCTGTATAAGTAGCTGGATTACTTCTTGGAGTTCTTCCTATTGGGGATTGATCAATATTGATAACTTTATCAATCATTTCAATACCAATAATACCATCATTTTCACCAACATCTAAATGAGATTTATATACTTTATTGGTTAAAGCAGCATATAAAATATCATTTACTAAAGTTGATTTACCACTGCCAGATACACCTGTTACAACAATTAATTCATTTAAAGGAAAAGTTACATCAATATTTTTTAAATTATTAGCGTGGGCATTTTTAATGGTTAAGAATTTACCATTACCATTTCTTCTTGCTTTTGGTAAAGGTATTATTCTTCTACCTGCTAAAAAGTCTCCAGTAATTGAGTTTAAATTATTAGCAACTTCCGTAGGGGTACCTGCCGCCATTACTTCTCCACCATGAACACCGGCAAAAGGACCAATATCAACAATGTAATCACATTGTTTCATTATTTCTTCATCGTGTTCAACAATTATTAAAGAGTTTCCCAAATCGCGCATAGACTTTAATGTTTTAATTAATTTTTCATTGTCGCTTTCATGTAAACCAATACTTGGTTCATCTAAAATATATAAAACTCCCGTTAATTTTGAACCAACTTGGGTAGCAAGTCTAATACGTTGTGCTTCACCACCAGATAAAGTTCCTGCTTTTCTATTTAAAGTTAAATAATCCAACCCAACATTTACTAAAAAGTTTAGACGAGTTTTGATTTCTTTGATAATTAGAGAGCCTATATGATTTTCCATTTCCGTAATCTTTAAATTGTCTAAGAAATTTAAAGCTTCTGTGATACTCATTTCAGTAAATTCGTAAATGTTCTTTCCACCAACTAATACGCTTAATACGCTCTTTGATAGTCGCTTCCCATCACATTCAGGACAAGCCATTTCTTTCATATATGACCCATAATATTCTCTTAAAAAACTTGAAGTTGTTTCTTGGTATCTTCTTTCAATAAGATTAGTTAATCCTTCAATTACTTTATCTTTACGCATCGTGATACCACCACTTGAAGTGATTTCATATTTTATTGGTTCTTTGGATCCATTTAAAATAATATCTTTTTGTTCATCAGTTAAGTCTTTATAAGGTTTATACAAATCAATTTTATAAAAATCAAATAATTTTTTATACACTTGCCATTCAATATTTTCCGTAAACACGATGTTTTTCAAATATCTTATAGCACCATCAGCAATACTTAAGTTTTCATCTGTAATTAAAGATGCAGGATCTAGTTTAAAAACGGATCCAATTCCTTTACATGTTGGGCAAGCCCCAAGAGGGCTATTAAAAGAAAACATCGTTGGTTCAAGTTTTCCTAATGTAAAGCCGCAGTAAGGGCAACTATAGTGTTCACTAAATAGTAATTTTTCGCCATTAATATCTACGTATATTTTACCATCAGCTAAATTACAAGCAGCTTCGATAGATTCATACAATCTACTTCTTACTTCATCTCTAATTTTTATTCTATCAACAACTACCATTATATTGTGTTTTTTATTTTTATCTAAGGTAATTTCTTCATCTAATTCATAGTTTTCGTCATCAATAATTACTTTTGAATAACCATCTTTTCTTAGTAATTCTAATGTTTTTTCAAAGGTTCCTTTACGATTTTCGGCAATAGGTGCTAACACTATCACTCTTGAATCTTTAGGATAGGTAAAAATTTTATCACACATTTCTTCAATCGTTTGACTATGAATTTCAACACCATGAATAGGACACGTTGGATGTCCAATTCTAGCATATAATAAACGTAAATAATCATATATTTCGGTAACTGTACCTACTGTTGAACGAGGATTTCTACTAGTTGTTTTTTGGTCAATTGATATTGCTGGGGATAAACCCTCGATTAAATCAACATCAGGTTTATCAACATTATCCAAAAACATTCGAGCATATGCTGACAAACTTTCAACGTAGCGACGTTGACCTTCTGCATAGATTGTATCAAAAGCAAGGCTAGTTTTTCCGCTGCCAGATACACCAGTCATTACCACTAATTTATTTCTTGGAATTGTTAGATTTATATTTTTTAAGTTATTTTGTCTGGCACCTTTTATTATAATACTATCATTATTCATATCAATTTTACCTCCAAAGCATCTTATATTATACCACTAATTAACAATATTATTAATTTACTAGCAATATTTTTTTATACATTCTATATAAAAGAAAACAAATAAGGCAATCGCAAAATATTACAATTATAAAGCTAAAAACAGTCTAAATTTGAAAGTTTAACAAACATTCAAATAGAAATAAGAATAATATAAAAGGTAAGCAAATTTACACTGCTTACCTTTTAAGACTTTTATTTATAATTATTTGTTTTCTGTTTCCTTAACATCATTTTCTTTTGGCAAGATTAAGTTTAAGATAACACCGACAATTGAACTTATAGCAACACTAGTGAAAATCTTCATACCGCTCTTTGAATAAATCGCAGCACCACCAATACCAATTACTAGAATAACAGAAATGATTATTAAATTTCTTGTTTGTGTTAAATCAATTTTAGAGTCAAGTAATGTACGTAAACCATTAGAAGCAATGAATCCATATAGAATTAAACAAACGCCGCCCATTACAGATGCAGGAATTGTTGCAATTAAAGTTGTGAAAACATTACAGAATGAAAGTAGAATTGCAATAACGGCAGCACCGCCAGTAACCCATACTGAACCAACCTTTGTCATACCAACAATTGATGTATTTTCACCATATGATGTATTAGCAGGTCCACCAATTAAACCAGCTACAGCTGTTGCGATACCATCACCAAGTAATGTACGATGTAATCCAGGATCAGTGATGTAATCTTTACCAGTAATTTTACCAAGCACTTCATGGTCACCAATATGTTCACAAATAGTTGCAAAAGCAATTGGAATAACAGTTAATACAGCAGCGAAGCTTACTTTATACATAGAAATACCAGCACCTAGATATTGATCCTTCCAGCCAATTACTGTAAATCCTGGTAATTTAAACCATTGTGATGGATCCTTACATACATCAAATAATGGTTTAAAATCAATTAATGTATTTTCACCATTAGGAATAAAATTCATAATAATTGCAACAATATATCCACCAACTATACCTAATAAGAAAGGAATTACTTTTACAAATCCTTTACCCTTAATAGCAAAGAAAGCAACAATTAGGATTGTAGCAAAACTTACAACAACAGCACGCCAATCACCACCTAAAGTTAAACCAGTATTTCCAATGGCTGATGATGATAGTGAAAGACCAATTACCATAATCATAGGACCAACTACAATTGGAGGTAATAATTTATTTAACCATTTTGTTCCGAATAATTTAATAAAACCTGCTACTATTACATATATCAAACCAACTGCTACTAAACCGGTTAAAGCTGGTCCATAACTTCCTACAACTTTTACGCCATTTACTTCACTATAAATGCAAACAGAAGTTATATACTCTATATATGCAAAACTTGATCCTAGATAGATTGGAACTTTATGTTTTGTACATAAGATATAAATTAGGGTTCCTAAACCTGAAGCAAACAATGCAACAGAGATTGGTAGTCCTGTTAACATTGGTACTAATACTGTAGCACTAAACATTGCAAATACATGTTGAATGCTAAGCATGATCCATCTACTCGTTTTAGGACGATATGATGGTTCGATTGGGTCGATCATACTAAGATCTCTTTTTTGATTTTTTTCCATTTTCATTTTCTTCCTTTCCTATTTAAGCATCTAGATATATAAAGAAATAAGAGTTTAAAAATAAACTCTTATTTCTTTATCAATATTAAAAAAAGAAAAAACACTAGTAGATAGTGGGCTTAAAATTAAATTTAATTCATTAATTCCAGTTATCATCATGATGTTTTCCTCACTCATATTTTCAACTTTAATTATTAACCTAGAGGTCAAAATTAAAGCTATCTATAAACTTCTTCAGTCATTATATCATAGTATGCATCAATAAATGCTTTAAATACTCATGAAAACGGTTTTAATAACTACATATTAAAATCATTTAGATTAGGAAGTTCATAATTATCATAAATAATAGTTGAATTTAATTTTTGAGTGCACTCCATAGTATTTTTAATTCCCAACACTGTTTTTACGATTTTGTACTTTTCAATATTTTCAAAAGCTGTTATATTAAATTCTTCATCGATAAATATCTTTAATTCAATATACGTAAACACTGGTTCTTTATCTAAAGCCCCAAACATAACCATTTGTTTTCTCAAATCACAACTTACCTTCATCGGTTCTAAAACATAACTAATTATATATGTTTTATCAGTTTTAGATCTTGATGTTGAAATTATATCATCTTTAGTAATATTATAATTAAATACATTTTGATAATTAGGAATTCTTCCATATAAATTTTTATATTCATCCTTAGTACATTCAATATATTTTTTATTATCACTATCATAATATTTAATAGAATCACCATCACTTAGTAATTTATGGTAATGAGAGACAATTGTAGATTCCGATGAAATATCATTATAAAAAACATCAGCCATAGCATATAAAGATGTATTAGTATTTTGTTCATAATTTATAAAACCTAATTTAGCAGAAGTTACTCCATTAGCTATTACTAAATAATTTCTTTTATCATATAGTTTTTCAATTACTTTAAAAATTATATCTTCATCACTATATTTATCTAAAATATCTTCTTTATTAATATCATCGTTTTTTTGGTTGTCATCACCTTTATTTATGTCATCATTTTTTGAAGGTTGTTGACACGATACTGTAATGTTTATTAATCCAAATAATACCATAAGGATTAACAACTTTTTAGTTCTAACTAACTTCATATTTTCCTCTTATCATTAATAACTTCTTTTCTTAGGTATATTATACCAAATTTTATTTATTATGACAAGATATTTAAATTTTCGAAATTGGAAGTTAAATTATTTTTACTACTATTTAATAAACATTTTCTACACGAACTTTTCTAGCATCGCTTATAAAATCTAATTTCTTAGACTCTTCAATAGCCTTTTCAATCTCCTCTTTACCTTCATTTTCTAAAAATACATATATATATCCAGTTTCATCTAGTTCATTCCATTGTGAGTACAATAAACTTTTAACATTGCCAAAGTCAAAGTTTTTAACAGTAATTTGTTTTTCTACATATGCTTCTTTATACTCCCCCTTTATTTCAATAAGAAAGCAATCTTCTCTGAATTCTTCTTTGTAACAACTAGAAATAGATGCTACAAGTGTAATCACGACAAATAACGTAAATAGTTTTAATAATTTTTTCAT
>ENA-UOJG01002079-UOJG01002079.1-human-gut-metagenome-genome-assembly--contig:-C47-NODE-2079-length-18203-cov-6.248016_pt1 | contig 18203 bp, 21 predicted proteins | sample MGYA00242340_ERZ723887 | MGnify/ENA metagenome assembly ERZ723887 | reverse complement strand
CAAAATCGAATGACACATCTTGAGATACCCAACAATATCTTTAACTAAGGGAAACTGGCTGCGGCGCGCCGGATATTGAGCTGCTGCCCGCGCTCAGCACCGCCCTGGGAGTGGATACCACCGCGCTGCTCAGTGGCGCGCTTGCGGAAAACGATCGCAGCAACGGTAATCTGCGCAAAACGCGCTTTTTCGTTTGCCCGGCCTGCGGCAATCTGATCCTGGCCACAGACGAGGCAGATATCTGCTGCTGCGGACAGCGGCTGAAGCCTTTGAAGGCGCAAAAGCCGGATGCGGAGCATACGCTGACGATCGAAAAGAACGACGGCGAATGGTATATTACCGCCGCGCATCCCATGCAGCGTGAGCACGCGATTGCCTTTGTCGCCCTGCTCAACGGCGATACGTTGACGATCAAACGCTTGTATCCCGAGTGGAACCTGGAGGCGCGCCTGCCCTATCTGGCGCATGGCACGTTCCTGTGGTACTGCACGCGCGACGGGCTGTTCTATCAGCATATTTAAAAAAGTCCTGGATTTTTAAAGAAAAATCCAGGGCTATCTTTTTAGCTTTTTACGGCTTGCAGCGCTTGCAAGGCGCGTATCCGCGCTGAATGATTTCCTCGCGCGTGCCTTCGTAAACCTGCCGGTTCTTTTCTTTCATTTGTTTCACGCTGCCGCAGGTGGGCTTGTGAAACTTTTTGGTGTTGCGGTTCAGCACATATTGCTGCGTTGCAGCGGGCGTTTGGGAGAGAGTTTTCCCATCGCAGCCGTAGCAGATTGCGTTTGCTTCAATCTTGTCCGCGCCGATGATATACAGCCCGGATTCCGTTTCCACGCGCAGCGGCGCATCGCGCGTCTCTGTGCCGATATCTAACAGCGCGGCCATGCGCTGGGCAGATTCAATGTGGGTGGGATGGTCGCACAGCACCAGCACGCGGTCAACGCCCGGCAGGCCGCTTGCCTCTGCCAGACGGCGAACGGCCGCCTCGCCGCCGCTGCCGATCAGCAGCGTTTGATCATCCTGACGCAGCAGCAGAAAGCTACCGTCCGCGTCAGGGTATACCCGCGCCGTGTCGGCCAGCGCACAGGCAAACAGCAGCAGCAGCGCCGCAATCAGCGCGGCAAATCGTCTTGCGTGCTTCATAGGCTCAGCTCCTTTGCATGAACGTCCCGTTGGGCAATAGCTGCAATTCCAAATCACAGGGCAGGTGGCTGCTCAGGCACAACCGCACGTTGGGACCGTCGCTTTCCTGATAGAATAGCGCAGCCTGCTCATGTGTTTTGTCGCCGCGCATCTTGCGCTCAATCAGGCGCTGGCGAAGCAGAATTTCGTCCGCCGTGATGAACACAGCATAGTCGCGCGGCAGATCGCGCCATATGGGCTGATCCAGCAGCAGATAATTGCCCTCGACCAGCACAATGGGCGCGGTCACGGGGATGGCCTCCTCCACCACATCGTGCAGCATGCGGTCGTAGGCAGGCCAGCGCAGATTGCCCGCGCGCAGCGCCAGCAGGGTATCTCGCAGGCGATGCACGTCAAAGGTATCCGGCGCGCCTTTGACGCGGCGCATTTCAATCTCCTTGCCATTGCGCACAACGGTGTGGGAAAGAATGTAATCCTGACGATAGTGAAAGCCATCCATGCCCAGCGCCTGCACGGCAGGCATGCCGGGCAGCTGCGCAGCCAGGTGGGATAGAAAATCCACCAGCGTGCTTTTGCCCGTAGCGGGCGGCGCGGCGATGAAGGCGATGATGCGGCGCGCGCGGCTTTCATGCAGCTGCTGCAAACGGCGCAGCAGGGGAATGAAGATTTCTTCTACATTTTGATCGTCATAGTGCGCGGATACCGGGTATCCATTGATAACGGCATGATATTGCAAGTTGTCAGCCTCCGTGCGTGCATATAACTCATTATAGCATGATTTGCGCGCAAAAGCAATGATTCTCGCATTTCGAGAGCCATTCCCGGTGCAATCGGTAGCTTTTTACCTCGCAGCATGGTAGAATAAGCCCGTACTTCAGCATAGGAGGAACGAAAAATGGAGCGTAAATCCATCGGCATGCTGATTGCCGCGCTGCGGCGCGCAAACGGCCTTACGCAAAAACAGCTGGCGGACCGGCTGGGGGTGTCCGATAAAGCGGTCAGCCGCTGGGAGCGGGATGAAAGCCTGCCTGATCTGATGCTGCTGCCGGTGATTGCCGATTTGTTTCATATTACAGTGGATGAGCTGCTGCGCGGGGAGCGCCGCGCGCAGGCGGACGGCGCAGCGGAGGCGCAGGCAAACGCCGATCCCGAACGGCTGAAAAGGCAGACGCGCCGCGTGCTGAACGCTGCATTTGGCCGCGCGCATGGGCGCATGCTGATTGGGCTTGGCTGCGGCTTTGCGGGGCTGCTGACGGCGATGATCTGCAATTTCGCGGTGATGCGCGCGCTGCCTGGGCTGGTGGTAGGTTTGCTTTTGTGCCTGGCAGGCGCGGCGCTGCTGGGCGCGTTTGCCGCCGCCGCCCTGCGCGCGGATGCGGAGGAGGAATACGATGCGGGCGCGCTGCGCGAGTACCGCGTCCGCGTGATTGCCAGCGTCAAGCGCATCGGCATGGCGCTACTGGCCATGATCGCGCTGATCCTGCCGCTGGCGGCATGCCTGCCGGGCATATCGGCAGGGTATGTGGACGTATGGGTGCAGCCGGAGGAATGGCTCAGGGGGGCGGCGCTTTTCGGGGCGCTGCTGGGCACGGCGGCATGCCTGGGGCTGTATTTACTCAATCGTCGTTTGGCGGCGGAGGGGCTGTATCCTGTCGCGCGCAGGCATGCGCATGCCTGGGTTGCGGGTATACTGACGGCAGCTATGTGCCTGACGCTGCTGATAGATGCGGTGACGGTCAATAGCAGCTGGATGGACAATCCCGACGCCTGGGCAAACTTTACGGATTTTGCAGCGTTTCAGCAGTGGTGCGAGGAGCAGGCTGCAAACGGAAAAAATGAGCAAAGCGATGAAAATGCCGGCGCGCAGATAGCGGCATACTACTATGATGAGAACGGAAATGAGGTGCCCATACAGGACGTTTTCCGGGCAACAGTATATGACCCGAAATCAGATTATAAGCGCGCGCTGGGCGAAATCAATACCGCGGGACTGTTAGGATGGACGGTATATTCTGCGGGGGACACCGTTATTTTCCGCGGCAGCACGGACGAGCTGCTGGCGCCCATCAGGGCAGCCTATCAGACCAAATTGCAGATCATCCGCCTGCTTTTGTGCCTCGAGCCGTTGCTGGCGCTGGCAGCCTGGATCCTGATCGCGGCAAATTATCCTTCTCATGCTCGCAATGGCAAAAAATAATCCAAAATAGGGCTTGCCGTATTCGCGCTTTTTCTTTATAATATATAAGGTTAACCAAGATTACGGAGTGCGGAGGAGAATTATGAGCAAGGTACATGTATTCGACCATCCCCTGATCCAGCACAAGCTGAGCATTATGCGCGATAAGAACACCGGCACCAAGGCGTTCCGTGAGCTGCTGGATGAAATCGCCATGCTGATGGTGTACGAGGTTGCCCGCGATCTGCCCACCGAACCGGTTGAAATCGAAACGCCCATTTGCAAAACGACTGTACAGATGCTCGCCGGCAAGCCCATCGGCATCATTCCCATCCTGCGCGCGGGTCTGGGCATGGTTGATGGCATTACCAACCTGATCCCCAACGCCAAGATTGGCCATATTGGCCTGTATCGTGATCCGCAGACCCTGGAGCCGGTGGAATACTACTGCAAGCTGCCTGCCGACGCCGAGCAGCGTGAGCTGTTTGTGGTGGATCCCATGCTGGCCACGGGCGGCAGCGCGTCCGCCGCGATTCGCTTCATCAAGCAGCGCGGCTGCCATAACATCCGCCTGGTTAACCTGATCGCCGCGCCCGAGGGCGTTGCGCGCATTCAGAAGGATCATCCCGACGTCAATATCTATGTGGCCGCGATGGATGAAAAGCTCAACGAGCACGGCTACATCGTTCCCGGTCTGGGCGATGCGGGCGACCGCCTGTTTGGCACCAAATAATCCCCCCATGCGCTGGACCGAAGAAAGCGTTTGCAATCAAGCCGCGGTATATGGTTTTACCGCGGCTTATTGCTTTGCGCCCATGCCGCAGGATGGCGCGCCGGAGGGGTGCCGCACGCTGATTCTGCTGGTGCGTGCCTATCGCCCTGGCGGCAGGCTGGTGGATCGTTTTTATCCGGCCAGCAATGCGGCCTATCATCAAGCGCATGCGCTGGTGCAGCTTTTATCGCAGGATATGCAGGCATGGCCGCTGAGCAATCTGCGGCTGAAGCCTATCTGCAATCGCCTGCCGCAGTTTGGACGCGGCATCAATACGCTGAACTATTTGAAGGGCATTGGCTCGAGATTTTGCCTGGAATTGATCGGCGTTTCAGATAATTTAATAGAAAAATCAAAAATAACAAACCAAAGTAATAAAAATAAAGACTGGAATTTAAAGTGCGCATCCTGCAATCAGTGCAGAAATGCCTGCCCTACGGGCGCGATTACAGCCGAAGGCTTTGTGCGTGAGCGCTGCCTGCGCAATTATATGCTGTCTGGCAAGAGCGTGCCGCAGGCGTTTCGCATACACTACGGCGTGCCGGGCGAGGCCATGGGGGTGATTGGCTGCGATATCTGCCAACGCGTTTGCCCCTATAACGCATTACCGGAGCGCGAACGCCAGGATACCGACGAGTTTACGCTGGCCGAGCTGCTGGCATGTGCGCCGGATACGATGGAGCGCTTTGCGACGTTGTACGGGCGCAACTATGCCATCCGCAACCGCGTGATCGCGCAGGCCTTGCTGGCAGCCGCAAACAGCGGTGATACGGCTTTTTTGCCGCAGATTATGGCGCTGGAAAACAGCCCTTCGCCCGCTGTGGCGGAGCATGCCCGCTGGGCTGCAACAAAATTGAAAGATTTACAGAATCTTTATTAAAAAAATATTACAAAACATAGTGCATTTGTTGCGAACTTGTGTTATAATCATTTTGTCGAACGGCAAAATGGTTATTTTTGTTTGGAGGAAGCACGCAATGCTCGAACGGGTTCAGGAACGCTCCTGGCTGCACGCGCTGGGTTTGCAGGATCGGACGCACCTGCGCGGAGCGCAAAAGGCGCTGGCACAGTGGGCAATCGTGGATGATTATAACAATATTCTGGATTTGAGCTGCCAGGATACCCGGCTGCTGCGCTTCCTTTCGCAAAAATATAGTCTGCGCGCCTGCGGCATCGCGGATGATCCCGAGCATGCGCGCGCGCTGCGGCTGGAGCTGCCGGACGCGGAGATCTTCTGCGCCCGCAAGGAGGATATTCCCTGGCGCGATCAGGCGTTCGACGCTGTGTTTTATCAGATGAAAAAGAACGCGCCCGCCTTTGACGGCACTTTCCTGCGCGAGGCCGCGCGGGTGCTCAAGCCCGGCGGGCAATTGCTGATTGCCGTGCAGGGCGCGCCCGAGCCCCTGTGCAAGGTAGGGGAGCTCCTGGGCCTGTGCGACGGCGACGACCACGTGTCGCCCGCGCAGCTGCTTAAAAGCATGGAGAACGCGGGCTTGGAGGATGTATCCTGGCGACTGGCACAGCCGATGGTCTGCCTGGCCATGGGCTGGCGGCGCCGCTGAACGGAGGTTATATGGAAAGCGGAAAACGCATTGAAATGATCTATAACGGGAAGGCTGTTACCATCCTTAACCAGCGCAGCCGCCTGTGGACGCACCCCTACGATTACAGAACACCGCAGAAGGCAACGTTATCCAGCGCCGGCTGCGGTGTGTTTTCTATCTGTCATTGCGGCCAGTGGCTGACAGGCAGGGCTTTTTCGCCCGAGGAGCTGGCGGACTTTTCCATGCAGAATGGCGGCCGCGGCGACGATGGTACGGACCGTCCTGCGCTCCTGTCCGCCATGATGCAAAAGGGCCTGGCCGCGCAGTATGGCTTCAGCTATCAGGGAGATGGGCTGCGCAATGATCTGGACACCCTGCGGGCGCATCTGCTCGAACACCGCGGCGTAGCGCTGTGCAATCTGCGCGTGGGGCATATCGTATCGCTGCTGGATGCGCACGATGTGGACGGCGAGGTGCAGGCGCTGGCGCTGGATTCCTACAGCGAATCGATGGAAGAAAAGATTCGTCCGCATGTGCGGGAAATTGTGCCGCAAAGCGCGGTGGATACGCTGGTGCGAAACGACGCGGGGCTGATTGTGGGTCAGCGGCGGCAGTACGCCATGTATTGGGTGGATACCGCCATTGTGCGCGATTTTAACCTGCTGCACGCGCTTTGAGGCATTAAAAGGGGTTTTATCATGACCAAACGCAGAGGCTTCAAAAGATGGATCGCGGGGCTTTCCGCGCTGGTAATGCTGCTGACGATCGGTCTTGCGCTGCCTGTGGGCGCGCAGGCTGAAAAGAATACCGTGCGCGTGCTGCTGACGCGCCTGAACCTGACCGACCGGCTGGAAATCGCCCTGGATGGCAGCTATACGCTGGATGGCATGAGCTTTCAGCGCGGCTCCAAGCTGGTGCTGTCCTGCGCGACGGGGCGCATCATGGCCTATTACGAGGGCATGGCGCTGGACAGCGGCAAGGAGCTTGTTCTTACCCGCCATCAGGCGGCGGAGGGCTTGGAAAACGGCCTGCGCCTGAATGGCGATTACGCGCTGTACTGCGGCGATTTGCATGTGACGACGGATGGAAAAATGCTGACCGCTGTGCTGCATATCCCCATCGAGGAATATCTGCTGGGTGTGGTGCCCTATGAGATGAGCGACAGTTTCCCCCTGGAAGCGCTCAAGGCCCAAGCCGTCGCTGCCCGCACCTACGCGCTGTATAAGATGCGCGGAGCCAGCGGCGCGTATGATCTGGTGGATAACACCAACGATCAGGTATTCCGCGGCTATAACGCCAGCAACGAGCGCGCCATCCGTGCCGTGCAGGAGACGGCGGGCGTGGCCTGCTACAATAACGGCGCGCTGGCGATTTGCTATTACACGGCCAGCAATGGCGGCCAGGTGGAGCTGGTGCGCAATGTGTGGGGCAAGGGCGAGGGTGATTACATCACCATGCACGATGATCCCTACGATGTGGAAAACCCCGAAAGCGTGGTCAAATCCGCCGCTATTGCCAAAACAGCCAAGGATGGGATCGTCTATAATCAGCAGTTGACGGATTATCTGCTGGACAGCGTATCCGAGGCCGTGACGGCACTGGGGTACAGCGGCGACGCGGCGGATACGCGCATTGCCGGGGTGGCGGGCGTCAGACTGCATACGCCGCAGGGCGGGACGAGCTCCAAGGTAATGAAGCAGATGCGCTTTGACCTGACGGTGCAGTGCCGCCAAAAGCCCACCGCCGCCATGCAGGATGAAGAGGTGAACCTCTTTGCCCTGCCGGAAACGACCCCCGAGGTCACATCCACCCCGCAGCCGACCCAGGCGCCATTTGTTACGCTGGAGCAAACGGTGCAGGTGGATGTGCCGGTGTTCAGCGCCATCGAGCCCTGGCTGGGTCTATCCATCAATGGCAGCAACAACGAGATCCTGACCGTGCGCGAGGAGAATGACCGGTTTGTGATTGAATCCCGCCGCTATGGTCACGGCGTAGGCATGAGCCAGCGCGGCGCGCAGTGGATGGCCGGGCAGTACGGCTGGACATACGATCAGATCCTGCGGTTCTATTATCCGGGTTTGGCGCTCAAAAAAACCGATACGCAGGTGACGCTGCCGCCGGCGGTATCCGCAGCCTTCCTGACTACGCCCGGCCCGGCGGCTACGCCCACACCGCGTCCCACCCTGATGCCGGCTTCCGATCAGCTGAAGGCGGGCGAATGGCGCGTTAAGGTGACGCAGATATCGGCCAATTCTTCCCTGAATCTGCGCAGCGCCCCCAGCACGGCTTCCGATGTACTGCGCGTGCTCTATTATGGGCAGGAGCTGCTTGCTTCTCCCTGCGATGAGGAAGGGTGGATCAAGGTGCGCACCGATGTGACCGAAGGCTATGTGATGGAAAAGTTTGTGGAAAAAATAGAATAAGCAGAAAAGCAAGCGGCGTGACCATAAAGGCCACGCCACTTTTGAATGCTGAGCGTCTGTCGTGAAAGCAGGCGCTTTTTATAATCCTTTAGTTGAAGGTGACGTACTGATCCTTGGCTTTTTCGGTGGGCTCGGCGCTCACCTGCATCAGCGCTACCATCTCATGATCCTGCGCCTTGTTGTATACCGTCTGCGCCTTGGCGGTGAGGGTATACCACTGCGTCTTGGAGGGCTTGAGATCGCCCCGGCACAGGAAGCCCAGGCAGGTGATATCGTTGGCGCAGCAGGTCATGGCCAGACGGCCGAAGCGGAAGAAGCCCTTGGGCACGCCGGGCTCGGCAAACACCTGCCCCTTGAAGCGCACCACCTTATCATCGTAGCGGTTGGGGTGATCCAGCGCGTCCAGGTAGAAGGTGCCGTAATTCTCCTCGCTGATGTCGATCACGTCCGCCTTCATATCATAGGGCAGATCCTCGTCGGATACGCCGTCGTCCGAGTGGCCGTCGTTGTATTCAAACAGGATGGTCGTGGTGCTGTTCATGGCGCGCAGCTGCCGCCGCCAGGCGCTGACGTTCATATCGTTTTCGCAGCGATTGAACAGGATCAGGTCGGCGTTCTGCATGGGATCGGTCATCAGCTGGCGCATGTTGTTCATGTAGGAGTCGAAGGTCGTTGCATCCACCATGTCAATCACCTGCACCAGCTCCCACTTGGGGGGCAGCTGCATGGTATCCAGCTTTGCAAAGGTGAAGGTGTTGTTGTATTCGATGATGACGCGCTCGGGCTTATACTGCTTGTTCAAATCCACAAACAGGGAGGGGGTCATGTCCTCCACGCTGTCCACCATGTGCAGCGTCACCTTTTGCTTGGCCAGCTTTTCCGCGTCGTACTCCTCCTCGCCGTCCTCGCAGACGACCAGCAGCGTTTTCTGCCCGCGGGAGAAGCTCTCGTCGTCGATCATGTTATGGATCAGTGTGGTTTTGCCGCTGTCCAGAAAACCGGCGACAATATAAATGGGGATAATCTGATTGACAGGCATGAGAATGCTCCTTTACACGCCGAAGAGTTCGCGCAGCGCCTTTTCGTCGATATGGGTGCCGATTACGCACAGGCGGCCGGTATAATCGGCGCTGCCGTAGCGGATATCGGTTTCGCCGGGCACATAGTCAAAGTGCAGCCAGCGGCCATCCTCGGCCTGCACAATGCCCTTGGCGCGCAGGATAGCGCCGTAATCTTCCTCATCCGACAGCTTGGCCAGCGCGGCGCGCAGACCATCCTCGGTGAAGCGCTTGGCGGTTTCTACGCCGATGTTCTCAAAGATTTCATCCGCGTCATGGCCATGATGATGGTGATGATGCTCATGATCGTGGCCGCAGCCGCAATGGCCGTGCTCATGGTCGTGATCGTGCTCGTCATGGGCATGCTCATCATGGTCATGGTCGTGATCCTCGTCATGATCGTGATCGTGGTGATGATGATGCTCGTGCTCGTCGTCATCATCGTCATCGTCTTCGTCATGATGGTGGCCGCAGCAGCAATGGCCATCCTCATCGTGATGGTGATGATGGTGCTCATGCTCGTGTTCGTCCTCGTCGTCGTCCTCCACGTCTTCCATGGTCAGCAGGGCGGCGGGATGCTCGATGGTATCCAGGATGGTTTCAGCGCTCAGATCGCCCCAGGGCGTGGTGATGATGCGCGCGGCAGGGTTCTGCTCGGCCACCAGCTGACGGCTCTTTTCTACGCGCTCGGGATCCTGCAGCTGGGTGCGGCTGAAGATGATGGTTTCGGCGCTCTTGATCTGATCCAGGAAGAACTCGCCGAAGTTCTTCATATAGGTGCGGCAGCGGTTGGCGTCCACCACGGTGGCGCAGCCGGTGATTTCGATTTCGGGATGATGCTCGCGGGCTGCCTCCACAGCGCGGCGGATATCGCTCAGCTTGCCAACGCCCGTGGGCTCTACCAGCAGACGATCAGGATGGTAGGTATTGATCAGATCGTCAATGGCCTTCTGAAAATCGCCCGCCAGGGTGCAGCAGATGCAGCCACTGTTCAGCTCGGTCACGGTAATGCCCGCATCCTTCATGAAGCCGCCGTCCACGCCGACCTCGCCGTATTCATTTTCAAGCAGAATCACCTTTTCGCCCTTCATCGCGCCGGAGATCAGCTTTTTGATCAGCGTGGTTTTGCCAGCGCCCAGAAAACCGGAAATAATGTTAACCTTGACCATAATGATTGCTCCTTTTTAATGTTGGTCGTTTGCGTATATGATATCCTGTACCGCGCCTTCACCCTCGATAAAGGGATTGAGCGTGAAAGGGGTATCGCTTTGAAGAATATCCATCACCCGCTGGGCCTTGTCGCCTGTGACGGGAACGGGCTGATAGTTGTTGATCTGCTCGTCGCCCGTTTCGTAATAGGGATGGATGGTAAACTGGGTGGAATAGAGCTGGTTTTGATCAAACTGCAATTCCACCGACATCAGAGCGGTGGGAATCTGCTTGGCCGTTTTCTTATCCGACAGCGGGTTCTTGTTGCCGCCGAAAACGAAATTGCCCAGGCTGTAAAAGATCAGGCGGTTTTTGTACACCTCGATGCCCTGCAGCACATGCGGATGCGTGCCCACCACCAGATCGGCGCCGCTGTCGATGGCGTGGCGCGCAAAGCGGGTCTGATCCTTATCGTTGTGCTTGTCCTGGTATTCTTCCCCATGGTGCAGGCAGACAATCACAAAATCCACGCCGTCCTCGGCCTTCATGCGCGGGATTTCCTTTTCGATCCACTGATAATACATTTCCATATAGTACCGGCGGAAGGAAAGCACGGCGAACTTGACGCCGTTGCGCTCGAAGGTGAAGGTATCGGTATTGTAAGCCCACTGAATGCCCGCCTCGGTCAGGTTCTTCTGACAGTCCTTCAGGCCGCCCTGACCATAGTCCAGCGCGTGGTTGTTGCTCAGGCTCACGCCCTCTATGCTGTTTTGAGTCAGCATGTTTACAAAGTCGGCTGGGCCGCGGAAATTGGTGTACAGGCTGACGTTTTTATAGCTTTTCTTGTCCGTCAGCACGCATTCCAGGTTGATCAGCGTGTAATCATCCTGCTCAAAGAAATCCTTGGCGTACTTGAAGGGATAGGCGTAATCGTTGCCCATCGCACGGATCATGCCAACCAGAGAGTCCTTTTCGCTGTGAAGCGGTTCATCCGAGCCTAAAATGCAGTCACCCACCAGCGTCATGCGCACGGTGGTCAAATCCTTTTGCTCCTCCGCCAGGCCGCTTAGCGGCAGGCAGATGAGCAGGGCAAGCAAAAGTGCGGTCAGCTTGCGCATCCTGATCCTCCTGTTTTCCCATTGTCCTGGGGCTTTTCCTCAGGCCGGACAATATTTTATCACCCTTTGTCAAGATTATCAACAGCGAAAGGTCAAATAATGTCAAAAACATAGCGGGCTTTTTTAAGCCTGTGCGGGAATTTGTGAAATGGAAAAACATTGACAATTTTTCACAAGTTGAGTACAATGAACGTGGATTTCAAGCCCTTGCTCCGTCGGATTGATCCTGAAAACGCGGGAGTGGAACTTTGACATGTGGAATAACAAAAGGGAGTGGCGCGCGCCGACTCCCTTTTTACGGATGAAACAGCAGCAATGAAATAATTGGAGGGAAAAACCATGCTGAGAAAACCGGATTTTATCACTGCGCGGGCATACCTGGCTGATCGGATGACGCCGGTGGAAACCGAGCGCGTCAGCTTGTCGGAGGCGGCGGGGCGCATCCTGGCGGAGGATCTGATTGCGGCGGATAACATTCCGCCCTTTGACCGTTCGCCCTTTGACGGCTATGCCTTCCGCGCGGCGGATACGGCGCAGGCCAGCCCCGAGCATCCGGTGACGCTGACCATCCTGGAGGAGGTGCCTGCGGGCGCGGTGCCTGCCAAGCGCGTGACGCCCGGCACGGCGACCAAGATCCTGACGGGCGCGCCCATTCCTGAGGGGGCGGACTGCGTAAGCATGTTTGAGCGCACGGAGTTTACCCGCGAGACGGTCACGTTGTTTGCCCCTGGCAGCGCGGGGGAGAACATCATCCTGGCGGGCGAGGATGTGAAAAAAGGCACGCTGCTGGTGCGCAAGGGCGCGCGTATTGACGCGGGTGTGGCCGGCACGCTGGCCGCGCAGGGCGTAAGCCAGCCCCTGGTTTACCGCAGGGTGCGGGTGGGCATTATCTCCACCGGCAATGAGGTGATTGCGCTGGATAAAACGCTGCGTCCCGGCAAGATTTACGATTCCAACCGCTACATGTTAGAGGCGGCTGTGATGCAGTTGGGCATGGTACCTGTGCATCTGGGGCTGATTGGGGACGACGCGGACGGCATCGCGCGCCTGATTGAAAAAGGCTTGCCCGACTGCGATGTGATCCTGCTTACGGGCGGCGTATCCGTGGGCGATTATGATCTGACCCCGGCGGCCATCGAGCAGGCGGGCTGCGAAATGCTGATTCGCGGCGCGTCCCTTAAACCCGGCATGGCCTGCGCCATTGGCATGAAGGACGGCAAGCTCGTGTGCGGCCTTTCGGGCAATCCTGCCAGCGCGCTGACCAATTATTATGCCATCACGCTGCCCGCGCTGAAAAAGCTGGCGGGATACAGCGAGCCCATTCCCAGGGAGATCGAAATCACGTTGGCCGACAGCTTTGGCAGAAAGAGCAAGCGCACGCGCCTGCTGCGCGGCAAGCTGGATCTGTCCGACGGCACGGTACGCATGCGGCTTCAGCCGGAGCAGGGCAACGTGGTGCTGTCCAGCGCCATCGGCTGCGACGCAATGGCCATTGTGCCGGAAGGCAGCGGCCCGGTTCCCGCTGGAACAAAACTGAAAGGATTCCTGCTGTAAAAAAAGGAAAATGCCGGGCGTGCAGCGAACAGAACGGTCTGCCGCCGCTTTCATTGCATGCCTGGCAGGGACTGAACTATGCGCGATCAATACGACAGAGAAATCAACTATATGCGCCTGTCCGTGACGGATCGGTGCAATTTGCGCTGCCGCTACTGCATGCCCGAGGAAGGCGTTTGCAAAAAGACGCATGAGGAGATGCTGACCGAGGACGAGATGATCGCCGCCGTGGAGGCGGGCGCATCGCTGGGCATTACCAAGCTGCGCATCACGGGCGGCGAGCCGCTGGTCAAGCGCAATATCATCACGCTTTGCGCGCGTGCGGCCAAGGTGGAGGGCATCCGCGAGGTGGCTATCACCACCAACGGCGTTCTTTTGCCTAGGCTGGCCAAGGGGCTGCGCGCGGTGGGCGTGAGCCGCGTGAACCTGAGCCTGGATACGCTGAAGCCGGACAAATACGCGCGGATTACGCGCATCGGCACGCTGAGCAGTGCGCTTGCCGGGCTGGATGCGGCGCTGAACGCGGGCTTTGACAAGGTGAAGATCAACGCGGTGCTCATCGGCGGCTTTAATGATGACGAAATCGAAACGCTGGCGGCGCTTACGCTGCGCTATCCGGTGGACGTGCGCTTTATTGAGCTGATGCCGATGCTGGATCATCCGGAATTTGGCCCGGAAGCCTTTATCCCTTGCGCAGCGGTGCTGGAGAAGCTGCCCCAGGCCGTGCCTGTGCCGCAGGATGGCGGCGTCGCCAGGCTGTATCGTTTGCCGGGGGCGCAGGGCAATATCGGCCTGATCAGCCCAGTGAGCGCGCATTTTTGCGCGGCGTGCAACCGCATACGACTGACGGCGGACGGCAAGCTCAAACCCTGCCTGCACGCAGCTGAGGAGGTTTCGCTCAAGGGCCTGAATGCTGCGCAGATGCGCGAGACGATGCAGCGCGTGATCTATCAAAAGCCCTTCCGCCATGCGGAGCTGTCTGCGACGCTGCATAGTCAGGCGGGACGCAACATGAACCAGATCGGAGGATAAAAGGCATGGCGATCCTTGAAAAGGCTGGCCTGGACGCGGCACGCCCAGGCGTGCCCAATCAAAGCGACTTTACACACTTTAACGCGAAGGGCCGCGCTCGAATGGTAAACGTCGGCGATAAAGCGCCTTCCCATCGCACGGCGACGGCGGGCGCGCGCGTGCTGGTCAGCCGTGAAACCTTTGCGCTGATCCAAAGCGGCGGCATGAAAAAGGGCGATGTGCTCACCGTGGCGCAGATTGCGGGCGTAATGGGGGCCAAGCGCACGCCGGAGCTGATTCCCATGTGCCATCCCATCATGATGACGGGGATTGATCTGGCGCTTTCGCTGGATGAAGCGCGCTGCGCGGTGGATATCCGCGCGACGGTATCCTGCGACGGCAGGACGGGCGTGGAGATGGAGGCGCTGACAGCGGCCTCCACCGCGGCATTGACGGTTTATGATATGTGCAAGGCCGTGCAGAAGGATATGGTGATTACAGATGTTCGCCTGATTGAAAAAACTGGCGGCGTTCACGGCGATTTTCATAGAGAGGAAGCAGAAGCATGAGCTATACGGCGGCGATTTTGACCATAAGCGATAAGGGCGCACGCGGTGAGCGCGAGGATAAGAGCGGACCGGTTCTGTGCGAGCTGGCGGCGGAGCATGGGTATCAGGTGGTTTATACCGCGATCATTCCCGATGAAAAGGATCAGATTCAGGCGGAGCTGATTAAATGCAGCGATGAACTGCATGTAAACCTGGTGCTTACCACGGGCGGCACGGGCTTTTCCCCACGCGATGTTACGCCCGAGGCAACGCTGGCAGTGGTGGAACGCGAAACGCGCGGCATTCCTGAGGCCATGCGCATGGAAAGTATGAAGATTACCCCGCGCGGCTGCCTGTCCCGCAGCGCGGCGGGCATCCGCGGGCGGACGCTGATCATCAACCTGCCTGGCAGCCCCAAGGCGGCCAGGGAGAACGTGCTGGCCGTGATCGACACGATTCAGCATGGCATGGAAATGCTCATGTCTGAGGGCTCGGCGGATTGCGCGCAGACGCAGGATAAGTCCGCGCAGAAAAAGCAGCGCCCTTCCATTGACGCTTGGCTAAACGAGGCGAAAAAGGATCCGAATGCCGATCAGATCGGCATGTATCTTACGCATAACGGCGTTGTGCGCAGGACGGCGAAGGCTCAGGTTCGCGCGGGCGAGGCCGATGCAAAGCCGGTGACGGGCATGCATTTTACCTACAATGCGGCCAAGATGGAAGCCGCCGTGGCCGAGGCCAAGCATATGCCGGGCATTTATTATGTAAAGGCCTGGCTGAATGAGGGCGAGCTGGCGGTTGGCGATGATATCATGCTGGTGCTTGTCGGCGGCGATATCCGTCCCCATGTTGTGGATGCGCTGCAGGCCCTTGTAGGCAAGCTGAAAACGGAATGCGTGACGGAGCTGGAGCGTGCGTAAATTCAGCGGATTGCGATGAACTGACAGAAGCATGAACCCCCTTTGGAGCTTTGCGGCTTTGGAGGGGGTTTTTGACATTGCTTTTTAGAGAATTCTATTGACAAGTAACCGATCGATAACTATAATAATGCAAGTTATCAATCGGTCACTTTTGAGAAGGAGGATGCTTATGGGCGGGGAAACGAAGGAAAGAATCCTGGAAACGGCGCTTGAGCTGTTTGCGCAGAGCGGGTATTTGGGCACATCCATGAGCGATATCGCCGCGCGACTGGGCATTACTAAGGCCGCCCTGTACAAGCACTATGCTGGAAAGCAGGAAATTCTGGATCGGATTGTACAGCGGATGAACGAGCTGGACGCTGCCCGTGCCGCAGCCTACGAAATGCCGGGGGCGGCGCCGGAGGGCTTTGCCCAGGCTTACCTGAATACGCCCCTGGACAGGATTCGCGCCTACAGCACGGCGCAGTTTGATCACTGGACCAGGGAGCCGTTTTCAGCCAACTTTCGCAAGATGCTCACGCTGGAGCAGTATCGCGACGCCAGACTCGCGCAGCTGTATCAGGAGAATCTGGCAAGCGGCCCGGTGAAATATATGGCCGCTATTTTCAGACCCCTGACGGATAGCGACGAGACCGCCATGCAGCTGGCACTGGATTTCTATGGGCCGATGTATCTGCTTTACAGCGTCTATGACGGCGCGGCGGATCAGTCGGCTGTCGCGCCCATGTTGGAAGCGCATATCGACCGTTTTATTGCCAAGCTTGAAGGCGAATACAGAAAGAAGGACGAATGATGAAGCTCTATTTCGAAAATGCCGTGACAACGGTTACTACGCTGATGATCCTTGCCCTGCTGGGTTATATCGGCTGGTCGGTGGCCAATCGCGCCGCTATCCAGCATTGGGGCTGCCGCAGTTTGTTCCTGCTGGTGTTTGGCCTGGCGGTTTGCTGCTGCGCGGCGGCGCGGGACGGTCTGGACAAGACCATTCAGCAGGCCATTGACGGCAGCTGCGCGCCGGGGCTGTTCCAACTGGTGAGCGTGCCTACCATTGTCGGCTGCATCGGCGCGCTGGTGATTGTGATTGCCGCCATCGCCACGCCCATTGCCAAAACGCAGCGGGCGCGCGAGGTATGGTTCTGTGTGATGTCCGGCGGCGCGGTGCTCAAGATTGCCACCGTGGAAATTGCGAGGATCATTCACTGAGGGGGAAGCACGATGCCGCAGATGAACAAGGGAGGAAAATTCATTTTCGGCCAGTCGATCATTCAGGGGCAAAAGACCAGGCGTTTGCGCGCGGGCGTGTACCTGTTTGCCATCATGGAGTGGGTTTCGGCCATCGGTTACCGGATGTTTCCGCTGAGCGACAGCGGCTATGCAGGAGCCTTTCAGGATGTGATGCATATGGTCGTCACCGCGCTGGTGGTGCTGCTGTCCATTGTATCGCTGAGCGTGATCGTCTCCGCCGGGTTGAAGGATAAAAGCTGCCGTTTCTACGGCGTGTGCGCGGCGATTGCGCTTGGCATGATGATTATTGGCGCGATGGGAATGAAAATCGTGCCTGCGCAGTATTTTGGCGTGGTGGAGCGCTTCAGCGTCTTTGCCGCTACGGGCTTCAATGCCGCGCTGGGCATTCACCTGTTTTGCATCAAGGATGAAGGAGTAAAGTGATGAGCTATGAAGCAGTGATTCTTGGCGGCGTGGGCATCGTCGGCAGTGTGCCGGCAATGCCCATCTGCCGCAGCATTTTCACCGTTCAGGCGGGCGATTCTGCGGGATTGGAGCGTGCGCAATGAAACCGACTGTGATCGACCCGAAAACGACTACCCGCGCGGAGGCTTATGCCCTTTGGATGGACGCGCCCAACCCCATGGTAACCTTTTTCAAAACGCTGGATGTTGCGCCGCTGATTCGCTTTAGCCGCAGGCGCGGGATGAAATTCAATATGCTGCTGTGCTTCTGCATCGGCAAGGCCGCCAGCGAAATCAAGGAGTTTTATATGCTTCCTGTGGGAAGGGAGCTGCTCAAATACGATACGATTGCCGTCAATACCATTGTGAAGAACAAGAACGGCGAGGTCAGTTCCTGCGATGTGCCGTTTTCGGACAGTCTTGCGCAGTTCAACGCCGACTATCTGCGTCTGACGCGGCATGTGGCCGAGCGCTGTGAAAACCATGATCTGCCCGACAGTATGGTCATCGGCACCTCCGCCATTGTGGATACCGAGCTGGACGGCGCGGTGGGCATGAACAGCGGCATTTTTAACAACCCCTTTATCATCTGGGGCAGGTACCATTCAGGGCTTTTCAAAACGACGCTTAAGCTGTCGTTTCAGTTTCATCACACGCAGATGGACGGCGCGCACGCGGGGCGCTTTTTGCAGCACGTGCAAGAGAATATCAAGCATATTCAATGAATAATGAGGAGAAATAGTGAACTTAAATCGTCCGTCAGCTTCTTGAAGAAACAGGAATTTATTGAAAAGGCAGAATTATTTAATTCCTACAGAGTTGGAGCAGTTCACAGGATGCGAAGAACAAACTTGGATACGTTAGCTGTAGAACTCCAAAAGGTAAAAGGCTGTTTCGATGAAATATTTGACCTTTATAACGACATTCAAGATGATTTCCGCGTGATATTCCACAGCCTTCAATAAAGATACTTTTGTTGAGTACCTAACAGACAAAGAATACGACGAATATTCTGGATAGAAAAAGAGCTATCCGACTTCATTCGAAATCAGATAGCTCTTTTCTTGTGAATAATGAAATTCTGTTGCCAAATCGTTGC